>Ga0194120_10001487_pt1 | contig 42548 bp, 50 predicted proteins | sample TA2MahCa65mmetaG_FD_148642 | JGI IMG/M metagenome (GOLD analysis project Ga0194120, IMG submission 148642) | Freshwater microbial communities from Lake Tanganyika, Tanzania - TA2015019 Mahale Deep Cast 65m | ecosystem: Environmental > Aquatic > Freshwater > Lake | place: Tanzania: Lake...
TTGGGTTTTAATGACAAAGCAGTTTTCAGGTGTAAGAGGGCATTTTCATAGTCTTTCAATTTGAGATAACACTCAGCCATTTTTTTATAAATAAAGGCGCTTTCATTTTTATTCAGTTTAAGTTTTAGCACCTTTTCATAATAGCCTAAAGCCTTTTCCGGTGGGGCAGACCTTGTCAGTTTACGACAATAGATATTTCTGATTCGTTCTTTAATCTCAGCGGCAAGATGGCGACGGTGATGAATGTCTTTCCCCCGCTCGTAGATAAATTCGTAAAATTCAATCGCAACCTCATGTTGTCCAAATTTTTCATATGCCTCGGCTAACAGGAATTTGCAGTCAATGTAGTCGCGGTGTTTTAAATGCAAAAGAAATTCTACTTCAGCGTGGTCTTTTAATAAACGTTCATAATTTTCTATCGCACTCCGAGCGTGACCATTTAAAAGATCGTCAAATATAAGGCGTACCTGCGCATGAAGACCTGAGTTTTCAGCCTGTGTATCTTCTCTTTTTGTGTGTCTTCGTATTCGGCTATTCTGCAAATGATGACTGTACAGTCTATCGTATCGTTCGCGAGTTGCGGAGTCAGAGAGCGTCTTGTAAGCCTGTATGATAACCTTGGTTTTTGATTCAGCCCATAGTTTGTTTGGTCCGTGAATATCGGGATGATATTTTTTGATAAGCGTTCGGAATGAGCGTTTTATCTCTTCCGAACTTACTTCTTGGTGTACTTCGAGAATGTCGTAATAATTTACCACGGTTGATATCATTTAGATTATGACAATTACCACCAGGCTGTCTCAGAAATAACTTTACTATGCCGATCATTTCTTGCTCCGGGCTTCTTCCGTTGCAATGACGGTGTAAAGAAGTGTTAAGGACAGTACAAAAAATAAAATGAAAACAAATTTAAGAAATTATGCTAACAGCTATTTTGTCCTGTGTCAATAGCCTTAATAAAAATCAGCGTAAGATAACTTTATTCGTACCGCAGGGTTTCAACCGGGTCGAGCCGTGCGGCTCGTAAAGCCGGGTAAATACTGAATACCACACTGCTTGCAATGGCAATACCTATGGTAAGTATAATGCCTCCGGGATTCACTACCGTTGGGATCTGATTGAAATAATACACCTCCGGTGGGAATGGTTTCCAGCCCGTGGTATTGTACAGGAAATTTTCCAGCCAGTTAATCCTGAAAATAATGGACAGCCCTAAAGCGACTCCCACACTGGCGCCAATACTGCCAATAAGCAGTCCATTTAAAAGGAAGATAGACATGATACCCCGGGTGGTTGCCCCAAGGGCTTTTAAAACACCAATGTCCTTGGATTTTTCAAGAACAATCATGGTGAGGATGGCAAGGATATTAAATCCTGCTACAACAATGATGAAAAATAATATAAATGCCATTACGCGCCTTTCCAGCATAACTGCGGTTAAAAAAGTTTTTCTGGCGTCTTCCCATGTTTGTACATAATATTCGAAACCCAAGGCAGCCTGCAGCTGGTCTCGCACCTGGTTCGCATAGCGATAATCATCTAATTTGACACTGATACCGCTGACAGCGTCTTTTTCTTTTGAACCGATAAGTTCCTGAGCCACAGCAAGGGGGATGTACACATAGTTTTTATCGAAGTCATACATTCCCGATTTGAATTTCCCGGCAACAACGAAGGCCTTTACGCTGATTTTATCCCATTCTTTTAGCGTTACCAGCACAACCTGCTCTCCATTTTGGATAAAACTTCTCGGGTCTTTTTCTGGTTCACCCGGCCCGAGTCTCAATAATTCCGTACCGCCAAAGGTGCTTGCGGTATTTTTCTCCCCGTGTGTTTTTAGCAAGTCATCAGGTTGGTTTCCGAAGGGAGTGATATATGATTCGAAATCGCCCACGCTTGCCTCTGCATTCGGATCAATTCCTTTGAAATAGACGAATTCCTTCCTCCCTCTTAATTTGATAAGCGCCGGACCTTCCACATAGGGTGCACAGGCATGCACATGCTCAAAGGTTTTTACTTTTTCGATGACCTGCTTGTAATCTTCGAGCCCGTACATCCCGCCTTTTAGGATGATGATATGTGCCAGCGTGCCCCGTATTCTGTTGCGGAGTTCGCGGTCAAACCCGTTCATTACCGACATTACAACAATCAGAGTCATTACACCAACAGCAACTCCGGCTATGGCAAAAAAGGATATCTTTCTGCTCCGTAAATAGCGTAGACTGACGAAAAGTTTATACATAAGGATAGAATTTACATTGTCATTTCACGTTGTTAAATATATAATTCCAAAATTCTAGCATAACTAAATTATTCCAGGCAATGAAATAATAAACTTGTCATATTGGAGACACAGGATGTTATATTTTAAAACAGCAGGAGAATCGCACGGAAAATGTCTGATTGCAATGGTTGAAGGGTTTCCGGCGGGGGTATTTATTGATGAAGCGGTGATAAACGCCGAATTGAAGCGAAGGCAAGGTGGGTTGGGGAGGGGCGGGAGAATGCAAATCGAAGAGGATCACATAGAAATCCTTTCCGGCGTCAGAAAAAATGTAACCCTTGGCAGCCCAATTTGTTTGATGATAAAGAATAGGGATTTTAAAATTGACGAATTACCAGCCGTTACCAGGCCACGTCCAGGTCACGCTGATTTGGCAGGTGTCATAAAGTACAATCAAAAAGATGCACGAAATATATTAGAGCGGGCAAGTGCAAGAGAAACTGCTGCAAGGGTAGCAGCCGGAGCACTGGTGAAAATTTTGCTCTCTCAATTTGGAATAGATGTTTTTGGTTACGTAAAAGGGGTTGGGGGTATTAACTCGGATAAATTTCTTAGAGACATAAGAGTCGGAAGGCAAATTCGTGAAAAAAGTCCAATGTATTGTGTAGATCACGAAATCGAGGCAAAAATTGTTGAAAAGATTACAGCGACTACTGAAAAAGGAGACTCCCTCGGCGGCATTATCGAAGTGATTGCTGTGGGATTGCCTGTTGGGTTGGGGAATCATACGCAATGGGATCTGAGATTAGATGCGAGGCTTGCGGGCGCGTTGATGTCTGTTCAGGCAATCAAGGGTGTTGAGGTGGGGTTGGGTTGTGACGCAGCTAATAAATTTGGTTCAGAGGTGCACGATGAAATTTTTTATGAAAAATCCACGAAGAATAAGCTGTTAACGGGTGGATTTAAAAGGATAACGAATAATGCAGGAGGAATAGAAGGCGGTATAAGCAACGGGGAACCGATCGTTGTGCGGGCGTATATGAAACCTATTCCTACTTTGAGGAAATCCTTGCGGTCTGTAGATTTCTTGACGAAAGAATCGATTACAGCTACCTATGAACGGTCTGACGTGTGTGCAGTTCCCGCAGCTTCCGTGGTATGTGAGGCAATGGTTGCCTTTGAAATCAGCAAGGCTTTCCTGGAAAAATTTGGGGGTGATAGTCTGGCTGAGGTTAAGAGAAATTACGAGGGATATGTTTCAAATGTTTGATATGGATATAACGGCGACAAATTTTTCTTGAATAATTTTAACGTTCTGATATGATACTTTGCTTTCTTAGCTAGCGTAGCTCAACGGCGGAGCAGCGGTTTTGTAAACCGCAGGTTGTGGGTTCGAGTCCCACCGCTAGCTTTAAAAGATATGCTGGATGATAAGCTTTAAAAGGGTGGATTCCCGAGTGGCCAAAGGGGACAGACTGTAAATCTGTTGGCATAGCCTTCGGAGGTTCGAATCCTCCTCCACCCACCACTTTAAACTTTTAAAATAATTTATCTTGGTAACATTTTTTTTGCGGGCGTAGCTCAATGGTAGAGCCCTAGCCTTCCAAGCTAGTCATGTGGGTTCGATTCCCATCGCCCGCTTTAGCTTGTTTTTGATTAAAAAATATTATTTATATTTGACATTTATATATTTGATGCTATAATAAATAACTTTACTGCTATAAATAGCCGAAAAAATTCAATGCTAACCTTAAGCAAGACATAAGCTTATAACTTTTTAGAAATTATTGATTTGTCTTTCGCTGCTGTAGCTCAGTGGTGGAGCACGTCCTTGGTAAGGACGAGGTCATGGGTTCAAATCCCATCAGCAGCTCCAGAAAATAAATAAATTAATATACAATACGTAAAGTTGTGGAATAATTAATAAGAGGAGCGGAAAACGATGGGTAAAGAGGTATTTAAGAGGACGAAGCCGCATGTGAACGTGGGTACGATAGGGCATGTGGATCATGGTAAGACGACGCTGACGTCGGTGATAACGCATGTATTGGCGAAGCAGGGGTTGGCCAAGGAGAGGGCGTACGATACGATAGATAAGGCCCCCGAGGAGAGGGAGAGGGGGATAACGATAGCGATATCGCATGTGGAGTACGAGACACAGAAGAGGCATTATGCGCATGTGGATTGTCCCGGGCATGCTGATTACGTGAAGAACATGATAACGGGTGCGGCGCAGATGGATGGGGCGATACTGGTGGTGAGCGCGCCGGACGGTCCGATGCCGCAGACGAGAGAGCATATTCTGTTGGCGCGTCAGGTGGGGGTGCCGAGGATAGTGGTGTTTATGAACAAGGTGGACATGCTGGAGGACGCGGAGTTGCTGGATTTGGTTGAGTTGGAGGTAAGGGAATTGTTGAGCAAGTACAATTTTCCTGGAGACGAGATACCGGTAATCAGGGGTTCGGCGCTGAAGGCGAATGAGTGTGGGTGCGGAGCGGCGACGTGTGCGAACTGTGGTCCGATATTGAAGTTGATGGATGCGGTGGACACGTATATGCCTAATCCTGTGAGGGAGATAGACAAGCCGTTTTTGATGTCGGTAGAGGATGTGTTTAGTATAAAGGGGAGGGGTACGGTAGCAACGGGGAGGGTGGAGCGTGGCAAGGTAAAGGTGGGGGATGAGATTGATATAGTGGGGATCAGGCCTGATGTTAAGAAGTCGGTGGTGACGGGGGTGGAGATGTTTAATAAGACGCTGGATGAGGGTCAGGCGGGAGATAACCTTGGAGTGTTGTTGAGGGGAATAGAGAAAGAGGATTTGGAGAGGGGGCAGGTGCTGGCGAAGCCTGGGAGTATCACACCGCACAAGAAGTACGAGGCGGAGGCTTACATATTGACGAAAGAGGAAGGTGGTAGGCATACGCCATTTTTTAACGGGTACAGGCCGCAGTTTTATTTTAGGACGACGGATGTGACGGGAGTGGTGAGTTTGACGGGAGGTGCGGAGATGGTGATGCCGGGAGATAATGTGAAGGTAAACGTAGAGTTGTTGACGGCGGTGGCGATGGACGAGGGGTTAAGGTTTGCAATTCGAGAAGGTGGAAAGACCGTTGGCGCCGGTGTCGTTACTAAGATTATTGAATAAACAATCGGGAATACATGCATGCGTGAATATGTGACAATGATATGTAAAGATTGTTCTAATAGAAATTATAGAACACCTAAAAAGACACAACAGACTGAAAAGATGGAATTGAAAAAGTTTTGTAAGTATTGTAGAAAACATACGGCTCATAAAGAGTATAAGAAGTAGCTTTGGATTTAGTTAAGTTATATCTTAGCGCAAAAATAAAGGTCTGTAGCTCTAATTGGTAGAGCACCGGACTCCAAATCCGGCTGTTGGGGGTTCGAGTCCCTCCAGACCTGCCATATAATGAGGTGTTTGGTATGTCATTTTTGGGAATATATAGAAGAGGACACGGAGTATATAGCAGGATTGCTGTTGGGATAGCACTGGGGTTGCTAGCGCTTTTTGCTTCTATTTCTTTGTATAATGTTTTGATAGACCTGCCAAATATCGCTGAAGGTGTTAAAGTTCCGCTGGTCGATATTGGTTTAACGTGGGGATTGATTAGCGCTTTTGCACTTTTTATTTTTTTGGGATTTTTGATAGGTATCTTTGTTGCCGGTCTTGAAACGGGAATTAGTCCATTAGATGCAGGCGGTAAAAAGACGATCGGTTTTTTAATTGATACCCAAGGTGAGCTTCAGAAGGTTTCTTGGCCCACGAGATATGAGCTAGTCGGTTCAACGGCAGTTGTGATTGTGTCGGTTATTGTAATCGGGATATTTATCCTGGGGGTCGATTGGTTTGTGTCTACAATTATGGGGTATATAGGCGTGTTATAATTTTAGCAAACTTGGGTTAAGGGATGAGTATAGCATGATCCGCATGTAACGCTTAAGTAGAATGAAAGAGATTCCTCATAACTGTCAACTCTTTTAATTCCTACCGGGTTGAAAATTGAAAAATATCTATATATATACGGCAGTACATAAAAACTATTTGAAAATATTTTCTGTAGGTTAATTAGATGCCCAAACAGTGGTTCGTTTTGCGTGTACAGAGCAATAAAGAGGATAAAGTCAAGCAAGGTTTGATTGAGCGAATTAAAGCTGGGGGTTTGGAGGGGTTGGTATCGAATGTTTTGGTTCCCAGCGAAAAGGTGTCGGAAATAAAAGGTGGGAAGAAAAAGATAATCGAGAAAAAAATTTATCCGGGTTATATAATTGCCGAGGTTGAAGTTGATGAGCATGGTCAGATACCCAAGGAAGTTTGGTTTCTGATTCGTGAAACACCCGGTGCGGGTGACTTTATTGGCGGGCAAAACAAACCTGTGCCAATGGCGGCTTATGAGGTTGAAAAGTTGTTGTCTGAGGCAGAGCACAAGGAAGAAAAGCCCCGTGCAAAAATAGAGTTTCATGAGGGTGAAAAGGTCCGGGTTAAAGAAGGTCCTTTTGAAAATTATGATGGGACAGTCGAGGAAGTGTTACCTGCGAGTGGCCGTGTAAAAGTAATGTTAACGGTATTTGGCAGGGCGACTCCAGTTGAATTGGAATATTGGCAGGTTGAAGTGATTTGATACTAGGAGCATAACATGGCAAAAGAGATTTTAACAAAGATAAAATTACAATGTCCGGGCGGACAGGCAACTCCAGCTCCACCGGTAGGACCAGCTCTTGGTCAGCACGGAGTGAATATAGGGCAATTTGTTAAGCAGTTTAATGATAAAACGAAGGATTTGCAGGGTATGTTAACACCTGTAGAGATCACCGTTTTTAAAGATAAATCATTTACTTTTATCATAAAATCTCCACCGGCCTCTGTGTTGTTAAAACAATTGGCTGGCGTCGCAAAGGGATCTTCTGAGCCGAACAAGCAGAAAGTCGGACAGGTAAACAAACAACAATTAATAGAAATTGCGACAAGAAAACTAGCAGATTTGAATGCGGACAATTTAGATGCCGCTGTTAGAATAATAGAGGGAACTGCCCGGAATATGGGGATTAAGGTGGTTGGATAGGTTCCTTGTTGGTCGTGCGGGTAGTTTGAAAAAAAGTAATAAAGGAAAGCAATTATATGGCGAAAAGAAGTAAAAGATATTTAGAATCCAGGAAGGTCGTAGACTCAGAAAAAAAATACGGGATACATGAGGCTGTTAAATTACTAAAGTTGCTAAAACCCGCAAAGTTCAACGAAAGCGTTGAAGTCGCAATGAAATTGGGTATTGATCCAAAACAATCGGACCAGCTTATCAGGGGATCTATTTCATTGCCAAAGGGCATCGGTAAAAGCCTTAAAGTAATTGTTTTTGCCACTGGAGAAAAAGCGGCATTAGCAAAAAAAGCAGGGGCTGATGAAGTGGGTGCCGAAGATTTGGTGAAAAAGGTGGAGAGCGGATGGGCTGATTTTGATGTGGCAATTTCGACTTCGGATATGATGAGACTGGTAGGTAAGCTTGGGAGGGTGCTTGGGCCGCAAGGTAAGATGCCATCGCCAAAATCGGGTACCGTAACGGATGATATCGAAACGGCGGTAAAGGAGTTTAAAGCCGGTAAAATTGAATATAGAACTGATGCAGGTGGAAATGTGCAAGCGCTTGTTGGTAAGCTTTCATTTTCAGATGCTGATTTAGAGGACAATATAAATACGTTTGTCAAGCATATTATGAACTCACGTCCTTCATCGGCAAAGGGGGAGTTTGTAGAAAAGGTTTCAGTGTCTTCAACCATGAGCCCTGGAATAATGTTACAGGTTTAATAAGAAATACTGAGAAGGGAAGTAAATAGAGCAATGGCAAATGAATTAAAAAAACTTATAGTAAAAGAAATGGTAACGCAATATCGCAATACGAACAATTACTTAGTAGTTGGTTATCAGGGGATAAACTCATTACAATTTGATGAATTAAGAAAAAATTTGCGTAAAAAGAAAATTTATCTGGAAATAATTAAAAATTCGCTTGCAGCGATTGCGTTTAAAGAGATAGGGTTTGCGGGGATTGTAAACATACTAACAGGTCCTTCTGCCATAGCAACAAGTAAGGATGACCCGGTAATTATGGCAAAAGAAACAATCGAATGGTCAAAAAAAATACCAGCTTTCAGTTTACGAGGTGGTTTTGTTGATGGAGCGATACTTTCCGCAGATGACATAAAGAACCTGGCAAAACTACCAACTATGCCAGTGCTTCGTACGCAAATAGTTACTGGTATTAACGCCCCCATCGTGGGAGTTGTGAGTTCGTTTAATGCTGTTTTACGTGGCTTGGCGACTGTATTCCAGGCAATTAAAGATAAAAAAGAGAAAAGTGGTGAATAGTTTTTGTGGAATTACTGAAAAGGTAGGAGGATAAAATGACTCAGGTAAGTGAAGAAAAGGTTGTTGAGCCTTCTGGTAAAATTGCACAGGTGCTCGATTTGGTGGCGGGAATGACGTTGCTTGAAGCTTCTCAGCTCGTAAAGGCTTTTGAGCAGAAGTTTGGTGTTTCAGCGGCAGCAGTGGCTGCTGTGCCGGCGGGTGCAGGAGTGGCGGCGGAGAGCAAAGCCCCTGCGGCGGAGGAAAAATCAGCCTTTGATGTAATATTAAAGGATGGTGGTGCAAATAAAATCCAGGTAATTAAGGCTGTCAGGGCAGAAACGAATTTAGGATTAAAAGAAGCTAAAGACCTGGTAGAAGGCGCTCCAAAGACTGTTAAAGAAGGAGTGTCGAAAGAAGATGCAGAGAAAATAAAGAAAGCGCTTGAGGCTGCGGGAGCGAAAGTAGAAATCAAGTAATAGGTGGTTCCTCTCATTTTAAAAAGTAGGAAACTATGGAAATTCGTAATTACGGCAATGTTGAGGATGTTATAGAAATCCAAAACCTTGTACAGATTCAGACAAAAGCGTATCGTGATTTTTTACAAGCCGATGTACCTGCTTCCAAAAGGAAGAATTATGGTATAGAAACGATATTAAGAGAAATATTTCCCGTGAGCAATTACGACGGGACATTATCGCTTGATTACATTAAATATGAGCTTGGTAAGCCGCGATATACTCAGGACGAATGCAGGCAATTACGCCTGACCTACGGCCGTCCATTTAGGATTTGGTTGCGGCTAAATAAAGCGGAGCCAATCGAAGAAGAGGTTTATTTGGGTGAAATCCCTGTAATGATCGGCGGTGGGGAATTTATTATTAATGGTACTGAAAGGGTAATTGTAACACAATTACACCGCTCGCCCGGTATTGATTTTATCGAGGAGTTTCATGCCGAAAAAAGGCTGCACTCGTGTCGAATTATACCGGAGAGAGGAAGCTGGATAGAATTGGAGGTAGGGAAGAAGGATATTCTTACCGTGAGAATTGACCAGAGCGGAAAGTTGCCTGCTACGTGTTTCCTTAGGGCATTGTCAGATGAGTATACAAACGATGAAGATATTATTAGGCTGTTCTACGAAACAGAAATTGTAAAGATTTCAGACTATTCGTCGGCTACGAAATTAAGAGGCAGACATACAGTCGAAAAGATTATAAATCCTCAAACAGGGGAGATTGTATTGGAGGCAGGCCGTCAAATCTCTGATACGACAATAAAAGCGATTAGTGATCTTGAGATTAAAAAAATCGAAGTAATTAAGAAATTGGACGACCCGCTGATATTGAACTCTTTGGAATCTGATTTTACAAAATCTCATGAAGACGCACTGTTAAAAATTTATGTGAGGTTTCGCCCTGGAAATCCCCAACAAGTAGAGAAAGCGAAACAGCTATTTTATGATAAATTTTTCGATGCGAAGAGATATCGGCTGGGGTCTGTCGGAAGATTTAGATTAAATAGGAAATTAGGGCACAATATTAATGAAGCCGTAATGACGTTGCAAAAGGAAGATTATGTAGAAGCTATACGGTACGTAATGAAATTACGCAAGGGTGACCCTGGTGTATCTATTGATGATATTGATAATTTGGGCAATCGAAGGCTTCGGTCTATCGATGAGTTGGCGGGTGAAGAATTACGCAAAGGATTTCTGAAATTGAGAAGAACCGTGCAGGAGAGGCTAAGTGTAAAAGATTCTGAACAACTAACGCCGCGTTCTCTTGTAAACTCTAAGACCATTTTTTCAGCGATAGATTATTTCTTTAGCCGAAGTGAACTATCTCAGGTGTTAGATCAAACCAACCCCTTGGCGCAATTAACGCATGAAAGAAGATTGAGCGCATTGGGACCCGGAGGGTTGAATAGAAAACGGGCTGGGTTTGAAGTAAGAGACGTTCATGTGTCACATTACGGCAGGGTTTGTCCAATTGAGACACCGGAAGGTACAAATATTGGTTTAATCGCGTCTCTGAGTATTTATGCCGCAACTGATGAATATGGGTTTTTGATTACCCCATATCGTATTATTGACAAAGGAAAGGTTACTGAAAAAATTACATATCTTCGTGCAGACGAAGAAGAAAACAAGCTGATAGCTCCTGCAGATGTGCTTATCAAGGGCAAGGAAAAATTAGAAAAAGAGAATGTATTATGTAGATATAATGGAGATTTCCAGCAACAGAGTTTTAAAGATGTAAATTATATGGATGTATCCCCAAAGCAGCTGGTAGGGGTATCCGCAAGTTTGATTCCTTTCCTTGAACATAGCGACGCAAATAGGGCACTGATGGGTTCTAATATGCAAAGGCAAGCAGTTCCATTGTTGAGAACTGAGCCTCCGATAGTGGCTACGGGAATGGAGAAGGTTGTCGCTCAAAATTCAAGCATGACAGTGCAGGCTGAGCATGCGGGGGTGATAACAAAGGTAACGGCGTGTGAAATTGTAATAAACGATAGAGATGTCTACGAACTGAGGAAATTTGTAGGGCTTAATGAAGGCACCTGTTTGAATCAGAAACCCATAGTTGTTGAAGGACAGAAGGTAAAAAAGGGAGAGATTATTGCGGATGGCGCTGCGACCTGTGATGGGGAATTGAGTCTGGGTAAAAATGTACTGGTAGCTTTCATGACGTGGGACGGATACAACTTTGAGGATGCAATAGTTATCAGCGAGGCGTTGCTAAAGGACGATCGGTTTACTTCCATACATAGGGATGAGTTTGAAGTGGAAATTAGAGAGACAAAGTTGGGAAGAGAAGAATTTACGCGTGACATTCCTAATGTTTCAGAGAAGGCGTTAAGAAATCTTGATGAGAATGGTGTAATACGCACTGGAACAAAGGTAAAACCGGGGGATATCCTTGTAGGCAAGATCGCGCCAAAAAGCAGGAGTGAGTTGTCTCCTGAAGAAAAATTGTTGCACGCTATTTTTGGTCGCGCGGGTGAAGATGTAAAAAACGAATCGCTGGAAGTGCCTTCTGGTATGGAGGGTATCATTATAAATACCCAGGTATTTTCAAGAAAATCGTACCTCTCTGACGATAAAAGACAAAAGATATTGCAAGAAATAAATGATATTGAAACGAAATACGATGAGCAAATCTCAAAAGAATTTGTCAAAATGTTAAAAGCAATTGATGAAGTGATTAAGGAACCTCTGACAGATATACAGACCGGACAGATATATGCTGTTGAACGTGGCATGTCGGCGAAAGCAATTCTCCTGTTAGAAGAACGTTTTGACATCGAAAATATAGAGTTTAGCAGTAAAAAGAAAAAGGAAATGGCATTAGAAATAAGTAGTGAATATTGTGAAAAGATTGAGTTATTGAAAGATGATAGAGATAGGAAGATTAATCATCTAAAACGTGGCGACGAATTGCCAACGGGAGTGTTGGAGCTTGCCAAAGTATCAATTGCCACAAAGAGAAAGTTGTCGGTGGGCGACAAGATGGCGGGTAGGCACGGGAATAAAGGCGTTATTTCCAAGATTCTCCCTGAAGAGGACATGCCATTTTTAGCAGATGGAACACGAGTGGAAATGTTGTTGAATCCGTTAGGGGTGCCTTCGAGAATGAATGTGGGACAGATACTTGAGACTCATTTGGGATTGGCAGCAAAAAAATTAGGGTTCCGAACGGTAACACCGATTTTTGAAGGCGCGACGGAAGAGAAAATTCAGGCAACCCTGAAAGAAGCCGGTTTGCCAGAAGACGGTAAATCTGTTTTGTACGATGGGCGTACGGGTGAACCTTTAGAGCAAAAGGTTACCGTAGGTTATATGTACATGCTCAAGCTGCATCATCTGGTAGACGAAAAAGTACATGCAAGGGCGACAGGTCCGTATTCGTTGATTACGCAGCAACCGTTAGGTGGAAAGGCCAGATTTGGCGGTCAGAGGTTTGGTGAAATGGAAGTATGGGCGCTTGAAGCGTATGGCGCTGCGCACAATCTCCAGGAATTGCTTACCGTGAAAAGTGATGATGTTGAGGGAAGGACAAAAATATATGAGTCGATGGTAAAGGGTGAGAACACTTTAGAAGCCGGGACACCCGCATCGTTTGAAGTGCTTTCTAACGAAATTGCAGGCTTGGGTTTGAGCTTGAAATTAGAGAAGACAAAGACGGAAGTTTTAAAAGAGTAATGGGAAAAGTTCTAAAATGACAGATATAGTGTACGACAAAATTAATGAATATAGTTCTGTGAAAATATCTCTCGCTTCCCCGGAAGATATCAGAAGCTGGTCTTATGGCGAAGTAAAAAAGCCAGAAACGATTAATTATCGTACGTATAGGGCGGAAAAAGACGGTTTGTTTTGTGAGCGTATTTTCGGCCCGGAACGCAATTGGGAATGTTTTTGTGGAAAATATAAAGGAATAAAACATAAAGGAATAATCTGTGATCGATGCGGCGTAAAGATTACCCATTCGCGTGTGAGAAGAAAACGGATGGGGCATATTAATTTGGCAGCGCCAATTGTCCATATCTGGTTCTTTAAAGCTATGCCATCCCGATTAGGTACGCTTTTGGGAATGAAGACCACCTCCTTGGAAAGGATTATTTATTTTCAAGACTATGTGGTAATTGATACCGGGAGTACTCCTCTGAAAGAGTATCAAATGCTTAGCGAAGAGGAATATAAGGCAACCAAGGAAAAGTATGGCGAACAGTCCTTCAAGGCAGGAATGGGTGCGGAGGCAATACGAACACTCTTGCAAAAGCTCGATTTGGTGGCGTTATCAAAAGAACTACGGGAGGAACTGAATCAGACGAAATCCAAACAACGTGCGAAGGAAATCATTAAAAGACTTGAGATCGTAGAGGCGTTTAGAGACTCTGGAAATAAGCCGGAGTGGATGGTTCTCAGTGTTGTTCCGGTTATTCCGCCTGATTTAAGACCGTTGGTTCTTTTAGAAAGCGGTAATTTTGCTACCTCCGATCTCAATGACCTTTACAGGAGGATTATTAATAGAAATAATCGCCTAAAAAAATTAATCGATTTGAATGCGCCTGAAGTAATTATCAGAAACGAGAAAAGAATGTTGCAGCAGGCAGTCGATGCCTTGTTTGATAACACCAGGGGAAAACGTCCTGTGTTGGGCAGTAATAACAGGCCTTTAAAATCATTAACCGATATGATAAAAGGCAAGCAGGGGCGTTTCAGAGAAAACCTGCTTGGTAAAAGAGTCGACTATTCGGCCCGTTCTGTGATCGTGGTAGGCCCTGAGTTGAAATTGCATCAATGCGGTTTACCGAAGAAAATAGCATTGGAGTTATTTCAGCCATTTATTATACGGAGACTAAAAGAACTAGGGCTTGCGGATACGATTAAAAGTGCAAAGAAAATGCTGGGCCGCAAGGATAAGGAAGTTTGGGATATTCTTGATGAAGTAGTAAAGCGGCATCCGGTGCTGCTCAATAGAGCGCCAACATTACATAGAATGGGTATTCAAGCGTTTGAGCCTATACTTGTAGAAGGTAATGCTATTAAATTGCATCCACTGGTTTGCCGTGGCTTTAACGCAGATTTCGACGGCGATCAAATGGCTGTCCATCTTCCTCTTTCAATTGAGGCACAGGCGGAAGCAGTCACATTAATGTTATCTACGAATAATATCTTTTCCCCGGCTTCAGGCGAACCGATCATAACGCCAACGCAGGACATTGTATTGGGGTGTTCTTATCTCACCCTGAGTTTACAAGACGAACCTGAGGAAAAGCTTCAACGGTTTAGTGGCACAGACGAGGTCGTATACGCGTTATCTGTGAAAAAAGTTCGTTTGCATACAAAGATCGAGATAAGGCTGAAGCAAACAAAGATTATTAAGGATAAGGCGGGTGCCGAAGAATCTAAGAATGGTTTATGCAAAACGACTGTTGGTCGTGTTATTTTTAACAGCATACTGCCGGAAGGAATGCCTTTTTATAATTACACACTGGATTTGAAGGGTATTAGTAAAATAATCCAGGATTGTTATAAACTTCTGGGAAGGGAAAAGACAATTGTTTTATTGGATGATATTAAAGAAACCGGTTTTAAGGCCTGTACAAAAGCGGGACTTTCGTTTTCAATAACAGATATAAAGATGCCGGAAAAGAAGCAGGAAATTATTGATAAAACTCAGGAAGAGATTGAACGAATACAGAAATTATACCGAAAGGGAATTATCACGGAAGGTGAAAGATATAATCAAATTATAGATATGTGGACATATGCCGGTGAAAGGGTTGCGGAGGAGATGTTGAGCGAGCTTAAAAACGATATAAGAAACGGCAAGCCCTATTTAAATCCGGTGTATTTGATGTCTGCATCCGGCGCAAGGGGTAGTTCGCAACAGTTGAGGCAGCTTGCAGGTATGCGTGGTTTGATGGCAAAACCTTCAGGAAAGATTATAGAAACACCTATAAAGGCCAATTTCAGGGAGGGGCTGGGTGTGCTCGAATATTTTAGTTCCACGCATGGAGCCAGAAAAGGGTTGGCGGATACTGCTTTAAAGACAGCTGATTCTGGTTACTTAACGCGTAAATTAGCAGATGTAGCCCAAAACGTAGTGATAACGGCACAAGATTGCGGCACTACAAATGGCATTACAAAGAGTGTTGTTTACCGTGGTGAGAAGATTGAGGTGCCATTAAGTAAGGCGATAACCGGGCGCGTTGCGAGAAATAATATCGTTGATTTGGTAAAAGATGAAGTAATAGTGAAGGAAAACGAATTAATTACCGAAGAAAAAGCAAAGAGGATTGAGGCCTTAGGGTATGAGAAAATTAAAGTTCGGTCAGCCTTGACGTGTGAATTATCTTTAGGGCTTTGTGTAAAATGCTATGGAATGGATTTGTCGAGAGGGAAATTGGTTGAAGAGGGTATGGCCGTTGGAATTATCGCGGCACAGTCGATTGGCGAACCCGGGACACAGCTTACCATGAAGACATTTCATATCGGAGGTACTGCTACACGCTCTGTAGAAGAGGCTGAAGTAAAAGCGAAACGGGCCGGGACTGTAAAATATAACAATTTAATTGTGGTAAAAAACCCGCAAGGAAAAAATGTTGCGATTAATGCAAACGGTGAAATACTGCTTATTGATTCAAAAGGACGACAAATTGATAAACATACGATAGTTCTTGGGGCGGAAGTATTGGTAAAAGAGAACGATAGTGTCGTTGCGCATCAGCTATTGACAAAATGGGATCCTCATATGATTCCAATATTGACGGAAATGTCTGGCAAAATACGTTTTGAAGATATTGTGATTGGCAAGACTATGAGGCAGGAGTCCGATGCTTCAACCGGGGTTAAACGAAAAGTAATAATGGAACATAAAGGGGATTTACACCCACAAGTCATTATTGAAGATGAGACGGGTAAAATTTTAGGTCTATACCCGATTCCAGAAAAAGCACATATCGAAGTTGATGAAGGCGACAAAGTTACAGCCGGTACGTTGCTAGCCAAGACACCGCGAGAAATTTCCAGAACTGAAGACATCACAGGAGGTTTGCCGAGGGTAGCTGAAATAGTTGAGGCAAGAAAACCTAAAGACCCTGCAGTAATGAGCGAGATTGATGGTATTGTAGAGGTAGGTGAAAAACGCCGTGGAAAGCGCACGATATTGGTAAAGAGTGAAACAGGTATGGAAATAGAACATCTTGTACCTCGAGGCAAGCATCTAAGGGTGCATCGCGGAGATCGCATTAAAGCCGGCAGTCCACTTGTTGAAGGGCCGCTCATATTACAAGATATCTTAAGAATAAGTGGTGAAGAAGAGTTGGAAACATACATGCTGAAAGAGGTTCAAAATGTTTATCGCTCTCAAAATGTACCAATTGACGACAAGCATATTGAAATAATTATTGCTCAAATGCTGAGAAAGGTGAAAGTGGACGATGTGGGTGACACGTCTTTTTTACCGGGGCAAGTTATCGACAAATTTAGATTTAAAGAAGAAAATAAAAAAATCATTGAAAAAGGCGGTAAGCCTGCAACAGCTAAACCAATGTTACTTGGGATAACGAAGGCATCCATACAATCCGACAGCTTTATATCCGCTGCTTCATTCCAGGAAACGACAAAAGTTTTGACCAGAGCAGCGCTTGAAGGCAAGACGGATGGATTGGTTGGATTAAAGGAAAACGTTATTCTCGGACATCTCGTACCGGCGGGTACAGGCTATAAGTCGTACTATTCACTTGCTGCTATGCCAACTGAAATAGCTGCTACGGCGGAAATAGAAAAACATAAAGATAAAGAACTCGTTACATCAACCGAATAGGGGTAGGAGGAAAAATGCCAACGATAAACCAATTGATCAGAAAAGGAAGAAGGGGTACAAAAGGGACAACTAAGTCTCCTGACCTTGAAAAGTGCTCTCACAAAAAAGGAGTATGTCTTCAGGTTATGACGAGGACACCGAAGAAACCGAATTCTGCGTTAAGAAAAGTAGCCAGAGTAAGATTGTCCAATGGCAGGGAAATTACGGCTTATATTCCGGGTGAAGGGCATAATTTGCAGGAGCATTCTATTGTACTGGTTAGAGGAGGTCGGGTAAGAGACCTGCCAGGTATTAAATATCATATCATTCGGGGAACGTTAGATTGCGCAGGGGTTGATGGCAGAAGGCGTTCTCGCTCTAAGTATGGGACAAAGACCCCAAAATAGGTTTTAACAAGGAGAATGTTGTTTATGGCACTTGCATATAGGAGCACAGAGGTATTTCTGCAACCGGACATTAAATATAAGAGTAAGCTGGTTTCAAAATTTATTAATAGCCTCATGCGAAAAGGGAAAAAAAGCGTTGCCGAAGGAGTATTTTACAGGGCAATGGAAGTCATAGAAAAAAAGATAACAGATGTAACGCCATTGGAAATGTTTGAAACGGCGGTAAATAATGTGAAACCATTGGTCGAGGTTCGATCGAAACGGGTAGGTGGCGCAACGTATCAGGTACCCGTAGAGGTGCCAAAACAAAGACAACAATCGTTGGCGATTCGCTGGATTATAGGCGCTGCACAGGGAAAAAAGGGGCGTCCCATGTTTCAGCGATTGGCAGACGAATTGGTAGATGCATATAAAAAGCAAGGAATAGCCATAACCCAACGGGAAAATACACACAAGATGGCTGAGGCTAATAAGGCTTTTGCACATTTTGCATGGTCAAAATTTTAGTACAGGAAGTTTAATAATATGAATATTGAAAAAATGAGAAATTTTGGAATTGCGGCGCATATTGATGCAGGTAAGACTACCACTTCAGAACGTATTCTCTATTATACGGGGAAGTCTTATAAGATGGGTGAGGTACATGATGGTACTGCGGTAATGGATTGGATGGAAGAAGAACAGAAACGTGGAATTACCATCACGGCGGCTGCAACAACTTGTTCTTGGAATGATTACCAATTTAATCTGATTGATACGCCAGGTCATGTTGATTTTACTATAGAGGTAGAACGATCGCTTCGCGTGTTGGACGGTGCTATTTGCGTATTCTGCGGTGTAGGAGGTGTTGAGGCTCAATCTGAAACGGTGTGGCGTCAGGCTGATAGATATGGCGTGCCGAGGATATGTTTCATCAATAAGATGGATCGCATTGGGGCAGATTTCATGAAGGTCGTTGGTGAAATTAACGAGCGATTGGGAATTAAGGCGATTCCTATTCAGATACCCCTTGGTAAAGAACAAGAATTTAAGGGTGTTATAGATCTTGTGAACATGAAGGCTATGGTATACTCAGATGATGTTGATAAATTGGGAGTGAATTTTTCAATAGAGGAAATTCCTGCTGAATATAAAATAGAAGCCGAAAAACAACGAGAAAAGATGATCGAAGGACTCGCGGAACAAGTGGATTTCTTAACTGAAAAATTTTTAAATGGCGAGAAAATAACAAATGACGAGATAAAAAAGGCCATCCGTGAGGGTACGATTAATCTAAAACTTGTGCCGGTAATGTGTGGTTCCGCATTTAAGAAAAAAGGGGTTCAGCCGCTTCTCGATGCAGTGTGTGATTACTTGCCGTCTCCGCTTGATAGAAAATCAATTGTGGGTACGAATCCGTATACAGATGAAGAAGTATCACGAAAACCGCTTCCAGATGAGCGTTTTAGCGCACTTGCTTTTAAAATTGCGTCCGATAAGCATGGTGACCTGACATTTATAAGGGTTTATTCCGGGAAAATAGCTTCGGGTACAAGGGTAATAAATTCCGGTAAAGATAAAAAAGAATTAATCAGCCGCATATATAAAATGCACGCTAACACCAGGGAGCAGGTAGATTCATTATCTGCGGGTGAAATTGGCGCCGTAATTGGCCTAAAGTATACAGTAACGGGTGATTCCCTGAGCGATCCGGATAACCCTATAGTTCTTGAGAAGATGGAATTCCCGGATACAGTAATATCGATGGCAATAGAGCCAAAGACAGATGCAGAAAAAGAAAAACTTGGAGTGGCCTTGTCAAAATTAGCAAAAGAAGACCCTACATTCAAAGTTAACTTGGATAAAGAGACTGGACAGATGATTATCTCTGGTATGGGTGAGTTGCATTTGGAAGTAATTAAAAATAGGATGTTGAGTGAATACAAAGTAGATGCCAATGTAGGGGCTCCAAAGGTATCTTACAGAGAAACAATAGGTAAAAAGGTTGAGGTTGAAGGCAAATTTATTCAACAGACAGGTGGTCACGGTCAATTTGGACATGTGTGGATTACATTGGAACCTTTTAAAGGGGAAGAACCTGTAACTTTCGTTGACGACATCAAGGGTGGAAAGATTCCCAAGCAGTTTATAAGATCTGTAGAAAAAGGGATTAGAGAGACGGCTACCACTGGTGTAGCCGGGGGATACCAGCTTATAGACATAAAAGTTACGTTAACGGATGGTTCAACTCACCCGGTAGATTCATCTGATTTGGCCTTCTTTACTGCGGCGAGTATTGCACTAAGAAAAGGCGTGGAAATGGCAAAGTCAATATTGCTAGAACCGATAATGTCTTTGGAAATTGTGGTTCCTGAGCAGTACATGGGAGATGTGATTAGCGAAATTCATAGCCGCAGGGCAAATATTCTAGAAATGGGTACAAGAGGTGGGCTCAGGATCATTAAGGGTGATGTGCCCCTTGCAGAAATGTTTGGATACTCAACGGTATTACGATCCATTACGCAAGGTAGAGGTACATTTACCATGGAACCATTAGAATACAGGCCTGCGCCTGCAAAGGTATTCAGTAGTGTTGCATAACATAATTTTCGGATAAATAATCGGAGGTTTTACGATGGGTAAAGAGGTATTTAAGAGGACGAAGCCGCATGTGAACGTGGGTACGATAGGGCATGTGGATCATGGTAAGACGACGCTGACGTCGGTGATAACGCATGTATTGGCGAAGCAGGGGTTGGCCAAGGAGAGGGCGTACGATACGATAGATAAGGCCCCCGAGGAGAGGGAGAGGGGGATAACGATAGCGATATCGCATGTGGAGTACGAGACACAGAAGAGGCATTATGCGCATGTGGATTGTCCCGGGCATGCTGATTACGTGAAGAACATGATAACGGGTGCGGCGCAGATGGATGGGGCGATACTGGTGGTGAGCGCGCCGGACGGTCCGATGCCGCAGACGAGAGAGCATATTCTGTTGGCGCGTCAGGTGGGGGTGCCGAGGATAGTGGTGTTTATGAACAAGGTGGACATGCTGGAGGACGCGGAGTTGCTGGATTTGGTTGAGTTGGAGGTAAGGGAATTGTTGAGCAAGTACAATTTTCCTGGAGACGAGATACCGGTAATCAGGGGTTCGGCGCTGAAGGCGAATGAGTGTGGGTGCGGAGCGGCGACGTGTGCGAACTGTGGTCCGATATTGAAGTTGATGGATGCGGTGGACACGTATATGCCTAATCCTGTGAGGGAGATAGACAAGCCGTTTTTGATGTCGGTAGAGGATGTGTTTAGTATAAAGGGGAGGGGTACGGTAGCAACGGGGAGGGTGGAGCGTGGCAAGGTAAAGGTGGGGGATGAGATTGATATAGTGGGGATCAGGCCTGATGTTAAGAAGTCGGTGGTGACGGGGGTGGAGATGTTTAATAAGACGCTGGATGAGGGTCAGGCGGGAGATAACCTTGGAGTGTTGTTGAGGGGAATAGAGAAAGAGGATTTGGAGAGGGGGCAGGTGCTGGCGAAGCCTGGGAGTATCACACCGCACAAGAAGTACGAGGCGGAGGCTTACATATTGACGAAAGAGGAAGGTGGTAGGCATACGCCATTTTTTAACGGGTACAGGCCGCAGTTTTATTTTAGGACGACGGATGTGACGGGAGTGGTGAGTTTGACGGGAGGTGCGGAGATGGTGATGCCGGGAGATAATGTGAAGGTAAACGTAGAGTTGTTGACGGCGGTGGCGATGGACGAGGGGTTAAGGTTTGCAATTCGAGAAGGTGGAAAGACCGTTGGCGCCGGTGTCGTTACTAAGATTATTGAATAAATTATATTTAGTGATTGATTTTAGTAAAATGTGTGTTATATTTATTCTCTTTTGCAATTAATGGTTTAATAGTTTCTTTATTGGAGTGTTATGGTGCTGGATCAGAAAATAAGAATACGAATGGAAGCTTACGACTATCGGGTATTGGACCAATCCGCCTTAGAAGTTGTTGAAACGGCAAAGCGTACTGGAGCAAAGGTTTTTGGCCCGGTCCCTTTGCCAACTCGTATCGAAAGATACACAGTGCTTAGATCGCCGCATGTTGATAAAAAGTCTAGAGAACAATTTGAGATAAGAACCCATAAAAGGTTGATTGATATTGTTGAGCCTACCGCAAAAACTATGGATGCGCTGAATAAAATAAATATGCCGGCAGGTATAGAAATTAAAATAAAGGCTTAGATTAAGAAACGTAAACATTCTTGTGGATTGAGGTGAAAGTGGCATGTTAAGTGGATTTCTTGGGAAGAAAATTGGGATGACGCAAATTTACACTGATGATGGGTGTTTGCTCCCGATAACCCTGATTCAAGCAGGGCCGTGCAGTGTAATGCAAATAAAAACTATAGAGAATGATGGCTATTCTTCAATTAAGTTGGGCTTTGACGATAAGAAAAAGAAAAATGCAACGAAGCAGGAGATCGGAAGTGCGGCAAAGGTTTCGCAGGAGCCGAAAAGGTTCGTAAGGGAAGTGAAGCCGGAAGCGGGTGCTGAAATTAAATTAGGGCAGAGTATTACCGTGGATGTGTTCGCCGATGTCAAGCAGGTGGATGTGATTGGAATGACAAAGGGGAAAGGATTTGCAGGTGTGATGAAGAGATGGAATTTTAAGGGTGGCGCAAACACCCACGGGTCTACACGGCATAGACCGCCTGGTTCGATTAGTTCCAACACAGATCCGGGAAGGGTAATCAGGGGAAAGAAAATGGCCGGAAGACTCGGTGCCGAACGTGTAACAATAAAGAATATTGACGTAGTGAAGATTGATAAAGACAGGAATCTAATATATGTCAGAGGTGCGGTTCCTGGGCATAAAGGAAGTTATCTTATATTAAATAAAAGTAGAGTGAAAAGGGTGGGTAAATAAAAGTTATGGAAATACCTGTATATAGCAAAGAGGGAGAAAAAATAGATAACTTACAGTTGGACGATAAGAAGTTTGGAGGGCCCATTCGTAAGAAACTGCTGAGGGATGCAGTCATCATGTACGAAGCAAACAAGAGACAGGGAACGGCTTCTACTAAAACTAAAGGCGAAGTTGCGGGTGGTGGAAGAAAACCATGGGTGCAAAAGCATACAGGTAGGGCAAGAGCTGGTAGTATTCGTTCGCCGCTGTGGAAAGGTGGCGGTGTGTCGCATGGTCCAAAACCAAGAGACTATTCATTTGCAATTCCTAAAAAGGCAAGAAAGTTGGCGCTCTATACAGCGTTATCTGCGAAGGCTCGGGATAACGAACTAGTTGTTATAGATGATTTAAATTTTGATATTCCTAAGACCAAACAAATGGTTGGCATATTAAAAGCTCTTAATATAGATAATTCCAGTTGTCTGATAGTGGTGCCCAGGATAAACGATACGGTTTGGAAATCTGCGAGGAATATACCATCTGTAAAAGTAATGACGAGTACAGAGCTAAATGCATATGAGGTTCTTAGGCCAAAAAAAGTACTTTTAACAAAGGAAGCATTGAGTAGCATAGGATAGGAGTAAAGAATATCTCATGGATACGTACAATATAATAAAGAAACCTTTGCGAACTGAAAAGAGCGTTGCGGATGGAGAGGCAACGAATTCATATCATTTTGAAGTTGATTTAAGGGCAAATAAGATCCAAATAAAAAAGGCAGTAGAGAAACACTTCAATGTGAAAGTTCAGGATGTAAGAACCATAGTAAGAAAAGGCAAGACGAGAAGGGTTCGGTTCAGGTTAGGGAGGACAAAAGACTGGAAGAAGGCTGTCGTTACATTGAAAGAGGGTAGTACAATAGATTTTGGCTATTAAAAAACGAAAAGGAATAGATATTCATGGGCATCATATATTATAAACCGGTTACTGCAGGAAGACGATTTGCAAGTGTTTCGGATTTTTCAGAAATAACAAAAACGAAGCCTGAAAAATCATTATTAGAGCCTTTAAGGAAAACCGGAGGTCGAAATACAGAAGGTAAAATAACCGCTGAACATATTGGAGGCGGGAGCAGACGACACTATAGAATCATTGATTTTAAACGCAAAAAAGATAATATTCCGGCAAAGGTTGCCAGTATAGAATATGATCCTAACCGATCTGCGCGTATCGCCCTCTTGCATTATGTTGATGGAGAAAAGAGATATATTCTTGCCCCTGATAAGCTGCAGGTCGGCAAGACTGTAATGTCGGGTGATAAAGTGGAACCGGAAATCGGTAATTGTATGCCGATTAAAAATATACCGCTGGGCTTGGATATACACAATATCGAGTTGCACGTTGGCCAGGGTGGACGATTGGTGCGTTCTGCAGGTGGCGTGGCCAAATTGCTGGCGAAGGAGGGGGGGTATGCCCATATAGTCCTACCATCGGGAGAGGTAAGGAAAGTTTTTGTCGGTTGCAGGGCTACGATAGGACAGCTTGGAAATCTCGATCATGGTAACATCAGATTGGGAAAAGCAGGTAGAAAACGCTGGAAGGGGATAAGACCACATGTGAGGGGTGTAGCTCAAAATCCTGTGGCGCATCCATTAGGCGGAGGAGAAGGCAGAAGCGGCGGTGGAAGGCATCCTTGCTCCAGGACTGGTTTGTTGGCGAAGGGTGGAAAAACGCGCAAAAAGAAGTCGTTGAGTAATAAGTTTATAATTCGCAGAAGAAGGGTTGGCGCTAGGGGCAATTTATAAAAAAAATATATTAACCGGTTAACGGTATTTGGGAGATGTTATGAGTCGTTCGGTAAAAAAGGGACCTTATGTAGATAGTAAGTTAATGAAAAAAGTATTGAAGCAAAAAGACGCAGGTGGCAGTGAACCTATACGGACATGGGCAAGAAGCTGTACGATTGTCCCTGAGTTTGTTTCACATACTTTTATGATTCATAACGGTAAAATATTTCAAAAATTGTTTGTAACGGACGATATGGTTGGCCATAAACTCGGAGAGTTTGCCCAGACACGTATTTTCAGGGCTCACGGTGGCGTGAAAAAGAAAGAAACTCCGCACGGTTAGCGCGTAAAAGGCCAATATAGATTATTGCACTGAAAGGTTGTATAAAATGGAATTTAGATCATGTTGTAAATATGCGAGGATATCACCTCGAAAAGCAAGATATGTTATTGATCTTGTTAGAGGTAAGTCGGTTAATGATGCATTAAGGATTTTGAGGGTAACTCACAAACGTGCATCTTACATGATAGATAAGGTAATTAGGGCTGCCATAGCCGCTGCAAATGAAAATTTAGACGTGGATGTCGATTCTCTGTTTGTAAAGCAAGCATTGGTGGATGGTGGTCCTACCAGAAAATGGCAACGTACGAGGCCTCGTGGCATGTCGGCACGGATACTGAAGCGTACAAGCCATATCACGGTAGTGTTGTCTGAAAAAAAGTAAAAAGTATACATAAATAATAAGGGAGATAAGATGGGTCATAAGGTGTGTCCAATAGGATTAAGGTTAGGAATAACTCAGGGGTGGAGATCGTTTTGGTATGCCGACAAAAAAATCTTTGGCTCATTACTTGTGGAAGACCAGAAGATTCGTAAGATAATTAAAAAAAGTTATAGCTTTGCCGGGATTTCACTTATTGAGATAGAGAGAACTCGGCAGGATGCAAAAATAACCTTGCATACTGCGCGTCCTGGCTTAATAATTGGTAGAAAAGGCGCTGAGGTCGATAAACTTAAAGAAGAGATACAAAAAATTACAGGAAGAGAAGTTGTTATTAAAATAAAAGAAATCATGAAGCCTGAACTGCAGGCACAGCTTGTTGCTGAAAACATTGCAGAGCAGCTTGAAAAACGTGTTGCGTTTAGAAGGGCGATGAAAAAAGCGCTGGACGCATCAAATGATGCAGGTGCAAAGGGTGTAAAGATGCAGGTGGCAGGCAGGCTGGGTGGGGCTGAAATCGCAAGGACTGAAAAAATGTCGTCGGGAAGTGTTCCTTTGCATACATTGAGGGCCGATGTTGATTATGGTTTTGCTGAGGCGAAAACGACGTACGGTGTTATTGGGGTAAAAGTTTGGATTTATAAAGGGTTAATTAGTTCCGAGAAGGAGAAGTTATATGCGCCTGATGCCAAAGAGGGTGAAGTTCAGGAAGTCGCAACGGCAAAAAATTAAAGGGAATGCGACAAGAGGTAATAGGGTATCTTTCGGTGAATTTGGATTGCAGTCTTTGGAACCAGGGTGGATAACAGCCCAACAACTCGAGGCGGGAAGAGTATCAGCATCCCAATATCTTCCAAGAGAGGGGAAGTTGACGATACGGGTGTTCCCACACAAATCCGTATCATCAAAACCTATTGAAACCCGTATGGGAAAAGGCAAGGGTGAGCCTGAATTCTGGGTTGCCGTGGTGAAACCGGGGACCGTTTTGTACGAGCTGAGTGGTATCAATGAAGAAATTGCGAAGCAAACATTTAATAGAATCGCTCATAAAATGCCGGTTAAGGTAAGACTTGTACAGAGGAGAAAGACGATTTGAAGGTCAGTGAAATGAGAATGAAATCCAGGCAGGAGATTTTGGATGAAATCGATGCTTGCAGAAGGGAATTGTTGAATATTCGATTTCAATGGCAAGCGGGTGAAACTCGAAATCCTGCACAGAGAAGAGATATTCGAAGAGATGTTGCGCGATTAAAAACTATTCTGAGAGAGATGGACTTATCCATCAATACTCCTCTCAATGCAAAGGAGTAAGTTTGAAAATGAATGTTGAAAAGAAAAGAGGCAGAAGAAGGAAAATTGTCGGGACGGTTATCGGTAATAAGATGCAGAAGACGATAGTCGTTGAGGTTGTGCGTCTTGTAAAACATGCAAAATATGGTAAGTATATAAAACGATCTTCAATCTATAAAGCACATGATCAAAATAACGAAGCAAAAGTGGGCGATAAGGTTGAGATTATTGAGGCGAGACCATTAAGCAAAACTAAAACTACTAGATTACTTCGTATCGTAGAAAAGGCAAAGCCATAGAATTAAGCGGAGTTAAAAAAAATGATAATGGAACAAACAAAGCTGGATATTGCAGACAACAGTGGCGCTAAAAGGGCTACGTGTATAAAGGTATTGGGAGGTAGCGGTAGGACATATGCCACGGTTGGTGATATTATTGTTGCGGCAGTGAAGAAGGCAATACCAGAGGGCGTTGTTAAAAAAGGTGAAGTGGTAAAAGGGGTAGTTGTGCGGACAAAAAAAAATATACGAAGAGACGACGGTTCTTATTTAAAATTTGACAAAAATGCGATAGTTATCATTGACAACGATGGCAATCCTCGGGGAACTCGTATATTTGGCGCTGTAGCCAGAGAATTACGTCAAAAGAATTTTATGAAAATTATATCTCTGGCCGCTGAAGTTGTGTAGAAAGATTTAATTACAAGGTTAAACAAATACCTGTGGAGAATGTATAGTTATGCATGTTTGCAAGAATGATCTAGTTGCAGTGATGGCTGGCAATGAGGTTGGTAAAACAGGAAAAATAATAAAGGTTTTACGGGACAAAAATAGAGTTATTATCAAGGGCCTGAATTTAGTTTACAGACACACAAAACCAAACCAGAAGAACCAGCAGGGCGGCAGAATTCAGAAAGAAGCTTCTATAGCAATTGCAAGTGTGCTGCCCGTTTGTCAGAACAAAAGCTGCAAAAAAAACGGCAAGGGAGTGCGGACAAGAAAAAAGATATTGGAAAATCGTAATAAGACGCGTGTATGCGTCTATTGTGGGTCTGAAATAATTTCTGCTGAGTGAGGTGTTAACGTAAAATATGGCAAGATTATTGGAAAAATATCAAAAGCAAGTAGCACAGGAACTCATAAATAAGTTTAATTATAAAAATAAACTCTCGCTGCCTAAACTACAGAAGATTGTGGTTAATATGGGCGTAGGCAGGGCAGTTGATAATAAAAAACTCATTGAGGAAGCAACGAAACATCTGACGATAGTTACCGGCCAAAAACCGCTCGTTACCGTAGCAAAAAAAGCCATATCTGGTTTTAAACTTCGCAAAGGCCAGGCAATCGGATGTAAAGTTACGTTGCGGGGGAAAAGGATGTTTGAGTTTTTGGACCGTTTAATTAGTATTGTATTACCGAGAATACGAGATTTTAGGGGCATTTCACCAAAGGCATTTGATGGCCGTGGTAATTATACCTTGGGTCTGACAGAGCAGATCGTATTTCCTGAAATAAGTATCGAGAGTGTGGAATTTGTTCAGGGTATGGACATTACCATGGTAATATCCGGTAATTCAAATGAGCAATCCTGTGAATTGTTAAAATTATTGGGTATGCCTTTTAGAACAGAATAAGGAGTACGAATGGCAAGAAAATGCTTGATAGAAAAATCAAAAAAAGAGCCAAAGTATAAAACGAGAAAATACAACAGATGTCAGTTATGTGGACGTCGCAGGGCATACTATCGTAAATTTCAAATCTGCAGACTTTGTTTTAGAAAACTTGCTTCAAAGGGAGAGATTCCTGGGGTAAAAAAGGCAAGTTGGTAGAAAGTCGGTTATTACAGAATAGTATTAACAATAAGGAATATAATAATGTGTATGACAGATCCGATTTCTGATATGCTGACGCGTATCAGAAACGCAAGTGTGATTAAACGAGAAAGTGTGGATGTTTCCTCATCCAAGGTAAAGTCGGCAATTTTAAAAATATTAAAGGAAGAAGGCTATATCAAGGATTTTAAAGAGATGCCAATGGGAGGTAATAAAGCTTCCATAAGGGTCTACTTAAAGTATGGCCCATTAAAACAGCAAATAATTAATAACATTGAGAGGGTGAGTAAATCGAGCAGGCGTATATACAGGAAGGCAGAAAAAATTGGTAAAATCTTTGGTGGAATTGGCACTGCGATATACTCCACATCGAAAGGTATTGTAAGTGACAGGGAGTGTAGAAAACTAAAAATCGGCGGTGAGTTGATTTGTATTGTGTCGTAAGCGATTTATCTGGATAGAGGATTTAAGATGTCACGAATAGGAAAACAACCCGTTAAAGTTCCAAACGATGTAAAAGTGTCAATAAGCGGTAACACGTTAAATATCGATGGTTCTAAAGGAAAACTAAGTCAGACGTTTCATCCTGACATAACTATAGAATATCTTCATCAGGATAAGCAAATTGTAGTAAAAAGAACTTCCGATGAAAAATATCATAGAGCATTGCATGGTTTGACGCGTTCGTTAATTTCAAATATGGTAGTGGGTGTAACTAAGGGTTATTCCAAGAATCTGGAGATTGTTGGATTGGGTTTCAACGCCAAGGTTCAGGGTAAAGATCTTGTATTATTGCTTGGGTATACGCACCCGGTAAGTTTGGAGATACCGAAGGGAATAAAGGTGGAAGTTACAAACCCAACAAACCCTGCAAAGCTTACAGTATCCGGGCCCGACAAGCAAATGGTGGGACAATTTTCAGCTGTAATCAGGGGTATGAGACCACCTGAGCCGTATAAAGGAATGGGTGTTAAATACGAAGATGAGGTTATTAGAAGGAAGGCCGGGAAAGCAACCACTTCCGGCGCTGCATAACAGTATAAATTAAGGATTTTTAGATATGGATCATATAAAGGAAAAATTACAAAAAAGAACGCGACGCCACCTTAGAATTAGAAGGAAAGTAATAGGAACTGCCGAGAGACCACGTTTGAGTGTGTATCGTAGTTTAAAGCATATTTATTGCCAAATTATTAATGATATAGAAGGAAGGACGTTAGTCGCGGCTTCAACGCAATCGCCTGATCTTCGGTCAGAGATTAAATACGGAGGGAATGTCGCTGCAGCTGAGATCGTTGGGAAAAAGATTGCAGAAGAGGCGAAAAATAAGGGCATTACAAAAGTTGTGTTTGATAAAGGCTGTTATAAGTATCACGGAAGGATAAAGGCCTTAGCTGAAGCTGCAAGAAAGTGCAATTTGAGTTTCTAAAATCTGATTCGTACAAGGAGAATCACTTGGCGCGTTTGGAAGAACCTGTAAATATAGAAGAAACAGTCGTAAGAATTAATCGATGTACAACGGTAACAAAGGGCGGTAAATCAATGAGTTTTAGCGCCTTAGTGGTCGTTGGAGATAAAAAGGGAAGTGTCGGAATTGGATTTGGCAAGGCGCGGGAAGTCCCTAACGCAGTTAATAAAGCAGTTAAAGAAGCTAAAAAGCAAATGGTTAAAATACCATTGAAAGGCGATACCATCCCACATGAGGCATGGGGAAGATATAAAGCTGCCAGTGTGTACTTAAGGCCGGCATGTTCCGGTACTGGAATAAAGGCCGGCGCTTCAGCGCGAGCCGTGATTGAGTATGCAGGCATTAAGAACATATTAACAAAATGTTACGGTAAGAGAAACCCGCTGAATGTGGCTAAGGCAACATTGATGGGTTTGAAAGCTTTGAGAACAAAAGAAGAGGTTGGAGAACTGAGGGGAGTGAAGATAGAATGAATCTTTTTGATATAAAATCAATACCTGTTCCCAGAAAGCGTAAAAAGCGAGTAGGTCGAGGCAGGGGATCAGGTATGGGAAAAACTTCCTGCAGAGGAGGTAAAGGAGCAACGGCGAGGTCAGGAAATGAAACAAGTATACAATTTGAAGGTGGACAAACTCCACTCTTTCGTCGTTTGCCAAAGAAGGGATTCAATAACCCTTTTAAAAGAGAATATAGTGTAGTTAATGTAAAGGATATTGAACGGTTTGATAATGGTACCCATGTAAACCCTGAAAAATTAATGGAAGTCGGGCTTATTAGAAAGATATTAGACGGTGTAAAGGTATTAGGTGACGGTGAAATTACAAAACCTGTAACAGTGAGTGCTCATAAATTTAGTAAGGTTGCGATAGAAAAGATTAAAGCAGCGGGTGGAGAAATAAAGGTTTTATCATGATCGAACAATTTGGAAACATTTTTCGAATACCGGAGTTACGTAAAAAAGTACTCATAACCCTCGGCCTTATTGCTTTATGCCGCATTGGGGTTTATATACCAATTCCCGGAATAGATACAACAGTATTAAAATCATACTTCCATCAATTTACGCAAACCGGCGTTGGACAGTTATTAGGATTGGTTGATATGTTTGCCGGCGGCGCATTGGCTTCAGGTGCAATTTTTGGCTTAGGGGTTATGCCCTATATTAGTGCGTCCATTATTTTCCAATTGCTCGTAGGCGTAGTGCCTTATCTTGAAAAATTGCAGAAAGAAGGCGAAGTAGGAAGGAAAAAAATCAATCAGTACACGAGACTTGCGACGGTAGGGTTATGCCTGTTTCAAGCGTTTGTCATGACGAGAACGCTTTATACGGTAGAATTTAATGGTGTTCCTGTTATCCCGGTCTATCTCCAGGGTATAGGGTTCCAGATGATGGCGGCGCTTCTCTTAACAACCGGAACTATGACCCTGATGTGGATTGGAGAACAAATTGAAGAGCATGGTATCGGCAGCGGAATATCGATAGTAATTATGGTCGGTATCATTGAACGTTTGCCTTGGGCTTTCTCTCAGGTGATGCAAAATTTTACCTTTTCTGTTACTCCGGCAGAACATCAGATTGGTATTGTGAAAATGATCGTTCTGCTCGGTATGTTTCTTGCCATTGTCGGGGGGGTTATATACATTACGCAGGGTCAAAGACGAATACCTGTCCAGCAAGCAAAACATACTCGTGGAAGAAAGGTATACGGTGGACAACGACATTTCTTGCCGCTTCGAGTGAATCAGGCAGGCGTAATGCCCATAATTTTTGCGCAATCTTTGTTAATATTCCCTGCTGCTATTATGCAAGGTATTCAGGTAAGGTTTGAACCAGGAAGTTTTGGATACTGGATTACCTCGCGTTTGTCTGAAGTTTTGCAAGACGGTGTAATTTATGTTATGCTTTATATTCTACTCATAACGTTTTTTTGCTATTTTTGGACGGCAATACAATTCAATCCTAAAGAAATGTCAAATAATATGAAGGATTATGGAAGTTTTATTCCAGGAATCAGGCCAGGTCAGAGGACGGCAGAATATTTAGAAAGTATCATGGGTAGGATTACATTGGCTGGGGCTGCTTTTTTGGCGTTAATTGCAATATTACCGAAAATTGTGGCAGGCGGTTTTGAACTTAACCGCGCTATAGCCGGTTTTTACGGTGGAACGGGTTTGCTTATTATCGTCGGTGTGGCGCTTGATATGGTTCAGAGGATAGAGTCCCATATGATCATGAGACAGTATAGCGGGTTTTTAAGCGGCGGAACCCGAATAAGAGGAAGAATGGGATGATGATTGTGTTTCTTGGACCTCCGGGAGCAGGTAAGGGAACTCAAGCAGAAACGATAAGTAAGGAAAAAAAGATTCCTCATATATCTTCTGGAAATTTACTCAGAGAAGCTGTTGAAGCTGGCACCGAAACAGGGAAAAAAGCGCGAAATTATATAGAAAAAGGTCTTTTGGTTCCTGATCAAATAGTTGTCGATATCATCAAAGATCGCATATTAAAAAATGATTCTAAGGCGGGTTTTGTTTTAGATGGTTTTCCGAGGACGCTTTCACAGGCAAAAGTGTTAGACGAGATGCTGAAAAATCTCGGAAAGAGTTTGGATATGGTTTTTTATTTTTCAGTATCCAGAGAAAGTGTGGTTCAAAGATTGTCGGGCAGATTGATTTGCGGTACTTGCGGCGCAAACTATCATAAAATTTATGTTCCGTCCTCAAAAGACGGCCTTTGCGATAAATGTGGCGGTAAATTAAATCAACGTGCCGATGATAAACCTGAAACAATACTGGAAAGATTAAGGGTTTATCATGAACAGACCGAGGGCTTGATTGACTACTATAAAAAGAGCGGTATTTTGAGAGAAATTTTAAGTGATGACAGACGGATAGAAATGATTACTAAAAACATATCGGATATTATTGAGGACACAGTGCAAAAAAAGTCCTTGATCGGTCGAGGGGTAAACTGAGTTGATAGTTTGTAAATCCCCCCGCGAGATTGAAATAATGAGGGCTGCGGGAAAGGTCGTAGCGAATGCACTAAGATTAGCCAAAGAGATTGCAGGAAAAGATGTAACGACGGATTATCTGAATAATGAGCTTGAAAAGTATATAATAAGTCAGGGTGGGATACCTATTTTTAAAGGATACAGAGGGTTCCCAAAAAGTATATGTACGTCGATAAATGAAGAAGTTGTGCATGGAATTCCCGGACCGAGAAAATTAAGGGAGGGAGATATACTCAGCATTGATGTTGGTGTCGGTTACCGAAAATATGTTGCAGATGCTGCATTAACGATACCTATTGGAGAAGTTACACCAGAGGCTAAAAGACTTATAGAGGTGTGCGAAAAGTCGCTGTCCTTGGCAATTAATGTTATAAAATCAAATAAAAAACTATCTTTGATATCAAGTACAATACAAGAATATGTTGAAAAAAGTGGTTACTCTGTTATCAGAAATTACACCGGTCACGGGATTGGGAGGTGTATGCATGAAGACCCGCAGGTGCCCAATTTTGTGAGCAAATCATTGTTAGAAGCAGATGAAATTTTAATGTCCGGCGTTACTATTGCCATTGAACCCATGATATGTATGGGTAAGCATGACACTGAGGTCTTAAACAATAAGTGGACAGTGGTGACGAAAGACAGAAAATTATCCGCACATTTTGAACATACAATTGTGGTTACCGAGAATGGTGCAGACATTCTAACGCAATGAAAAAAATTTCTGAAACAGTCATACCCATTTAAATATGCCTAAAGAAGAACCTATAAAGGTAGAAGCAACGGTAAAAGAAGCGCTTCCCAATGCGATGTTTAAGGTAGAATTGCAGAATGGACACAAAGTGCTCGCACATGTTTCCGGGAAGATGCGGATGCATTTTATTAAAATATTGCCGGGCGACAAAGTGACAATTGAAATGTCGCCTTACGACCTCGATAAAGGCAGAATTATTTATAGACAAGTATAGTGTCGATTCTAAAATCGACTAAAGTTTTTAGGATGATAAACGATGAAGGTACGATCTTCTGTGAAGCGAATTTGTGAAAACTGTAAAATAGTTCGAAGGAAAAATGTAGTTCGTGTAATCTGTTCTAATCCGCGCCATAAACAGAGGCAAGGGTAATTCAGACTAATTTAGAGAATAATTCAGAAAGGAATTGATTCATGGCGAGAATTGCTGGAATTGACATTCCCGCAGATAAAAGGATTGTTATTGCTCTCACATACGTGTATGGGATTGGCAAGGCTTTGTCCCAAAATATACTGAAAGCTGTGAATATCGATGAGAACATACGCGCGAAAGATCTTCATGAAGATCAGTTGAGTACGCTGGGCGCTTATATAGAAAAGAATTTTTCTACTGAGGGGCAGCTACGTCGGCAGGAAATGCAGAATATTGTGCGTATGAAAAGCATTAATTGTTATCGTGGGATCCGTCATAAGGTAGGTTTGCCTGTGAGGGGACAAAGAACAAAAACAAATGCGCGCACGAGAAAAGGTCGCAAGAAGACGGTAGCCGGCAAGAAGAGTGTAAAAGAATTGGGTTAGTGTGACCGGGATGTCGTTCTCTCGATTGAAACAGGGTTAAACGCAAGAATTATTTATGGAAATCAAAGAAACAATAGGAGAGCTGTTAAAATCGAGTAAGGAGTTGTTAAAGATAATCGAATTGGATATTGAACAATCCGGTGATGAACGGGATATAAAGAAATTTAACGAAGTAATAGGGTTTTGTGAGCAAGTTGTACGAATCGTAGAAGCGTATCCACAGGACAGCGAAATTGTTTTTCTCGATTGTTCGTGTGGTAAGTCATATTTATCGTTTGCGCTGAATATTATCCTGAAAAGGCGCTTTGCTGTAAATACTTATTTTTACGGTGTTGATACTAATAGAATACTGATAGAAAAATGTGATCGAATTAAAAACAGCCTCGGCTTTCAAAATATGCATTTTATTAACGGCAGAATAATTGATGTTCTGCCTGAAAAGCCTGTGGACATTGTGATTGCATTGCATGCGTGTGATATTGCAACGGATGAAGCCATTGCCAGGGGTATCAAATCAGGGGCAAAATATATCGTTGTAGTTCCCTGTTGTGAAAACCAAATCAGGAGCCGCTTGAAAGCAGGGCATCCGCTTGTCGACCTGACTGATTTTGGGCTTTTAAGGTATCGGTTTGCCGATATCTTGACGGAAGCATTAAGGGCGCAATTCCTTACTGGCGCTGGCTATCATGTAAAACTGACTGAGGTAACGTCTCCTAAGTTTACCCCAAAAAATTTAATGATAATAGCTCGAAGGAAAAGAGGAAACAGAAGGTACAATTTGGACAAATATAAAAGATTGAACGAAATGTTCAACACAGAGTTTGTGTTAAATAATTATTTTAGCGAATGTGAGCTGGATCAGAATCATTTACTTAGTCCTGTTAACTGATGGAGAAATTGTTTCGTTTGAGGATAAAAAATAATCATGTCAAGTGAAGGTAAGAAAAAAATAAGGCGTAGTGTTTCACGGGCGGTTGCGAACATCAAGGCTACTTTTAATAATACATATGTGACGATATCTGACGTTAATGGTGAGACGATATGTTGGGCAAGTGCTGGCACAGTTGGTTTTAAAGGGTCGCGCAAAAGTACTCCATTTGCTGCTCAAAAAGCGGCATCGAGCGCTGCTGAAAAAGCGCAAAAGTATGGGGTGCAGGAAATTGAAATCAGAGTCAAAGGTCCGGGCCCTGGCCGGGAATCTGCCATCACAGCGCTTCAGGCGGCTGGTCTGAGCATAAAGGCGATTGAAGATGTAACCCCGCTTCCCCATAATGGTTGTCGTCCAAGGAAAAAACGTAGAGTATAATAGGTTTTAAAAAGAGGTTTGAGAAAGGAAAAAAATGGCTAGATATGTTGGTCCCCAGTGTAGATTATGCAGGAGAGAGGGTGAAAAACTATTTCTTAAAGGGATAAGATGCGATACGGTTAAGTGCGCAATTACAAAGCGAAAGTATCCTCCCGGTCAGTTTACATGGGGTAGAGGCAAGTTATCAAAATATGGAATCCAATTTCGGGAAAAGCAAAAAATGAAACGTTTTTATGGAATTTTAGAAAGGCAATTCCGAAATTATTTTAGAAAGGCAGAACGACAAAAGGGAAATACTGGGGAGAATCTCCTGGCTATGTTAGAGAGAAGGCTGGATAATGTTTTATGTTTGGTCTCTTTTGCTGGATCAAGGAAAAGCGCCAGACAGTTAATTCGTCATGGTCACATAACGGTTAATGATAAAAAGGTGGATATTGCTTCTTACCTGGTAAAAGTTGGAGACGTTATAAAACCAAAGAATACTGAAACAAACCTAAATATTGTTAAGGCGAATATAGAATTATTAAAAGGTCGCAACATTCCTGCATGGATAGAATTTAAAGCGGAAATACCGGAGGCGGTGGTAACGCAGCTTCCTGCAAGGGAAGATATTTCAGTTCCTGTTCAAGAACAACTCATTGTAGAACTGTGTTCTAAATAAGGAAGTTTGGTTGGTTCAATTCATTCCGCAACTGTAAAGTCAACTGATATATTTTGCATGGCCTCACAGAGCTTTGTTTTCTTAAATATATTATTGTTCACAATATAACAATTTATTTTATTTTGAAATCCCTTATTACTGAATTAGGGGGAAAAATATGCGAATAAGGTGGAGAGGTCTTGAACTTCCCGTCCGGGTGGATGTGGAACATGAGACTTTGACCGATACATATGGAAAGTTTATAGCTGCTCCTTTTGAGCGTGGATTTGGTCATTCTGTGGGGAATAGTTTACGTAGGATTCTGCTTTCTTCGTTGGAAGGCAGTGCAGTTGTGTCTGTTAAGATTGACCGGATAAGTCACGAATTTACCCATATACCTGGCGTAGTCGAAGATGTGACGGATATTATGTTAAACATCAAAAACCTCGTTGTGAAGTTACACACCGATCAGCCTAAAGTGATAAAAATTGAAGCGAATAAAAAGGGCGAAGTAAAAGCAAAAGATATCATAACGGATGATAATATAGAAATTCTGAATGAGGATTTACACATTGCCACGCTCTCTGAGGACGTTAATTTCAAAGTAGAGATGGAGGTGCGAAAGGGCCGGGGGTACGTTACTGCCGAAGAAAATGAGCCTGAGGAACAGGAGATCGGATTGATAGCGGTGGATTCTATGTTTTCTCCTGTAAGGAACGTTCGTTTTGCAATTGAAGAAACACGCGTCGGCAGACGCACGAATTACGACAGACTCATCATGGAAATATGGACAAACGGAGTGGTATCTGCCGAGATGGCCCTTGTTGAGTCGGCAAAAATATTGAGAAAACATTTGAATCCATTTGTACAGTACTTTGAGATTGGCAGGGAATTGCAGCAGGTTGAAAAGAGGATGGGCATTGAATCAGCCCCGGAGATATCAGAGGAAGAGCTTAACAAAAAATTGAATATGTCTATAACGGAATTGGATTTGTCAGTAAGGGCTTCCAACTGCCTTGAGACTGCAAAAATCGCAACGGTAGGCGATCTTATTGCGAAAACAGAGGAGCAGCTTCTCGAGATAAAAAATTTTGGTAAAACCACTTTAAAAGAAGTTAAGAAAAAATTAACACAACTGAACTTAATGATCGGAATGCCTATACCGATTAAACAAATAGAAAAAGGGAAAGGATAATTCCATGAGACACAAAATGAGGGGAAGGCATTTATCCAGGACTGCCTCACATAGAAAGGCGCTGAGGCAGAACATTGCAAATAGTCTTCTTTCGTACGGCAGAATTATTACAACGCTTGAAAAGGCAAAAGAAACAAAGTCTTTCGCTGAAAAAATAATTACCACTGCTAAAAAGGGGCTGATGAAAAAAGACACTGATAAACCCGGATACGTGCATTGTTATCGTCAGGTTCTTTCCAGCTTGAGAAATGCAGAGGTTGTAAAAAAACTGTTTGGAGAGGGGCAATGGCGTGAAACCGGTGGTATTGCACAAAGGTATATGAGCCGGAACGGCGGGTATACGAGGATATTAAAGTTGTCAGGAACCAGATTAGGCGTCCTGTCCGGCAGCAGCGTCGGGAAAATACCGGAACTTGAATACAAGATGGAAGGCAGGGACAGAAAATTACGCATGCTGGGGAGGCGGCTTAACGATAATGCATCCCGCGTGATTTTTGAATTAGTTGAAGGTGCAGTTGAGGCACAGAAAGCTGAGGAAATTAAACCTGAGGTTACCACTGCATAGCGGGAGTTGAAATCTTATTTTAATCATTTGTTAAGGTAAAATACAAAACCCTTCTACTAACGATTTACGTAGTGGAAGGGTTTTTTTATCCACAAAGAGAGTTATGCCGAAGAAGCGTTTGATACTTGCTTCAAATTCGCCGAGAAGAATTGCATTATTAAAATCACTGGGTTATCATTTTGAAATTATTCCTCATGACATCGAAGAATGTATTCATAGTAATGTTTTACCAACGGAGTTAGTTCAGAACCTCGCCTTGTTAAAGGCGAGTGATGTTGCCAGCAGGGTGTGTGACGCCGTAATTATTAGTGCGGATACTATTGTTGTGCACGAAAAAGGTATTTTGGGTAAACCCAAAGACGTAAGTGATGCCAAAAGAATACTGTCAATACTGAGCAATTCGGAACATGATGTTATTACTGGCGTATGCGTGATGGCGTCTCCTTCACGAAAGAAAATGTTGCGAATTGAACGAACACATATTACAATGAGCACTATAAATGATGAGGAAATTGACAGATATATTTTAACAGGCGAACCAATGGATAAGGCGGGCGCTTATGCCATCCAGGGTGAGGGTCGAAAATTTATTGAAAAAATAGACGGCAGCCACTCAAATGCAGTCGGTTTACCTTTGGAAGTATTACAGGAAATGCTTAACCATTTTATGAATGATGAGAATGCCTAGAAATTTTAGTTGGCTTATAAAAGATGAAATTGCCGGTATGGCAAGACCTATGTCCATGGTGGCAGACCTTGAGTTTCTTAAGGACAATGGGATCGAGGCAATAGTATCGTTAACGGAAGTGCCGCTTCACAAGACCCTGATAGAAGAGTTCGGCTTTGAGTATAAACATATTCCCGTACCCGATCTTGCATCGCCGACACAGGAACAAATTGAGGAGTTTGTATCTTTCGTGAATAATCTTACAACTTCCAAGAAGAAAATTGTCGTTCACTGTGATGCAGGCATCGGCAGGACGGGCACCATGCTGGCCTGTTATCTTGTAAACAAGGGCTGTAGTGCAAATCTGGCTATTGCAGAGGTGCGCAAAAAAAGACCGGGTTCAATAGAAACGGCAGAACAGGAAGATACGGTCATGAAATATGAAGAAAGAAATTCGAGGAAACATCATAAAGACTGACTTAATGTTTTTTGTTTAGATGTTCCTGGGCAATAATAGCTGCGCCCACGGCCGTGGTAATTTGTGGATCGGGTGGAACGTGTAAATCTACACCCAACTCTCGTTCAAGCGCCTTTTTCAATCCTTGATTAAAGGCAGGTCCTCCGTCAAAGAAGATGGCTTCTTTGACCCCGATTTTTTTGACCATAGATACTACCCGCTTGGCAATGGATTTGTGTATTCCCGCAATAATATCCTCGACGCGTCTTCCCTGAGAGAGTAATGATATAACTTCGGATTCACCGAAGACCGTGCACAGGCTGTTTATCTGCGGTATATCTTCCGCCTTCTCCGATAACCTTCCCAACTCATCCAGTTCAACCTCTAAGACACGGCTCATGACCTCCAGGAAACGTCCCGTCCCGGCAGCGCATTTGTCGTTCATGGCAAAGTCTACCATAATTCCATTATTATCCAGGGCAATTACCTTGCAGTCCTGACCGCCGATATTAATAAGTGTCCTTACATTTACCTTCCCGTTCATGAGCCACTTGGCGGCCCTGGCATTTGCCGTTATTTCTGTGACAATTTCATTTGCCGGCACCATCCGGCGGCCATATCCCGTAGTTACCGTGTACTGGATTTCTTCCTCCTTTATATCAAGGTCTTCCAGCATTTCATCGAGCAATAGTTTTACGGTCTTCTTGCAGTTGGCGCCCGTGGCGGATATTTTTGATCCGAGGATTGTATGTCCACGCATTATTACGGCCTTTGTGGTAGTTGAACCAATATCGATGCCTGCAACGATTTTCATGGATGTAATATTAACCGTTAAGGGCATTCAGGGCAAGATAAAAGATACTTCTCGAATGTTAAAAATGGTTGGAAGATAGCAATCCGGATGTAAAGAAGGTAAACATATGTTATTAAAATATCATTTTTGTTGACAATAAAGGATTTGTTGGTAAAATATTGCTAACTATATCTGACGTAGTTGTATGGCTTGATGACTAACTAATGTGAATATGTTGTAATTATACAGCCGCTACGATTTCTCGTTGCGGCTTTTTTATTTAGTTTATTTTACCACGGGAAAAACATAAAATATCACAGAGAAAGATATTTAGTTTAAGGAGTAACATGACACAAATAGTAAGAGATGACGTCCGTAATGTGGCAATTATTGCCCATGTTGACCACGGCAAAACTACCCTTGTAGATCAAATGCTCAAGCAGAGCGGTACTTTCCGGTCTAACCAGCAGATTCAAAATGTAGAAAGGATTATGGATTCCAACGACCTGGAACGGGAACGAGGCATTACTATCCTGGCTAAGAATACAGCTATTAGCTATAAGGGTGTAAAGATCAATATTATCGACACACCCGGACATGCTGATTTTGGAGGAGAAGTGGAGCGCGTTCTCAAAATGGCTGACGGCGTGTTATTGCTGGTGGATGCGGCTGAAGGGACGATGCCTCAGACGAGGTTTGTGCTCCGCAAGGCGTTGAGTTATAATCTGAGACCGCTTGTGATAATCAATAAGATTGACAGACCGGACGCCCGTTGCGAGGAGGTGTTGAATGAGGTGTTTGATCTCTTTGTTGAGCTTAATGCAACCGACGAGCAATTGGATTTTACGGTGATTTATGCCAGTGGCCGGGAAGGTTACGCAAAATTGTCCTTAGAAGATGACAATGAAGATATTATACCGCTGCTCGATGCAATTTTACATTACGTTCCTAAACCAAGTGGTGATCCCGCTGCGCCATTGCAGATGCAGATAACCTCGCTGGATTATAATGATTATGTTGGCCGAATTGGAATAGGGAAAATTTTTATGGGGAGTATCAATGCAGGCCAGCAAGTCACGAGAATCGACAAAAACAGCAATCATACAACGCATAGAATAACTGAGTTATTTACTTTTACAGGGTTAGGAAAAGAGCCGGTAAAATCAGCCAAAGCCGGAGATATTGTTGCGTTAACCGGGATTGAGAACATTGACATCAGCGATACTATTGCCTCTGTCGATAATCCACAAGCAATGACAAAAATTAGTATTGATGAGCCTACGCTTTCGATGATATTTTCGGTTAATAATTCTCCTTTCTGTGGACAGGATGGTAAATACGTTACCAGCCGAAATTTGAGAGAAAGGCTTTACAGAGAACTGCGGTCAAACGTAGCTCTCAAGGTGGAAGACACAGAAACGCCGGACGCCATTCGTGTTTCCGGGCGCGGGCTTTTACACCTGTCCGTGTTAATTGAAAATATGCGGAGGGAGGGATACGAACTACAGGTTTCCAAACCCAAGGTAATTTTTAAGGAATTGGAAGGCGAAAAAGCAGAACCTATCGAATATGTTGTGATTGATGTGCCCAAAGACTACGAGGGACAGGTGATTTCCATGCTCGGCGCGCGGAAGGGTGAAATGCTCACGATGGACACCGATAAGGATATTACCCACTTCGAGTTCAAGGTGCCTTCCCGCGGCTTGATCGGCTTAAGAAACCGCCTCTTGAGCGCCACACGTGGAGAAGCAGTGATATATCATAATTTTTATGCCTATGAAAATTACAAAGGCGATATTGCACATCGCATACAGGGCGTATTGATTTCTATGGCTCTCGGCGAGATAACCGCTTATGCCCTGGATGGATTACTGGACAGAGGCACCATGTTTGTAAAACCAGGAGATCGTGTGTACGAGGGGATGATAGTTGGCGAACACTGTGAACAGAACGATATTTCGGTAAATGTCATCAGGGCTAAAAAGGCGACCAATATTCGCTGCGCTACTGCGGATAAGGGAATCAAACTTCCTCCACCCAGAGAATTTTCACTTGAAATGGCCTTAGAATATATCGAGGATGATGAACTGGTGGAGATCACACCCAAAACCTTCCGGTTGAGGAAGAAGCTCCTTACTGAAAATGAACGCAGAGTCACTCGCAGACAACAAACCCTGGAACCAGTGGAGACGTCCTCGGAAAAAACGTAATGTGGTGAATGTTACTGAAGAAATGAGAAACAAACAAAAAAGCAGGCCTTAAAGCCTGCTTTTTTGTTATATATTCAATGTGAACTGTTTATTTGTTTACAGCATTCTTGAAATCTTGTCCCGGGGTAAATTTTACCGTCTTGCTGGCCTTGATATTAATCACGGCTCCTGTCTGAGGATTGCGCCCTTTCCGTGCCTTCCTGGTTCTTACTGAAAAAGTGCCAAATCCAATCAAGCGGACTTCTTTAGTCTTTTTAACGCCATTCTTTATACCGTCCAAAATGGCGTTTACCGCTTTTTCCCCGCAAGCCTTTGATACCTCACATTCTTTTGCCACAACTTCAACCAATTCCTGCTTATTCATTCAACATCCTCCTTTCATAAAAATGGTTTACGTGATATGAGTACGATATATCAAATGTGCTATTTTCTTGGGTTAGAATACATTAAATGACTTCCTGAATCAAGTATTTTCTGGATTTTTTCAATAAATATTTTTTCCCGGAATTGTTCTGCAAAGAGGTCTTGAATATTGGAATACTCATTTTCGTAATCAGAAACAACCAACCATGCCGGGGATTTTTAGCTTTTTTCCCAATCCTGAGTATACAATACAGACCTTTTAAACTCTTTTTCGAATACCCATCCGACAATGATGAGCGCTGATTTTTTAATCGATTCCTGCTTGACCTTTTCAGCAATATCAATAAGTTTACTGCATACAATCTTCTGGTCAGGCCAGGTTGCCTTATACACAACGGCCACGGGGCAGTCCTTACCATAATGCGGAATGAGTATTTTCACAACTTCATCGATTTTGTCGATACTCAGGAAAATACACATTGTAGGAGTAGTGGTTGCCAGTTT
>Ga0194120_10001496_pt1 | contig 42356 bp, 39 predicted proteins | sample TA2MahCa65mmetaG_FD_148642 | JGI IMG/M metagenome (GOLD analysis project Ga0194120, IMG submission 148642) | Freshwater microbial communities from Lake Tanganyika, Tanzania - TA2015019 Mahale Deep Cast 65m | ecosystem: Environmental > Aquatic > Freshwater > Lake | place: Tanzania: Lake...
CCCAGCCACCCAGGTGCCCATCAGCCCATCCCCCCGACTTGGAATCGACCTCGGCGGTACCAAGATCGCTGCGGTCGTGCTCGGAGATGATGGACGGGAAGTGTGGACGATGCGCGTCCCGACGCCGCGGCATGACTACGCCGGCACGATTGGCGCGATCGCTGATCTGGTGCGGGCGGGCGAGGAGGCGGTCGGCGCGACGGTCACGGTAGGCATCGGCATTCCCGGCGCGCCGTCGCGGGTCACCGGCCTGATCAAGAACGCGAACTCCACGTGGCTGAATCAGAAGCCGCTGCACGCCGATCTCGAGGCCGCACTGGGCCGGCATGTGCGGCTGGCCAACGACGCGAACTGTCTGGTCATGTCGGAGGCTGCGGATGGCGCTGCGGCGGGCGCGGGCGTGGTGTTTGGCGTCATCCTGGGCACCGGCACCGGAGGTGGGGTGGTGGTGGATGGCCGCCTGTTGGAAGGGGCGAACGCCATCGGCGGCGAGTGGGGACACAATCCGCTGCCCTGGCCCGACGCGACCGAGTGGCCGGGGCAGACGTGTTATTGCGGCCGCACCGGCTGTATCGAGACCTGGTTGTCCGGCCCGGCACTGGCGCGCGAATACACTCTGGCGGCCGGAGATGTGGTCCCCGGTGAAGTCGTGGTGGCCCGGGCGGGTGCTGGGGAACCGGCGGCGTGCGAGACACTGGCCACATGGGAGGGCCGGCTCGCGCGGTCGCTGGCGACCGTCATCAACCTGCTCGACCCTGACGTCATTGTGGTGGGGGGCGGCTTGTCGCGGATTCCGGGAATTTACGAACGGGTTCCCGCGCGCTGGGCGGAGTGGACGTTCTCCGACGTCGTGTCCACCCGCTTTGTGCCGGCCGCGTACGGCGATGCCAGTGGCGTTCGGGGCGCAGCCTGGCTCTGGCCCTTGTATACTCACCCCACGTCTTGATGCCAGCCACGACTGCCCGCCGCATCCAGATGCCCGACGAAGGCATCGAAACCCTGTATGGTCCCTTTGACGAGCACCTGCGCTCGCTGGAAAGGGCGCTCAACGTACGCCTGAAGACCCAGGGACACGAACTAATTGTCGAGGGGGAGACCGACGACGTGGGGCGGGCCGAACGGGTGGTCGACCAACTGGCGCGCCTGCTGACCGCCGGCTACCGGTTTGGCCGCGGAGACGTAAAGACGGCGGCCCAGCTGCTCACGCAGAACCCGAACATCGAATTGCAGGAGTATTTCCTCCGCAGCACCGCGCGGTCGGCAGGACGCAAACAGGTGGCGCCCAAGAGCGTGATGCAGCGAGAGTACCTCGAGGCGATCGAGGCGCACGACGTCGTGTTCGGCGTCGGCCCGGCCGGCACGGGCAAGACCTATCTCGCCATGGCGCAGGCCGTGGCGTATCTGCTGGCGAAGCGGGTGAACCGCATCGTGATGGCGCGCCCGGCCGTGGAAGCGGGGGAGAAGCTCGGCTTCCTTCCCGGCGATCTGGCCGAGAAGGTGAATCCGTATCTGCGGCCGCTCTACGACGCGTTGCACGACATGCTCGATGCCGAGCGTGTTGAGCGCCTGCTCGAGCGCGGCGTGATTGAGGTTGCGCCGATCGCCTTCATGCGCGGCCGGACGCTCAACGATGCGTTCGTCATTCTCGACGAGGCGCAGAACACCACCTCCGAGCAGATGAAGATGTTCCTCACGCGTCTCGGCTTCGGGTCCAAAGCCGTCATCACCGGTGACGTCACGCAGATCGACCTGCCGGCGGGGAGAGGATCGGGGCTGATCGACGCCCTGCGCATTGTGGACGGGGTGGAAGGCGTGAGCATCATCCGCTTCGACGACAAGGACGTGGTGCGGCATCCACTTGTGCAGCGCATCGTGAAGGCGTACGACGCCTACACGGCGGGCACCAAACCACACGCCTGACATGGGGCCGCCCTCCACATCCCGGCTTCGTGTACGTGTCACTGACGGCCGTGGCCGGCCCGTGGCGCAGGCCGCGCTGGGCCGGTGGCTCGCCGGCGCGGCACCGGCGTCGGCGCGCGGCGAGGTCACGGTCGCGCTGGTGAGTGATGCGACGATGCGCCGGTTAAATGCGCAGTTTCGCAAGGCAGACTACGCCACCGACGTCTTGTCCTTTCCGTCCGACGAGCCGGGACTGCTCGGCGACATCGCCATTGCGACCGGCGTTGCGGCCCGTCAGGCGCGCCGGCTGGGGCACAGCGAGCGGGTCGAACTGCGGGTGTTGGCCCTGCACGGTGTGTTGCACCTCCTGGGGTACGATCACGAGACCGACACGGGGGCAATGGCGCGTGTGGAAGAACGCCTGCGCCGTAAGGCCGGGCTGCCCTCCGGCCTGATCGCCCGTGCGCATGGTTCTGGTGTGACCGGCCGATGATCTGGATTCCGCTGCTTGTGTTCGTCGTGGTGTGCGCCATGGCGTACCTCGCTGTCATTGAGACCGCGTTTGGCGTGTTGATGCGGCTGCCGGAGCGTCTCGAGGCCGAACGTGAGAGCGACGCCGACGGCCTCACGTCCTATCTCGACGATCCGCTGAAGCTGTTTGTGCCGGCGCGCTTCATGCGCGGTCTGTTGCTCATCCTGGTGGTGGTGCTGCTGGCGCAGCCGATCGGCGTGGGCTTCTACGCGGCCGTGGTGCTGTTTGCACTGGCGGTTGGCCTGAACGTCGTGGCCGGGCACCTGATTCCGGCGCTGGCCGTGCGCCGCGCCCCGGAACGCCTGCTGAGCATGCTGCTGCCGCCATTCACGGCGATGGCCAATGTGGTCACTCCGCTGACCAGCCTCGTCATTGGCTGGCTCGGGCCCGCGGAGTCGCTGCCGGCGCGTCCCAACGGCCATGCCGTGTCGTCGCCCGCACGTGCCAACGACGTGTCGGCCGACGAGGAAGACGGGCAGTTGCTGCGGTCGGTGGTGGATTTCGGCGACACACTCGTGCGTGAGGTGATGACACCGCGGCCGGATGTGGTCGCCATTCAGGCCGACGCGACCGTCGTCGAACTGCGGGCGTTGCTGCGTGAACAGGAATACTCGCGCGTGCCTGTCTTTCAAGAGAATCTCGACAACATCGTGGGGCTGGTTGTCGTGAAGGACCTCATTCAGCGCGAACAGGTGACCGACGACACGACGGTCAGTGACATCATGCGGCCGGCCGCGTTTGTACCGGAGACGAAGCGGGTGGCGGATCTGCTCCGTGAATTCCAGCAGCGCCGCTTTCAGCAGGCGATGGTCGTGGATGAATACGGCGGCATCGCCGGCCTGGTGACCGTTGAGGATCTGATCGAGGAAATCGTCGGCGAGATACGGGACGAATACGATCTCGAGGCTGAACCGATCGTCGTCGAGGCCGACGGCGCAGTGGTGTTCAGCGCGAAGGTGGCCATCGAGGAGATGACCGAGCGGCTGGGACTCACCATCGAGGACGAGGGGTTTGAGACGGTCGGCGGCTACGTGCTCAGCCGCACCGGTCGGGTGCCCGCTGCGGGCGAACGCCTTGAGGCCGACGGCGTCTCGATTGAAGTGCTCGAAGCGGAACGCCGGCGCATCCACAAGGTGCGGGTCCGCCGGCTGCCGCCGACTCCGGAAAGCGACACCGAGTGAAGGCGGGGTACGTCGCGTTTGTCGGCCGGCCCAACGCCGGCAAGTCGACGCTCATGAACAAACTCATGGGCCAGAAGGTGGCGATCGTCTCGGACAAGCCGCAGACGACGCGGCACCGCATCACCGGTGTGCGGAATGAACCCGGCGGCCAGATCGTGTTCATCGACACCCCGGGCATCCACAAACCCGAACACCGGATGAACCAGCGCATGGTGGATGCCGCGGTCGACACCCTGCGCGAAGTCGACGTGGCCGTGCTGGTCGTGGACGTCACGGAGAAGCCCGGGGCGGGCGACCGATACGTGATCGAGTTGCTCGGCAGCGCGAAGTGCAAGGTCATCGTCGTCCTCAACAAGATCGACCGGTTGAAGCAGAAGAACCAGCTGCTGCCGTTGATGGAGAGTTACGCGAAGGCGCTGCCGGTGGAGGCCATCGTGCCGATGTCGGCGTTTCATGGCGACGGGCTCGACGCCCTCGTCAAGGAACTGCTGGCCGCGCTGCCCGAGGGGCCGCCGCTGTTCGACGAGGAGTATTTCACCGACCAGACCGAACGCACGCTCGCGGCGGAACTGATTCGCGAGAAGGTGCTGCGTCACACGCGCGACGAATTGCCGTACATGACGGCCGTGGTGATCGACCAGTTTGAGGAACCCGCCGAGCCGGGAGAGCCCACGAAGATCTACGCGTCGATCCTGGTGGATCACCAGTCGCAGAAGCCGATCATCATCGGGAAAAACGGCGAAATGATCAGACTCATCGGCACCGAGGCGCGCGCGGATCTGCAGGAGTTGCTGCAGGGCAAGGTGTTCCTCGACCTGCATGTGAAGGTCAGGGGGGACTGGCGCGATGACGAGCGATTGCTCGACGAGTTGGGGCTGCGCCGTTGATGCGGATCGTACACGTGGCCGAGGTGGATCCGTCATCCGCCACCGGCATGGGGCGAGTCGCGTGGCACTGGCAGCAGGAGGCCCGTCGGCGCGGTCTGCCGTTTGTGCACATTGGCCGTAGGCAAGTGCCACCTCTGCGGCACCTTGTGCAGTTTCCCGCTGCCGCCCGCCGCGTGTATCGCTCCATGCGGCAACTCGAGGACTGTCTCGTGGTGCATGAACCCGCATCGGGAGCTTTCGTCAAGTTCCCGTCGCCGTTGGTCGCGGTCAGCCACGGTGTGGAACGCCGGATGTGGCAGATGCAGTGTGAAGGCCGCTTCGGGGACGATCAGCGGCCGTCACTCAAGACCCGGGTGACGTTTCCGCTCTGGCGTCTGCGCCACGCCGACCACGGCCTGCGCCGCGCCACACACGTCTGCGTGCTCAATCAGGATGACGCCGCTTTTGTGCGTGACGTCTACGATCGTCGTGCAGAGGACGCGACGGTGTTGCAGCACGGCGTGAATCCGACGTCGCTGACCGCTGACGATGTGCCGGCCGGTCCGGTGACGGTGCTGTTTCTCGGCTCGTGGATCCCACGCAAAGGGGTGGCTGCGCTTGTAGCGGCGGCGGAGGCATTCGCGGCTGAGGGGCGTGAGGTCCAGTGGGTGCTTGCGGGGGACCGGCGGGGATGCCGGCAGCATTCGCAGGCAGTTTTCTTCCGCCACCCAGGACCGCGTGCGGGTGATCCCGGGATTTGCGGCGGCTGAGGAAGAGGAGCTGCTCGCGCAGGCGCACATCTTTGTGTTGCCGAGTCTGTTCGAAGGGCAGCCGCTGTCGTTGTTGCAGGCGATGGCGTCAGGCCGCTGCTGCGTCACCAGTGATGGCTGTGGCCAGCGGGACCTGATCACGGATGGGCGGAATGGTCTGCTGTTTCGGCCTGGGCACGTGACGGCGTGTGTCGATGCGTTGCGTCGGTGCGTCAGCGACGCCGAACTGCGCGTGGCTCTTGGTCGCGCGGCGCAGGCGTCTGTGACGGGGCGCACGTGGGAGCGCGCGGCCGGCCAGGCCCTTGATCTCATCACGCGGGTGGCCACGTCATGAGCGCGACACGGGTGTATGCGAAAGTCGTCGGCGGCATTGCGGCGTTTCTGACCGTCGGGTTGCTCGTCAAGTACTCGCAACTGCTCTTCACGTATGAGCATCGCTGGCTCATTCAGCCGCAGGGCGCCGTCAAGAGCCGCCTCCTCCAGTTCTGGATGTCGCTGCGGTTCTCCTGGCAGGAGTTCGCTGTGGCTGCGGTGCTGCTGGCTGTGGTGCTGCTCTGGAGCCGATGGCGACCCGAACCCGGGCGGTGGGAACGCGCCTCCGTGATGGTGTTCCGAGCGGGGTTGGCTGTCACGTCACTCATCAGCGTGTTCGGCATCGCGTACTACGCCGTGTATCACACACACTTCTCCCTCGACGACCTCGAGTACATCGGGTTTGCCCCGCAGTTGCTGGCGTCGACTGATCTGTTTGCCCATACCTCGATTGCCGTTGGGGTGGTCGTGTGGGTGGTAACCATGACCGGATTGCCGCTCTGGGTCTCACGGTGGGCACCGGGCACGGTGAGCCGTGTCGCTGCGGGCGGCATCGTGCTGCTTGCGGCCCTTGCCGGTGTGACGTGGGCGGCCGGCCGTCCTAATCTTGCTGAAGCGCGCCTGGAACCGCACCCCGTCGTGTGGATGCTCTTCGGTGAACGGGTCAGTTATGCAGATCTGCCCCCGGCTGCCGTGATGGCGCCGATCGGGCCGCAGCACCGCGCCCTCGTACCGGTGATGCGTCCGCTCAACGTGGTCCTCGTCATTCTCGAATCAACCCCGGCGTCCTCAATCGTCGCCTACAACGACGCTGCGACGGGCGGGCGCCGGCTGTTCGCGGAGTGTGCCGACGACATCACCACGTTTGAGCAGGTGTTCGCGGTGGCGCCGAATTCCACGTCGGCCTTCGTCAGCGTCATGGCAGGGGAGACGCCGGGCCCCACGGCTGCGGCGGCGCTCGCCAGAATCGCGGATGTTCCGACACTCAGCGAGGTGCTCAAGGCCCGCGGGTTTCAGACGCAGTTGCTGGTGAACGGCGGGACCGACCCGATCATGGATGCGTTGGCGGCGCGTGGGTTCGACCGGTCGCTGAACATGCACAGCACGTGGGAGGTCGGCGCACGGCACGCACGGACCACGTGGGGCTTCGACGACCGGATGTTGTTTGACGAAGCGCAGGTCTTCCTCGAGCGGCAGGGGGACGGCGCCTCACCATGGTTTCTGGCAGTCCACACCAATAATCCACATCATCCCTACGCGTCGGAACTCGTGCCTGGCCCTGGCACCAGTGACGACCCGAAGGAACGCCACCGGCGGCTGGTTGATCACCAGATGGATCGACTCGCGGACTTTTACAGATGGCTGAAGGCCTCCGGTCTGGCCGAGACCACAGTTGTGATTGCTGTCGGGGACCACGGGGAGGCGTTCGGCGAACACGCAGGGAACTTCATTCATTCGAAAGAGTTCTACACCGAGAACCTGCACGTGCCGATGTTGCTCCTGCATCCGCGGCGCCTGGGCCTGCCCGCCCGGGTGTCGCAGTTGGGGTCGCTCGACGATGTGCGGCCGGCGGTGCTTGATTTGCTCGGCGTGGATGCGCCCCAGCGGTCCGGGATGTCGCTGCTGTTCGAGGCGCCAGACCGGGTGTTGTTGCATCTCACCGATTGGGGGCCAGGTCAGGTCGGATTCCGGGATGCGCGCTACACTTGAATCCTGTCCCGCACCGGCCGTGAGTTGTTGTTTGACCGCCGCACGGACCCCGGGGAGCAGCACAACCTCCTCGGCACGTACCCACAGGTCGCCGCGGCCTTCCGGGCACGGCTCAACGCCAGGTAACAGGGAGACACGGAGGCACGGAGAATGCTCTTTGGGGTGATGCTCTCCCAGCAGAATCCCGGTCGAAGTTGCCGACCAGCCGAAAAGAAAAACTCCGTGCCTCCCTGTGAATCTTTTGTGACGGCAGGGATAGGGCTGCTTGCAAGACCCAGACCAGACTAAAATGTCAGGATGTCCGCGCCCCGCAGAAACGATCTCGTGCTCGAGTCGGTCCGGCGACTGCTGCGGATGGGGGCGACCCCGAACCTCCTGAACCTGCTCCAGAAGCAGCATCCGGCCGACCTGGCCCAGGTGTTTGCGGAGCTCGGGGACAAGGAATGCCACGCCGTTTTCAACATCCTGGTCGAACGGAACGGCCGCCTCGCTATGGAGGCCTTGTCGGAATTGGGCCCCGAAAAGGGCGCGCTGCTTCTTGCGGATCGTCCGGCTGAAGAAATTGCCAGACTCGTCCAGGAGATTCCGTCCGATGACGCGGCGGGGTTGATCGACAACCTGCCAAACGAGCTGTCGGCTGTCGTGCTCGATCTCATCAGGCCGAAGCCCGGTGGTGGTGTCTCGGAACTGCTCGAATACGACGACCAGACGGCCGGTCGTCTGATGAACCCGCATGTCTTCGCGTTGCCGGAAGAGATCACAGCCGGCGAAGCCATCACGGCGATCCAGGGCGCTCGCGATGTCGAGATGGTGTTCTACCTGTACGTGGTGGACCAGCGTCGGCATCTGGTGGGCGTGACGTCCCTGCGCCGGCTGTTGCTGGTCGCCCCGGATACACCGCTCAAACGCATCATGACGAGCGACGTCTACAGCGCGCGCGTTGATGTAGACCAGGAGGAAGTGGCGCGCCAGGTCGCCTCGTACAACCTGCTCGCGATTCCTGTTGTTGATGCCGAGAACAAGTTGGTGGGTGTCATCACGGTGGATGACGTGATCGACGTCCTGAAGGATGAGGCGACGGAAGACGTCTTCCGGTTGGCCGGCGTGTCGGCAGAAGACGGCGTGCTGACACCGCCGCTGGAATCGCTGAAGAAGCGTCTGCCCTGGCTGCTCGTCAACCTCGGAACGGCCTTTGTGGCAGCGTTTGTGGTCAGCCGGTTCAACGCGACGATCGAAAAAGTGGTGTACCTCGCGGCGCTGATGCCCGTCGTCGCCGGCATGGGCGGTAACGCGGCGACGCAGACGCTGGCGGTGGTGGTCCGTGGCATCGCGCTGGGCGAACTCACGTGGGGCAACGCGAGACAGGCGGCGCTGAAGGAAGGCCTGGTCGGACTGGGCAACGGCGTGGCGCTGGGCCTGGTGGCGGTGCTGGGAGCGTGGGTGCTGGCTGATGACTGGAAGCTCGGCGCGATTCTGGGTCTGGCCATGATCATCACGATGTTCACCGCGGCTGTGGCCGGCACGTTGATCCCGCTTGGTTTGCGGGCCGCCAAGGTGGATCCGGCGCTCGCGTCGTCGGTGTTCATCACGACGCTGACCGACGTGTTCGGGTTTCTGTCGTTCCTCGGACTGGCGACGGTGTTCCTCCGCTTCCTGCACGGCGGGTGAGGCGTCACTGATGCGCACCATCGTGGCCGATGCGATTGTCCTGAGGACGTATCGGTACGCGGAGGCGGATCGGATTGTGGTGTTCCTGACCGAACACCAGGGCAAGAAGCGGGGTGTGGCGAAGAATGCGACGAAGTCGCGGCGGCGGTTTGGCGGCGCGCTGGAGCCGTTCACGCGTGGGCGTGTGACGTACGTCGAGCGGGAGGGCCGCGAGCTGGTGCGGCTGGATCGCATCGAGCCGGTGACCAGCCCGATGCAGTCGTCGGCGGGCCGGGTGGATGGTGATGCGGCGAGGGCCCTCGGGTACACGAGTTATTTCGCCGAACTCGTGGATGAGTGGGCTCCGGACGCGATGGCGAACGAGCGGCTGTACCGTCTGGCGGCGTCTGTCGGAGACGCGATGAGCCGGGCCGGGTCGGCCGAGTCTCTGGCGCGGTACTTCGAGTTCTGGCTGCTCAGACTCGAGGGCGTGTATCCGGCGTTGAGCGCCTGCGCGCGATGTGGCCGGACGCTGGTCGACGGCGCGGTGCTCGATCCGGGGGACTGGCAGTTTGCCTGCGCTCGGTGCGGGCATGGCGCGTTGACCGTGTCACGGGATGCGTTCGGGTGGCTGTGCCGCGCGGCGGCGGAGACACCGGCGGCGATCACCGACGACGGGGCGTCCGTTGAGGTGATGCGGGAACTGGAAGTGGTGCATGCGCGGTTGATTGCGATGCATCTGGAGCGCGATGTGCGATCCGCGCGGGTGGTGAGGGAGTTGAGGCCGTAGTTGTGACGTTTCAGGATCTTGTCTTCAAGCTGTCGGATTATTGGTCCGCACAAGGCTGCCTGATTCAGCAGCCGATGGATATCGAGATGGGGGCCGGCACGATGCACCCTGAGACATTCCTGCGAGTGCTGGGCCAGAAGCCATGGAACGTGGCGTATGTGCAGCCGTCGCGACGGCCGGCCGACGGCCGCTTCGGGGAGAACCCGAACCGGCTGTTCAAGCACCATCAGTTTCAGGTGATTCTCAAGCCGGCACCGGACGACATTCAGGACCTGTATCTGCAGAGTCTGGAAGCGTGCGGCATCGACCTGCGCGCGCACGATGTGCGATTCGAGGAAGACAACTGGGAGTCGCCGACGCTGGGCGCCTGGGGCATTGGCTGGCAGGTGTTGTACGACGGCCTCGAGATTACGCAGTTCACGTATTTCCAGCAGGCGGGTGGCCAGGATTTGGCGCCGATTTCCGTGGAGCTGACCTACGGTCTCGAGCGGTTTGCGATGTCGCTGCAGGGTGTGGACAACGTGTACGACCTCGAGTGGGCGAAGGGCGTGAAATACGGGGAAGTCCGGCTGCGCGACGAGGTGGAGCAGTCCAAATACGCGTTTGGCCACGTGCCGGCGCTGGGCGATGGTGCGTTTGCAGACTTCCATCGTAATCTGTTCAACCAGTACTACGATTTCTCGAAGGCCTTGCTGGATTCTCACCTCGTGCTTCCGGCGCTCGACCATGCGCTGAAGTGCTCCCATGCCTTCAACGTGCTCGACGCGAGCGGCAGCATCGGCGTCACCGAACGCACGGCCTACATCCTCCGTGTGCGCCAGCTCGCGGTCGCGATTGCCAAAGCCTGGACCGCAGACCCGATGGAACAGGGGGAGTCGCACCATGGATCGTGAACTCCTCATCGAACTGGGCCTGGAAGAATTGCCGGCGTCGTGGCTGCCCACGCTGACGCAGCAGCTGTCCGAGACGTTGCGGAAGGCGCTGCACGACCATCAGTTGCCGAACACCGAGTCGATCGAAGTACACGCGACGCCGCGCCGTCTGGCGGCGTGTGTGCCCGCGCTGACCGATCGGCAGGAGGACCGTGACGAGACCCTGACCGGACCTCCGGTCTCAGCGGCATTCGGGCCTGACGGCATGCCGACGCCGGCCGCGCTCGGTTTTGCGAAGAAGAACGGCGTCGAGTTTGCGGCGCTGACCCAGGTGGAGACAGCCAAGGGCCGCTACCTCACGTTCGAGAAGAAGACCCGCGGCCGCGCGACCGTGGATGTGTTGCCGGATGTGCTGACGCAGGTGCTGCGCACGTTGCCGTTCCCGAAGCAGATGCATTGGGATGCGGAACTGCACGACGGGCGCGGTGAACTGGTGTTCGGACGTCCCGTGCGCTGGCTGCTGTTTCTGTACGGCGGGCGTGTGGTGCCGTACACGATTTCGCGCACGAGTCTGGCGGCCAGCGTCCGGGTGCAGGATGTGACCTCCGGGGCCGTGACGTATGGACACCGGGTGCTCGCGTCGAGCGGCCGGGCCGGCCGCGCCATCAAAGTGCGCGGGTTCGACGAGTACAAGAAGAAGCTCGCGGAACACTTTGTGTTCCTCTCGCGCATCGAGCGCAAGGACCGCATCATTCGTGAACTCGATGGTCAGGCGCGCAAACTCGGCGGCCGCATGTTGCTGCATCAGTCGGCGCAGGCCGAGGCGCTTCTCGAGGAAGTGCCGGACCTGGTCGAGTATCCGGGTGTGGTAGCCGGGGCGTTTGCGGCCGAGTTCCTCTCGCTGCCGGCGGAAGTGTTGACGACAACGCTGATCCATCATCAGCATTTCTTCCCGGTGGTGGGGCAGGAAGGGCGGCTGCTGCCGGCGTTCCTGGCCGTGACCAATACGCAGGGGACCAACACCAAGGGTATCGCGGAGAACGCCGAACGGGTGGTCACGGCTCGCCTACGTGACGCGCGGTTCTTCTGGGCATCGGATCGCAAGGTGGGCCTGGCGGCCCGGTTGCCGCGACTTGAGACCCTGACGTTCCACAAAAAGCTCGGGTCGTATCGCGCGAAGGCGGATCGGATCGCCGCGTTGGCGGCCTGGATCGCGAGTGACGTGTTCGGCCAGTCGGCGGAAGTCGCCGCGCAGGCGGAAGAGGCCGGGCGGCTGGCCAAGGCCGACCTCGCGACCGATATGGTGCGCGAGTTCACCGAACTGCAAGGGGTGATGGGCGGCATCTACGCGCGCGAAAGCGGCGCGCCGGAAGCCGTCTGGAAAGCGATCTACCACCACTACCAGCCGGTCAGTGTCGAAGCCACGGCCAATCAAGGCATTGGGCACCTGGGCGCCGGCGCCGTGACCTGGGCGGCTGTGTCGCTGGCCGACAAACTCGACACCATCGCTGGCCTGTTCCATGCCGGGGAACGGCCGACGGGATCGCGAGACCCGTTTGGATTGCGTCGTGCCGCTCACGGCGTGTTGCGGATCCTGCTCGACCTCGAGCCGCTCACGGGCCTGACCGTGAGGCCGACCCTCGACTCGCTCATCAAACGGGCGGTGAAGGGGTATGGCGATGGCAGCGATGACCACGTCATGAGCGAGGCCGCGTGGACGGATCTGACCGCGTTCCTCCGTGAGCGACTGGAGTACGTGCTCGTGGCGCGTGGTGCCGATCGTCGCAACGCGCGCGCGGTGCTGGCATCCGGCACGACTCGTCCGGTTCGGGATCTGGAGGCGAACGTGCAGGCCCTGCCGGACGTGGCCTCGTCCGAGTCCTTCCGGCAGTTGGCCACGCTGTTCAAGCGTGTGCGGAATATCGCGAAAGATGGCTCGGCAGACGCGGGTGACGCCGAACGGGGCGCCCTGGTGGAACCCGCCGAACTGGCGCTGCTGGCGGAGATTGAGACGCGCGGCCCGGTGATTGATCGCGCGGTCGCGACCGGCAGCGGTTATCGCGAGGCGTATCAGGAAGCCGCGAAGTTCGAGCCGGCGGTGGCGAAGTGTTTTACGGATGTATTCGTGATGGCTGAAGACCCCGCACTTCGCCAGGCACGGTTGCAATTGATGAAGCGGTTGGAGCGGTTGATCTTACAACTCGGGGATATCTCCGAGATCGTAGCGGCGGAATAACGGAGTACATCGCGATGGCGAAGAAGAGTGTGAAGAAGACGCTTGTGAAGAGGAAGCTCGTGAAGAAGACCACGAAGACGGTCGTCAAGAAGACGGTCAAGAAGGCTGTCAAGAAGACCGTCAAGACGTCGGCGGCGCAGAAGTTCGTCTACCAGTTCGGACGCAAGACCGATGGCAACGGGTCGATGAAGCCGCTGCTCGGCGGCAAGGGCGCGAACCTCGCCGAGATGTGCCGCATCGGACTGCCGGTGCCGCCGGGATTCACGATCACCACCGAGGTGTGCACCTACTACTACGCGAACAAGCGGACCTATCCCGCGGCCCTGCAGGCGCAGATCCAGGCGGGCATCGCCACCATCGAAAAGGAAACCGGCAAGAAGTTCGGCGACCTGAAGAACCCGCTGCTCGTGTCGGTGCGCTCGGGCGCGCGTGACTCGATGCCGGGCATGATGGACACCATCCTGAACCTGGGCCTCAACAGCAAGACCGTGGAAGCACTCGCCACCAAGACCGGCAACCCGCGTTTTGCGTGGGACTGCTATCGTCGCTTCGTCCAGATGTACGGCGACGTGGTGCTCGGCGTGCAGAAGCGGCCGGATGAAGATCACGATCCGTTCGAGACGGTCATTCACGGCCTCAAGCACGAGCGGTATCACGCCGACATCGAGGACACGAAGCTGACGGTGGACGACCTGCAGGAACTGGTTGTGCGGTTCAAGGCGCTGGTGAAGGATCGCGTCGGCCGGCACTTCCCGGATTCGCCGTGGGATCAGCTCATGGGCGCGGTCAGCGCCGTGTTCGGCTCGTGGATGAACGACCGCGCGATGGTCTACCGCCGCAAGTACAACATCCCCAGCGAGTGGGGCACGGCCGTCAACGTGCAGGCGATGGTCTACGGCAACACGGGCGAGCGGTCCGGCTCGGGTGTGGCGTTCACGCGCAACCCCGCCAACGGCACGAAGGAGTTCTACGGGGAATTCCTCATCAACGCCCAGGGCGAAGACGTGGTCGCCGGCGTGCGTACCCCGGAACCGGTCGCTGAACTCAAGAAGCAGATGCCGAAGGCGTATGCGGAGCTCGAACGCATCCGCAAGAACCTCGAGAAGCACTTCAAGGACGTGCAGGACTTCGAATTCACGATTGAAGACGATGTCGTGTACATGCTGCAGACGCGCAACGGCAAGCGCACGGCCATGGCCGCGCTGAAGTTCTCGATCGACATGCAGAAGGAAGGCCTGATCGACTGGAAGACGGCGATCATGCGCAACCCGGCGGACCAGCTCGAACAGCTGCTGGCGCCCGTGTTTGACGCGTCTGAGGTGAAGAACGCGCCGGTGATTGCCACGGGCCTGCCGGCCGGTCCCGGTGCGGCCTCGGGTCGGGTGTATCTGAATGCCGAGCGGGCGGTCGACGCGGCGGGCCGCGGCGAAAAGGTGCTGCTGGTGCGCGTCGAGACATCGCCCGAAGATCTGCGCGGCATGATCGCGGCCGAAGGCATCCTCACGGCGCGTGGCGGGGTGTCGTCACACGCCGCACTGGTCGCCCGGCAGATGGGCAAAGTGTGTGTCTGTGGCGCGGCGGCCATCGAGATCGACTACCAGGCCAAGACTGCGACCGTCGCGGGCAAGGTCTACAAGGAAGGGGACTGGCTCTCGATTGACGGCACGGCGGGCAAGGTCTACGCCGGCGAAGTGAAGACGGCGCCGTCGGAAATCGTGGCGGCGCTCATTCATGACGACAAGGCGGCGCAGAAGACGGAGAAGTTCCGCGACTTCCAGCAGCTCATGAAGTGGTGTGAGAAGGCGACGCGCATGAGCGTGCGCACCAACGCCGATACGCCGGAACAGACGGCCAACGCCGTGGCGTTCGGCGCGGTGGGCATCGGCCTGACGCGCACCGAGCACATGTTCTTCGAGGGCAACCGCATCGACGTGATGCGCGAGATGATCCTCGCGGAGACGGTCGAGGCTCGCGAGGCTGCGCTGGCCAAGCTCCTGCCGTTCCAGCGCGAGGACTTCGCCGGCATCTTCCGGGCGCTCAAGGGCTACCCGGCGACGATCCGCTTCCTGGATCCGCCGCTGCATGAATTCCTGCCGAACACGAAGGAGTCGCAGGAAGAACTCGCGAAGAAGATGGGCGTGCCCGCGGCGCAGATTCACCATCGCGTCCACAGCCTGCACGAATTCAACCCGATGCTCGGCTTCCGTGGCTGCCGTCTGGGGATCGGCTATCCCGAGATCTCCGAGATGCAGGCGCGCGCGGTGTTCGAAGCCGCCGCGCTGGTGCAGAAGGAAGGCATCAAGGTTCGTCCCGAGATCATGATCCCGCTGGTCGGTTTCAAGAAGGAACTCGACCTGCAGATCGCCGCCGTGCATCAGGAGGCCCGCGAGGTGCAGGCGGAGCAGAAGGTGAAGCTGACCTACCTCGTCGGCACGATGATCGAAGTGCCGCGCGGCGCGTTGACGGCGGACGAGATCGCGCAGTCGGCCGAGTTCTTCAGCTTCGGCACCAACGACCTGACGCAGACCGCACTCGGCATGTCGCGTGACGACTCCGGCTCCTTCCTGCCGCACTACCAGGAACTGGAAATCGTCACGAACAACCCGTTTGCGACGATTGACGCCAGCGGCGTCGGCCAGCTCGTGCAGATGGCCGTCGCGAAGGGACGCGCCACGCGGCCGAACATCAAGCTCGGCATCTGCGGCGAACACGGCGGCGACCCGTCGTCGGTCTTCTTCTTCGACTCAGTCGGCCTTGATTACGTGAGCTGTTCGCCCTACCGCGTCCCCGTGGCGCGCCTGGCGGCAGCGCAGGCGGCGATCAAGCACAAGAAGGCGTAAGGATGCACAGGGAGACACGGAGACCCGCTCTTCGCCTCCGTGTCCCCCTGTGGGTTGCGGCGACACCAGCATGACCAGCCCCTCAGCGCGCATCCGCCGGCTCCCGCCGGAACTGGCGAACCAGATCGCGGCCGGTGAGGTCGTCGAACGTCCCGCATCCGTCGTCAAGGAGCTGGTTGAGAACGCGATTGACGCGGAGGCGACCCGTATCGCCATCACGGTGGAGTTCGGCGGCAAGAAGCTGATCTCGGTCGAGGATGACGGACTGGGGATGTCGACTGAGGATGCGCGGCTTGCTGTTGAACGGCATGCCACGAGCAAGATACGTGAGGCGAATGATTTGGCGGCGATTCTCACCCTGGGGTTTCGGGGTGAGGCGTTGCCGTCGATTGCGTCCGTCTCACAATTCCGGCTGCGCACGCGCGAACGAGGCGCGCTGAGTGGAACCGAAATTCGCATTGACGCCGGTCACGTGGTGTCCGACCGGGAAGTGGGTGCGCCAGAGGGCACACTCATCGAGGTGGGGGAGTTGTTCTACAACCTGCCTGCCCGGCGGAAGTTTCTGAAAGCGGATACCGCAGAGTCCGCGCAGATCTCGCGGCTCGTCACGCAGATGGCGCTGGGGTATCCGGAGGTCGGCTTCACGCTTCGAAGTCGCGATCGTCTGCTCATCGAAGCGCCGCCCGCCGGGTCGAGTGAGGAACGGTTCTATCAGATCTACGGCGACCGTCCGGACCTGGTGCCCGTCCGCAAGCAGGCGGCTGGGATGAGCGTCTCGGGCTTCATCGCCGCCCTTGCCGAGCAGGGGCCGGTGCGTGGTCCCCAGCACGTCTTCGTCAATCGTCGCCTTGTAAAGGACCGCACGATTGCCCATGCGATCTCGGCGGCCTACAGCGTGGCCACGATCAAGGAACGCAGCCCCGAAGTCCACCTCTTCATTGAAGTACCGCCCGACCGGGTAGACGTCAACGTCCATCCGACCAAGGCCGAAGTACGGTTTCTGGATCAAAGTCTTGTGCACGAAGTGTTGCGCCGGGCCCTGATCGACGCGCTGGGGCACGGCGGCGTGCCGGAACTGGTGTTGTCTCCCGGCGTGGTCCAGGCTCCGCAGCCCCTCGGCACCTCGCTGGCCTGGAGCTTCGGTCAGGGGATGTTGGAGACACAACCGTACCCAACCTCACCCAACCCCACCCAACCCTACTCAACCTTTCCCACACCACCTGCGCCACCTACCCGTCTGAGTCTTTCGGGCGGCCAGGAAACCGTCCAGTCCCTGATCAAGCCCCTCACGCCGCTTGGTCAGTTCCGCAACACGTTCATCCTGGCGGTGGACGATGAGGGGATTGCGATCATCGATCAGCACGTCGCGCATGAGCGGATTCTGTTCGAGCAGATTGCGGAGCGATTGACGACGGGGAAGGTCGAAGTGCAGCCGTTGCTGACACCTGTCGTGCTCGAGTTGTCGTCTGGCGAACATCAGACGTTGCTCTCGCACACGGCCGAGCTCGAGAAACTCGGCTTCGAGTGTGAGGACTTTGGCGGCACCAGCCTGCGCATCACGGCCGTCCCGGCGCTGCTCGACTGGAAGCAGGTGGATGCCGCGCTCCGCGCTGTGGCGTCCGACCTCGATGGACTGTCCCCGGGTGCCAGTGTTGATATCGCCCTGCGCCAGATGGCGGCGACGATGGCGTGTCATGCGGCGGTGAAGGCGAACGATCCGCTCACGCGCGAGAAGATGCAGTATCTGCTTGACGAGTTGCGACGCACGTCGCATTCGACTGTGTGTCCCCATGGGCGTCCGGTGGTGTTGCGGCTGACGCGGAGAGAGATCGAGCGCACCTTCGAGCGGATTTAACAGGGAGGCACGGAGGGTTCTGTGGCCTTCCACTGCCGTGGATGGCTGCGAAGCCGCTACAGCCATACACGTCCAGGCCTGGCCGGCCGACGGCGCCAAGCCTATGGCAGCCAACGGCTTGCAGCTGCTGAGCATTTGCTGCGCGTCATGCGCTGGGTCTATGAGTTGGAGGGAGCGCGAGCCTGGCTGCATCCGTGGATAGCTGCGGGGGGCCGTTTGGCGGTCTACTCCGATACTAGTTGGGCGGACCAAATCCAATCCGAAACGGATCGGCGGTAGACTCGCGACGCCGACGAGACGTTCACTCTCGACGCCACCGCCGAGGCCGAACTCCTCGCCGCCATTGGCGAGGCGGACCGCGGCGACCTCGTGCCGGCAGCCGAGGTGCTGCACAGGCTTCGGACGCGGTGAGTGACCGCGCCTCTTTCCGCTGATTGCACTCGCCGGGCCTCGGCGCAGACCGAGCCGACTACGCTGTGGTGGCGGGCGAACCGCCCGCTGGCCCCGGACGCGCTCCGTCAGGAACTCGAATAGGCGCTCCAACTCATTGCCCTGCAGCCAGAAATCGGAGCCGCGGCACGAAACGTCAAACTCGCCGGAGTTCGGCGGGTACTCTTGAGCCGCGTCAGGTACCACTTCTATTGCCGCTGTGTTGATGGTCCGCCTCGATCGATCCAGGTGCTGTCCCTCTGGCACACGAGTCGAGGTGGGGATCCTGCTGTGTGAACGTGCTGCCCAACTCGGCATGCAGCCGACAGCTGACTGCAGGAAGTGGCGTGGCGGCCGCGCTTGCGACCTGCACCGCGGCTACCGGCGCACCGCGATCCCCTGCAGTTCAAACCGCGCGTCAAACAGCAGCTTCCCTGAGCCGATGAACGCCCGCGCGGGGAACTCCTTCTGGAAGTACTTCCGATACACGGTGTTCCACGCGGCGTAGTGGGCCACGTCGGAGCAGAACACCTGCACAAACACGAGGTCGTCCATCGTCATACCGGCCAACTTGAGCGTGGCCTGAAATTGATCGAGTACTGCGGCGGCCTCGGCTTCAGCGGTGTCCGGCACCCGCTGTTGATCGTCCACGCCGATGTGCCCAGAGAGGTAGAGCGTGTTACCGGTCAGCACGGCGCCACTGAAGGGCGGAAGCGTTGTATCGGCAGCCGTCCGTGGCTCGAGGTACTGGCGCACGGGCGCTTCCGCTGGCGGCGGTTCGGCTGGGCCTGGGACGGCGCATGCGGCAAACGACACGGAGGCGAGAACAACCGGGGCGACGAGCAGCAGACGGCGGCGAAGACTCATGGTGGGGATCTCCTTGGGCCGGGAGCATACCACCGGCCGTCCCGTCTTCGGGCAGATACGCTTGCAACCAGCGTCGCCACGTTCGATTGTTCGACAACGTCATGAATCCCGCCAAAGTCGTCCGATCCAAAGTCACGCGCCTGACGGACCTGCGCCTGCTCGGGTACTCGACGCCGCAACAACTAGCGGGGCAGGACCCGGGTCTGTTGGACTGTTTCATCTCGGTGACCAAGTGCATGAATGTCGAGAAGCCACAACCCTGGTGGCACTACACCAAAAGCCGGACAGCGAGACTGGGTCGATGACACCTTCAGCCCTCCTCGCGCATCAACTGGATCTGGCCTTCAACACGCGCTCGTGACATGGTCCGAATCTCCTGGGCTCGCTGCGGGGTGTGACGCCTGCCGAGGCGGTCTGGCGTCCCCAGCCGGATCGTCACAACGTTAAGGAGCTCGTTGTGCACGCGGCCTATTGGAAGTACCGCGTATGCCGACTCATCACGCACAAGGACGTGCCGGTGTTCGAACTCGATGGTTCGGACTTCTTCGAACGGCCGGTGGAGCCATCGAAGTCGGAGTGGACGGCGGATGTTGACCTGCTGCGTCTCTGGCATAGCCGCCTGCGTACGTATGCACGTGCTGTGCCGGCTCGACGCCTGAACGCGAAGAGCGCGTCGCATACCTTCACCATCGCTGAAGTCATCTCCGGTGCTGGGGCGCACGACCTGTATCATGCGGGGTAGATTCGGTTGCTGAGACGGATGTGTGACGCCTCTTGCTGAACTGGATCGGCGCATCGCGTCCACCATGGCGCGCCTGGGCGTGCCCGCATCGCGGGTCTCGCTGGCGGTGATTCTCATCTGGGTCGGCGAGCTCAAACCGCTCGGGCTGTCGCCGGCCGGGCCGCTGGTGGAAGCCACCGTCGGCTGGATGCCGGTCTTCACGCCGACGCAGTGGGTGAGCGTCATCGGCTGGTGGGAGGTGGCAATCGGCGTCACGTTCCTGCCGCTTGTGATGCGGCCGGAGACCACGTTTCAAGCCGGGGCCGGTATCCCTTCATGAGCCTCATGGTGAAGAACTTGATCTCAGCGGCGACGCTTCGCGCGGGCGCGGTCGAGTGCTTCTTTAAGCTTGGGTTCAAGTCCTCGCTCGGTGGGCTCGTAGTAGACGCGGCCCGCAAGGTTGTCGGGCAGCGACGACATGTCGGTGAGGGCATCCGGCGCATCGTGCGCGTACTGGTAGTCCTTGCCGTAGGCCAGATCCTTCATCAACTTCGTTGGCGCATTGCGGAGGTGTAGCGGCACGGGCGCAGCTTCAGTGTTGAGCGCATCGCGCGCCGCCGCCTTGTAAGCCGTGTAGACGGCATTGCTCTTCGGCGCTGCGGCCATGTACGTCACGAGCTGGGCGAGCGCGGTGTTGCATTCCGGCATGCCGAGAAAGTGCGTCGCATCCTTTGCAGCAATGGCAAGTTGCAGCGCCCGCGGATCCGCATTGCCGATGTCCTCGGACGCAAATCGCACCAGCCGACGCGCGACATACATCGGGTCTTCACCCGCTTCGAGCATTCGCGCGAGCCAGTACACGGCGCCGTCTGCATCGCTGTTGCGAATCGACTTATGAAGCGCCGAGATGATGTTGTAGTGCTCTTCGCCGGACTTGTCGTAGAGCAGCGCGCGGCGATCCACGAGGTCTTTCAGGATTCCTTCCGTCAGTCGACTCGGACCACCCGAAGGAGCGGCCGGCAGCGACGACACCACCTGCTCAAGCAGGTTCAGCGCCACGCGTGCATCTCCGTTGGCATACCGCGCCACCGCCGCCAGCCCCTCGTCGTCTGCCTCCACACCAGTCGACCCAAGGCCACGTTCCGGATCTGTCAGCGCCCGCCGCAGAATCGTCACCACATCGTCTTGTGTCAGCGGTTGAAGGACGTAGACCTTTGATCGCGAGAGCAGCGCCGAATTGACCTCAAACGACGGATTCTCCGTTGTTGCCCCTACGAGCACGACCGTGCCGGATTCGATGTGCGGCAGGAACGCGTCCTGCTGGGCCTTGTTGAAACGGTGGATTTCATCCACGAAGAAGATCGTGCGTCGCGCGGAACGCCGACGCGTATGCGCGGCGACAGCGATGACGTCCTTGATCTCCTTGATGCCGGAGGTGACCGCACTGAAGGCCGCGAACTCCGCACCGCTGGCCTGGGCGAGCACACGGGCCAGTGTGGTCTTTCCGGTGCCTGGTGGCCCCCAGAGAATCAGTGAGTGCAACACCCCGGCGTCGATGGCGCGCCGCAGCGGTTGTCCAGCTCCGACAAGATGTGTCTGTCCGACGTATTCGTCGAGTGTGCGAGGCCGCATCCGTTCCGCAAGCGGCGTCCCCGTCGTGACTCCAGGCTCATCGTCGAACAGCGACGTCGTCATGCCCGGCCTCGGGACTCACGCTGTCGCCGCGCTTCGTACAGCAGCAAGCCGGCGGTGACCGACACGTTGAAGGAATCCAGCCCCGCGCGCATATCGATATACACGCGGACGTCGGCCTCTGCCTGGACGCCCTGAGAGAGGCCTGCGCCCTCGTTGCCAAGCAGCAGCAGGACCGGCTGGGTGAGGTCTGCTTCGCGAAGCTCGACGGCGTCAGCACTGTCGCGCGCCACAGTGGCGACGATGGTGACGCCGGCCGTGCGTGCGTCTGCCAACACGTCGCCAACTCCGCCACGAGCGACGGGCAAACGGAAGGTGCTGCCCATGGCGCCCCGCAGCGACTTCCAGCTGCCGGGATCCGCCGTCGACCCGAGCATCGCGACGCCGGTGGCATCAAGTCCGTCGGCGCAGCGCACGACGGCGCCCGCATTGCCGGGATCCTGCACGTCCACCAGGCCCACCACAAGCGCAGGGGCTGGTTCCCACAGAGCGGCAGGTGGCGCTGGAGACCATGCCCCCAGGGCGACGATGCCGCTCGGCGTGCGGACGGGACTGGCGGCGTCCATCACGGACGTGGTGGCGTCGTAGATGGCGGCCCCGGATGCGGCTGCGAGCGACCATAGTTGGCGCATCTCGGGCGACGTGTCCTCAAGCCGGTCGGTCGTTGCCAGGATCACGTCGAGGGGAACATCGGCCCTCAGGGCCTCGAGCAGCACATGCGTGCCATCCAGCAGCACGTCGTTGCTGCCGGCCTCGCGCCCCCTGGCGAGCTCACGCAGGCGTGTGACGATGGGGTCCTGACGCCGGGTCAGACGGGGAATGGGCACGCCGGATAGGATAGACTTTTCATACGATGAAAGCCCGTCTGATCAAGCGATTCGAAGATGAAATCGCCGTGCTCGACCGCGAGCTGACCCACGATCTGCCCAAGGAGATCCAGCGCGCCCGCGAGCTGGGGGACCTGCGCGAGAACGCCGAATATGCGGCCGCGAAGGAACGTCAGCGTCTGGTGGAATCCCGCATCTCGATGTTGCGGACGCGCGTGTCGCAACTGCAGCTGATGAACCTCGACAAGATTCCGACCGACAAGGCCGGCTTCGGGTCGAAATTGACCGTCATCGAAAACGGGAAGCAGTTGCAGTTCGAACTCTGCATGCCCGAGGACGCGGATCCTGACAAGGGCCTGATCTCGGTGGCGTCACCCATCGGCCGTGCGTTTGTCGGCAAGGAAGAGGGCGACGATGTGCTCGTCGTGACGCCGGCCGGCAAGCGAGCCTTTGAGCTCGTGCGGCTGATTACCGTGCACGACGAAGCCTGATTTCACCCATGGCCCTGTCTTCCTACGCCCCACGCCTGCGCACGGCGGTGGTGTTGTGCGGCACGGGGACGGCCGGCCCGTACCACGCCGGCGTGCTTCGCGCGTTGAACGAGGCGGGCATCAAGGTGGACGTGGTGGCGGCGCATGGCGTCGGCGCGATCGGGGCGTTGAGTGCAGCCGTGGACAGCGGTGGTCACCTGTGGGCCGACGCGGGTCCGTGGACCACGCCGAGGGCGACACGCGCGTACCGATGGCGCCGGGCCCTGCGGGTCGCGGTGGGCGCACTCGGCCTGGCGTGTCTGCTCCTGTTGTCTCCGTTGCTGGCCGTTGTGGCTGCGACGGCGCTGTATGCGGGCGGCATGCTGGCCTCGCTGGTGAGCCTTCCGTCGATCGCGGAGCGGCTGCTCAACACATACACGCAGGTTCTGACCTCACTGTTTGATCCTCCAATTCTTCCGACGGTTGTGCCGCGTCTGGTGGTGCTGGCGCTCGTTGGCATGGTGGCGGTGCTCGCGGTGTCGGCGTGGCAGGCTCGGAAAGGCCAGCGCTCAAGGCGGAGAACCAGGGGATTGTTCTGGTGGCACCTCCTTGGCCACCCGCTGGATCCGGCTGAACCTGAAGGTCTCGCCGTGGACGCGTTGTGGCAGATCACACGAGGGTCCTCCGGCCCCGCCTCTCCGTGCGACGAGATGGGGCGGCGGTATGTGGAACTGGTGTCCGAAAACTTCGGACAGCCCGGCTTCCGCGAAGTGTTGCTCGCAATACACGACATCGATGCCAGGCGCGATGTGGTGGTCGGACTGGTGGCGCCCTCGTGGCACACCGCATTCGCCCAGCGTCGTGTGGGGGCCGGACCGCGCGAAGCGGAGTCCGTGGACGTCGCCGCTGGTGCGGAGGCCGAACGGGCACTCGTGGTCGACGCGCTCATCGCCGGGTTGCGATTGCCTGTGGCCTCTGTGCCGCACGAAGTGACGTTTCCGGTCAACAGCTACTGGCAGGGCGAAACGCACCGGTGGTGTGATCGGCCGGAACTTGTGGGCCGCCTCATCGATGAAGTCGCGCGTATAGGGGTGGAGCAGGTGGTGCTGGTGACGCCGGCGCCCCCAGCCGCGCAGCCTCACGACATGCGCGCCACACCGGGCGACTTCCGGCACCGCATGGGCGAGACGGTGCGGTCGGTCGAGACTGCGGCGTTCCAGGAAGCCTGGGCTGCTGCCGCACACCGTTTCTCTGGAGTCTTTGCCATCCGGCCTGATCACAACCCAGTGGGGCCGTTCGACTTCTCCGGGGTCTATGACGAGTCGTCGGACCGGGTCCGTTCGCTCGCTGAACTCGTACGGCAGGGATACGACGATGCCTATCGGCAGTTCATTGAGCCGGTTGTGGCGACAGGGGAGCGCATCGAGTGAGCACGCGCGACACGGAGATTCTTCACGCGGGCGAAGGCGTTCCATCATCCGCCACACCGATCACCACGCCAATCTATTCGGCGACCACCTTCACATTTCCCAACGCCGCGGAACTGGAGAAGTTCCAGCAGGGGACCTCGACGCACTACATCTATTCGCGATACGCGAATCCGACGGTGCAGGCAGCGGAGGCCAAACTGGCGGCGGCCGAGGGTGGGGAAGCTGCGCTCGTCACCGGCTCAGGTATGGCGGCCACATCCACCGCGTTGTTCGGGCTGCTACAAGCCGGCGATGAAGTGCTCTGCGCGTCGTCAATCTACGGTGGGACGGTGCAGGTGCTGACGCAGTTTCTTGATCGGTTTGGCGTCGCCACGCGGTTTGTCTCGATGGAAGCCCTCGGGGATGTTGGGCCGCACTTCGGTCCGGAGACGAAGGTGCTGTGGTTCGAGACGCCGACCAATCCGACGCTGCGGTGTGTCGATATCGCGAGCGTCGCGGCGGCCTGCCGCGCCAAGGGTGTCATCTCGATCGTGGACAACACATTCGCGAGCCCCATCAACCAACAGCCGCTCGCGCTGGATGCGGACCTGGTGATGCACTCGGCGACGAAGTTTCTCAATGGCCATAGCGACGTGACCGCCGGCGCGCTGGTCGGGTCGCGCGCGATCATCGACCGCGTGACGCCCGCCAGGAAACTGCTTGGTGGCATTCTGGAGCCGGCGTCGGCGTATGCGCTGGCCCGCGGCATAAAAACCCTCGCCGTGCGTGTCGCGCGACACAACGCCAACGCACAGGCCGTGGCTGAGTTCCTCGAACAGCAGAAGCAGGTCAGTCGCGTGTTTTACCCTGGGCTCGCCTCACACCCCGATGCCGCAATCGCCCGCAAGCAGATGAGCGGCTTCGGCGGCATGGTGTGTTTCGAATGTGCCGGCGGCTACGAGGGCGCGGTGCGCACGTTCGATCGCCTTAAGCTCTTCCAGCGTGCCGCCAGTCTCGGTGGTGTCGAGAGCCTGTGCTCGCTGCCGGTGCTGACGTCCCAATACGGGCTCGATGACATCCAGCTCGCGGCCGCCGGGGTCACTCGAGGCATGCTTCGGCTGTCGGTCGGCCTGGAGTCGAGCACGGATCTCATCGACGACCTCAGACAAGCGCTTGTCTAGTGCCTCCCTGTGAACCGGTCGTGCTAGACGTGCTTGCCGGTCTTTTCGGTGGGCTTCTTGTCGTCTTTGGCTTCGGCGAGGAAGTGTTCCGCGAGTTCGCCGATACGGGCGGCGATGCCGATGCCGGAGAGGTCGCCGAATTTGGCCGCGAAGCGTTCTGCGGGCACGACGGCTTTGGCGAGCGCGCGGTGTCCACCAGCACTGCCGATATCTCCGAAGTTGGTTTTCAGAAACTCACCGGCATTCTTTGAATACCCGAGGTTGCGGACGCTGACGATGAGCTGGCCGCCGACGATGCCTGAGATGATCGACCACTTGACGCCTTCCAGCTGCAACAGGAAGTCGGCGGTGTAGGGGATGAAGTCTTCGCGCGTGGTTTCGCCGATGAACGCGGAGAACACCTGATTGCGCATGCGGCTGGTGGCGAGCGCTCGTGTGACGTGCTCAAGCCGGTCCAGGGTGATCTCGGCGCCCTCCATCTTGCGGATGAGCGCGGCGTCGGCGAGCGGGTACAGGAAGGTGAAGGCCTCGAGGTCGGAGCGGTTGGTGTGGCGCGCGAAGAAGAGCGTGTCGGACTTGATCGCGTAGAGCATCGCGGTGGCGGTGCGTTCCGAGATGTTCACATCGACGGCGCGCAGGTGCTCGGTGAGGATCGTGCATGTCGAGCCGAACTCCGGCCGGATGTCCTTGAACACCGCCGTGTAGCCGGTCTGCTCGGGATGGTGGTCGATGACCAGATCGACGCGAGGCAGCTGACCCGGGAAATAGTGCGGCTGCACGTCCACGGTGGCGATACGGTCGAACGTGCCGAAGTCGGCGGGCGTCAGCGTCTCCACCTGGATGTCGAGCAGGTCGGCCATGCGGAGGTTTTCAGGGCGCGTGACGCCTTGCACGGCTCCGATGATGGCGGTCGTCTTGGTGCGCCGAAGGAGCGTGCGCAAGGCGAGGCCTGCGGCGAGTGCGTCTGGATCGGGGTCGTTGTGCAGCAGAATCAGGACCCGATCCGCGTCTGCGAAGTACCGCTGGTACTGCTGCACGCGCGCACGGGTCATGGCGCGCTCGAGTTCGGTAGTGAGTGACGCGCTCAGCAGCTCGGCCAGGCCGAGGTGGGTGAGCTCGGGCACGAGTTCCTGCAGGTCGTCATAGTTCTTGCGCTGCTCGGGGCGCGTGCCGGCGTGGAGGATATAGAGGAGGCTGCCCCCGGCGTCGCGGATGGCGCTGACGATTTTCTTGAGGCTGCGCTTGCCGTTGTCTTCGACCAGGACGCACGTGGAGGGTGAGAGATCGGCGCGGAGGTAGGAATCCACCCGCTTCGGATCGGCCACCGTGACGGCGATCTGATCCTCGATGAGGCGTCGGGCGAGGGGGCGGCTTTCGACCAGAAATTCAAGGTCGAGCGTGCTCGACAGGACCTGGTGGAGCGTGCGAATCACCAGTTCGTCCTGGCAGACGGCGAGTGCTCTCATGACGTAAACAAGCCATTATACGTACCTCGTCATGCCCGCGGGGTATGATGCGCGCATCATGACTGGCCGGCGGAACACGCGCGGGGCGGCAGTGGCGGCACGAGGTGTGGCGGCGACGGCGGTCGCGTTGTGGCTGCTGGCAGCCCCCCTGCCGGCCCGCCAGCAGGTCTTTCGCGCGACCACAGACGTCGTGACGCTCCCGGTGACGGTCACCGCCAAGGGCGACACCCTGGTCCCCGGGCTTCAGCGGGACCAGTTCGAGGTGCTCGAAGACGGACGTCCACAGACGCTCACGTATTGTGCGACCGGCGCCACGCCGGAGGTTCCGCTGCACCTGGGCTTGCTGCTGGACACCAGCGCCAGCATGCAACGGGACCTGCCGCAAGCCACCTCCGCGGCCATCAGGTTCATCAACACGTTGGATGAGGCGCGGGACGTCACGTTTGTCGACTTCGCGACCCAGGTGCGCGTCTCCCGGTTTTCGCCCGGCAGTTATCCGCACCTGTTCGAACGCATGCGTGGCAACAGCGCCGACGGATACACCGCGCTGTATGACGCGCTGGCCATGTATCTCGCGGCGGCCGAATCGCAGGACGGGCAGAAGGTGTTGTTGCTCTACACCGACGGCGGCGACTCCCGGAGTGAGACCACGTTCTCGCAACTGGTCGAGATGCTGCGCCTCAGTCAGGTGATGGTTTATGTCATCGGCTACATGGAGCATCAGACCGGCACCGAGCGGGCCGTGCAGACGATGAGAATGAACGACGTCGCGCATCAGACGGGTGGCGCGACGTTTTATCCGGGGCGGAAGGAGGACCTGGAGAAGATTTACGGGCGCATTCTGGACGAGCTGAAATCCCGCTACACGCTCGGGTACGTCTCCACCAACCCCGCGAAGGACGGCGCGTTCCGGAAGGTGCAGGTCCGTGTGCGCGCCCCGGAGGTGAGTGGTCTCAAGGTGCGGACCCGGCTCGGCTACTTCGCGCCCATTCGCTGACGTACCGCTCTGCTACCATGGGTGATTCGAGCTGGATCACCGATGCCTTCCGATACCGATCGTTTTGAACTTGAGTCGGATTTTGAGCTCCGTGGCGACCAGCCGCGTGCCATCCCGCAGTTGGTCGAAGGGCTGGAGCGTGGTGACCCGGCACAGGTGCTGCTGGGCGTGACCGGCTCCGGCAAGACGTTCACGATGGCGCAGGTGGTCGCGACCGTGAACCGGCCGGCGCTGGTGATGGTGCACAACAAGACCCTCGCGGCCCAGCTCTACCAGGAATTCCGGCGGTTCTTCCCGCGCAACGCCGTCGAATACTTCGTCAGCTATTACGACTACTACCAGCCGGAAGCCTATATGCCGGCCAGCGGAACGTACATCGAGAAGGAGTCGATCATCAACGAGGAGATCGACCGTCTGCGCTTGTCCGCGACGCGATCGCTGTTTGAACGACGCGACGTGCTGGTTGTGGCGAGTGTGTCGTGCATCTACGGCCTGGGATCGCCGGAGTCGTATTTCGGACTCGTTGTCGAGGTGCAGAAGGGAGCCACGACCGGCCGCGATCAGTTGCTGCGGTCGCTGGTGGAAATCCAGTACGAACGCAACGATCACGAGTTTACGCGCGGCACCTTCCGCGTCCGCGGCGACATCGTCGAGGTCTATCCGTCGTACGAGGACATCGGGTTCCGGTTCGAGTACTTCGGCGACGAGGTGGACGCGCTCGTGACGTTCGATCCACTGACCGGCAGGGAGGTACGCCGGCACGATCGGTTGTCTGTTTTCCCGAAGTCGCACTTCGTCACGCCGCGGTCCAAGACGCTTGAGGCGATTGAGCGCATCAAGGACGAACTGCGCGATCGGTTGGCCGAGCTCGAAGGGGCCGGTCGTGTGCCTGAGGCGCAGCGGCTCCATCAGCGCACGATGTTCGACCTCGAGATGATGAAGGAGATCGGCTACTGCCACGGGATCGAGAACTACTCGCGGCATCTCTCCGGCCGGGGGGCGGGCGAGCCGCCGCCGACGTTGCTGGACTATCTGCCGGAGGATGCGCTGCTGATCGTTGACGAGAGTCACCAGACCGTGCCGCAGGTGCGCGGGATGTATCACGGTGACCGGTCGCGGAAGGAAGTGCTGGTCGAGTACGGATTCCGGCTGCCGTCGGCACTCGACAACCGTCCGCTGTCGTTTGACGAGTGGGAGGAACGCCGCCCGCAGGTGGTGTACGTCAGCGCGACGCCAGGGCCGTACGAGCTCAAACACGCCGGGGGCGTGATTGTCGAACAGATCATCCGGCCGACCGGTCTGGTTGATCCGCCGATCGACGTGCGCCCTGTGGCGGGCCAGGTGGACGATTTGCTGGCGGAGATTCGCGACGTGACGGCCCGTGGCGAACGCGTGCTTGTCACGGTGCTGACCAAACGCATGGCCGAAGACCTGACGACGTATTACCAGGAACTCGGCGTGAAGGTGCGGTATCTCCACTCCGACATCGACACGCTCGAACGCGTGGAGATCCTGCGCGACCTCCGGCTCGGGGCGTTCGACGTCCTCATCGGCATCAACCTGCTGCGGGAGGGGCTCGACCTCCCCGAGGTCTCGCTTGTCGCCATTCTTGACGCCGACAAGGAAGGGTTTCTCCGGTCGGGCGGCGCCCTGATTCAGACGATCGGCCGGGCCGCCAGGCACGTGCGTGGGCGCGCGATTCTGTATGCCGACAAGGTGACCGACTCGATGAAGCACGCGATGCGGGAGACCGAGCGCCGCCGCGCCGTCCAGGAGGCGTACAACCTCGAACACGGAATCACCCCCGCCTCCATCGTCAAACACATCGACGAAGTGCTGTCGAGCGTCTACGAACGCGACTACCTGACGATGCCGGCCGCGGACAGACGCGAGACGTTCCGCACGCGCGCAGACCTCGACCGCCGGATCGCGGAACTCGAACAGGGGATGCGGGCGGCGGCGACAAATCTGGAGTTCGAACGCGCTGCCGGCCTCCGCGACGAGTTGCGGAAGCTGCGGGATCCGGGCCGCGTTCTGGTGGGAGGGGACGTCTAAGTGACCTTCACCGCCGGCGTCAAAAAGGGCGTGCTCGAGGTGCAGGAGTACTTCAGGCTCCTGGGCCAGATTGTGCGTGGACTGACCTCACGTCCGATCTACTTTCGCGACATCATCGAGCAGTTTGACGCCATCGGCATCGGGTCGATGACCGTCGTGTTGCTGACGGGCACCTTCACCGGCATGGTGCTCGCCCTGCAGTCGGGCGTAACGCTCGACCAGTTCGGCGCGCGCTCCATGGTGGGACGTCTCGTGAGCGCCACCATGGTCAAGGAACTTGGGCCTGTGCTCACGGCGTTGATGGTCACCGGCCGGGTGGGGTCGGGCATCGCGGCCGAATTGGGCTCGATGATGGTCACCGAGCAAATCAGTGCGTTGCGTGCGCTGGGCACGGACCCGGTGCGCAAGCTTGTGGTGCCGAGGGTGCTCGCCGGCATTGTGATGGTGCCGATTCTCACGGTCATCGCCAACGGCGTGGGGATGGTCGGCGCCTGGATCATCACCGTGACGCAGCTCGGCGTCTCCGGCGGCGTGTTCTGGAACAGCGTCGTGCAGGGCCTCTACATTCAGGACGTCTGGATGGGGCTCATCAAACCGTTTTTCCTTGGCTTTGTGATTGTGACGATCGGCTGTCACGTCGGACTGCGGACCTCCGGCGGCACGCAGGGTGTCGGTCGCGCCACCACCAATGCCGTTGTCGCGGGCTCGGTCACCGTGCTGGCGGTGGACTTCCTGCTCACGAAATTGATTCTGACGTTGCTCTACTGACATGGCGACCCACGACCCCGACGCTCCGGTCATCCGTTTTGTCGGCGTCTCGCTGGCGTTTGACGACAAGGTCATCCTTGACAGGGTGAGCTTCGAGCTCCTGCCCGGGCGCGCGAAGGTGATCCTGGGCGGCAGTGGTGTGGGCAAGTCGACGGTGTTGCGGCTGGTGCTCGGACTCCTCAAACCCGATAGCGGCGAAATTCACATCAACGGCGAGCGAGTTGATCAGCTGTCGGAAGAGGCCTTGATGCCGGTCCGTGATCGCCTTGGCATGGTGTTTCAGGAAGGGGCGTTGTTCGACTCGCTCACGGTCCGCGAAAATGTCGGCTACAAACTCTTCGAAGGCACCTCGATGCCAATCCCGGAGGTTGACGCGCGGGTGATGGAAGTGCTCGGGTTTGTCGGTCTGGACGAATTTGTCGCGCGCATGCCCTCCGAACTGTCGGGCGGGCAGCGTCGGCGTGTGGCGATCGCCCGTGCGCTGACCGCGAAGCCGCAGATCCTGCTGTACGACGAGCCGACAACAGGCCTCGATCCCATCACGGCGCTGACCATTGACGATGAGATCATCAAGCTGCGGGATCTGGAGGAGGTCAGCACGTTGATCGTGACACACCAGCTGCGCGATGCGTTCTACATCGCGTCGCACATGGCGGTGCGGGAGCAGGGCGCGTTGCGCTTTGTGCCTGCCAGCCCGGAGAAGATGGCGGAAACCGAGTTCCTGATGCTCAAGGACAGCAAGGTGTTGTTCGAGGGCACACTGCCCGAACTGCGGGCGTCGACGGATCCGTATGTGAAGGCGTTTCTGGAGTAACGACTATGCCAAGAACTCGATCGATCGGCTGGGCGCAACTGAAAATCGGCAGCATCGCCATTGTCGCCATGGTGCTGGCCAGTGCCTTGATTCTGGCGGTGGGCGGGCAGGGCGGATTTCCCTGGGAACGATATCCGCTGAAGGCCCGGTTTGCCGACGTGCAGGGCATGAAGACCGGTGCGGTGGTCCGTATTGCCGGCAAGGATGTCGGCAAGGTGACCGGTGTCGACTTCGCCGAATCGCAGATTGAGGTCACGATCGAGGTCTCGCAGGACGTGCGCCATATGATCACCGACCAGTCGGTCGCCAGCATGGGGACGCTCAGCCTGTTGGGGGAGCCGCTGATCGCGATCTCACCCGGGACCGGCGGCGCGCCGCTGACCGACAACGCGTACCTCAGGACCAGTGATTCGGCCGGCATGATTGCCGACGCGGCCTCGTCGGCCGGCAAGACCCTGGACGAAGTGCGGCAGCTGCTGACCGACATCCGGGCCGGCAAAGGGACCGCCGGGAAGCTGGTCACCGACGATGCGGTCTACACGGAGTTCACGGCGTTGTTGCAGTCGGCCAGCCGGGTCGCCGCCCAGGTGCACTCCGGGAAGGGCACGGTCGGGGCGTTGTTGAACGATCCGGCGGCCTACACGGCCATGAAGGCCTCGCTTGATGACCTCCAGGCGATGACCGCGAAGATTCGGCGCGGAGAGGGCCCGCTGGGGCAGCTGTTCGCGGATGAGGCGTTGGCCAAGTCCATGACCGGGACGGCGGCCAATCTTGAAACGATGACCGGTCGTGTAGCGCGTGGCGAGGGCACGGTCGGGAAGCTCCTCAACGAAACCGAGCTCTACGACCGCCTGGATGCACTCACGGCCCGCCTGGACACCCTGGTCTCCGGGGTATCGAAGGGGGAGGGAACGGCCGGCATGCTGCTGCAAGACAAGGCGCTTTATGACAACATGAACGAGGCGGCCACATCACTCAATGAGCTGATCGCCGCGATTAAAGCCGACCCGCGCAAGTATCTGACGGTGCGGGTCAGTATCTTTGGTGGATAGCAAGGAGGCCGGTATGGCAAACAACGAGAATTCATCGGGCCCGGTGTTGTTGGCGTTTGTGCTCGGGGCGGTGGCCGGTGCGGCCGTCGCACTGCTGTATGCGCCGTCGTCGGGCGAGGAGACGCGCCGCAAGCTGGCGAACAAGGCGCGCGAAGGGCGCGACAAGGCCGAGTCGGTGGCGCGTGAAGGTCGCGAGTTTCTGGCGCGTCAGCGCGAGAACCTGAATGCGGCGGTGGAGCGTGGGCGCGAGACGTTTGAGCAGGTGCGCAAGGAGACGCTGTGAACGAAGTCTGGTTGGGCGTCATCGCGCTGGCCGTACTGACCATGGCCGTCGTGCAGGTCGTCGTCGGACTCCAAATGCTGCGCACGGCCAAGGACGCTGCCTCGGCCCTGCAGCAGTTTCAGGCCGAAGTGCGTCCGCTCATCCAGAAAGCGCACAAGATTGCGGATGATGCCGGCAAGGTGAGCGCGTTGGCGCTGACGCAGGTCGAGCGGGTGGACGAGGTGATGGCCACCACGGCGATGCGGATCGACGACACGCTGCGGATCGTGCAGGAATCGCTCATCGTGCCGGTGAAGCAGGGCGCGGCGGTGATGGCGGGCCTCAAGGCCGCCATCGCCGTATTCCGCGCGCGGCAGGACAAAGGTCGCTACGGCCGTGATGATGAGGATGCACTTTTTATTGGGTAAGTGCACGGGTGCTCTGGTGCTCCGGTGCACGGTTGCGGTAAACTTACCCGGTTCTCAGTTGGGCGCTTAGCTCAGTTGGTAGAGCATCGCCTTCACACGGCGGTGGTCGCAGGTTCGAGTCCTGCAGCGCCCACCAACTTTCCCCCCATCCATGGCCGTCGAGATTGAACGCAAGTTCCTCGTGCGGCCGGGTCTCTGGACGCCGGCCGGCCCTGGGGACCTCATCCGCCAGGGCTACATTTCGTCCTCCCCAGACCGGACCGTGCGGGTTCGCGTGCGCAAGGACCGGGCGTATCTGACCATCAAAGGGCCGACCACCGGCCTGTCACGCCTCGAATTCGAGTACGAAATCCCCGTGACCGACGCCCACCAGTTGCTGGACCAGGTGTGTACGGCCGTGCTCGACAAACACCGGCACGTTGAACAGCACGGTGCCCACACCTGGGAGATTGACGTCTTTCACGGCGCGAACGAGGGGTTGGTGGTGGCCGAGGTCGAACTGGTGTCCGAACAGGAGGCCGTCGAGTTACCCGCGTGGGCCGGCTACGAGGTCTCAGCCGACTACCGCTACGCGAATTCCTATCTGGCGAAATGTCCCTATTCGATCTGGGGGTGAATCACAGGAGGCGCGGAGGATTCTTTGGGGGGGGGGCGCAATGCGCACATCCAGACAAAGGCTAGTCGCCATCTCGCTCGTTGTGTGTGTGCTGCCGGCGCAGGGTGTCGGGCTGCAGGGCTTGAGTCAAAGGCCAGTCAAGAGGACCGTACTCAATGACCATCCGGCCCTTTCCAGCGAGGTGGCAGATGTGCCTCGGCTGTTCGCTGCGCCAGAGCTCGTCGTCGTGGGCCGCATCCTCAGTCAACGGCCAGCGGACGTGGTTCTTGATCCCAGTCAGCCAAACACGATCCGTGTCGCGACGGTATACGCCGTCGCCGTGGATGAGGTATTCCGGCACGTTCCTCGCGCGGAGCCAAGCGCCGGTGATCTTGATCCGCTGAAACTGATCGAAGTGATCATTCCGTTCGTAGGGGATCGCGACCGTGGGGCATATGTCGAGCGCTACGTGAGCGCCCAAGTGAACGCGCTGGGATCGAGTTGACGTGCCTACTGTTTCTTGGACGTCGGCAGAGCGACGACGCCTGGAATCTGACAACCGGCAGCGGTCGATCAATTGTCGAAATACGGGGATTGGGGGGCGCCCCGCAGGACTCATCTCCCGAGGCTCTCACGACAGCGATAAAATCGTGGCCGGATCTACGCCGCGAGCTGCTCCAACTGGCGGAAACCACGAACACGCCGGCGTTTCCCACACCCAAAAAGACTCCTCCGCGTCTCCTCTGACCGTTACCAGGAGTACCGCAGGCCGAGCCGGAACGTGAGCGGGGGCTGGACGGCTGTGGAGAGCCGGAAGATCGGCGTGGTGAGCGCGTTCTCTTCGACCTCGTTGGTGTGCTGCGTAGCGTTGAAGACGTCCAGGCGAACAGCGGCGGTGTGGCCGGCGACCGTGAACGACTTCTGCAGTCTCATGTCGAGCGTCAGCGTGTATGTGTAACGTGTTCGGGCTACCCGATACGCGTGAATCATCTCGGGGCCGGTCCGCAGGCCGGTGGCGACGACAATGCGTGAGAAGGGTTGGCCGTCCTGATACCGCGCTGCGAATCCCCAGCGCAGGTCCAGGGGCAAGCGGACGGATCCCGACAACTTGCCGACGTACGAGCGGTCGAAGAAGTAGCTGCCCTGATGCAGGGGGCGGGCGTTGGGGCGTTCGAAAACTTCGCCGAGCACGGCAGGGTCGTTCTCCAGCGGACCGAATCCGAGATGCCCGGCCCAGCTGCGCGTGCGATACGCCATCGCGCCGAAGTGGAGTTCTGCCGGCTGGGTGCGCAGGGACCAGGTGGTCTCGAGTCCCTCGTATTTCGCCGTCGCGTCCTCAGGGTTGGTCAGCTGATAGCGATCAAGGCCGAAGGCCTCGGGGCGACGGTCGTACACGATCAGGAACATGTCATCGCTTGGTCCGTCCCAGTCGCCGCCGGCATCGGGGATGAGCTGCTGGTCGTAGGATGCGGCTGTCACGCCGGTGTTCACCGACCCGAGCATCGATCGCATGTAGCGCCAGATCAGCGCCGTCCGAATGGAGAAGTGTTGGCCGACGCGCATTTCGGCGCCGGTTGTGAGCTCGGTGGTGCGCGGCGCCTTCAATTCAGGATCGATGGAGGCGATGGCATCGTTGCGACCGGCTCGCCACAGGAGCACACCGGCTTCGCTGGGCGCGAATTGACCGTTCCCATCAGGGTCGGTCCAGCGGTGCACGTTCATCGTGGTCTCGCCAGGGTCGCCGTGACGAAGCTGCATGAGGCTCAGCGGGTCCGTGTATCGACCCGCTGCGGCAAAGATCGCGAGTGGACCGTAGTGCCATTGCGCCGAGACCCTCGGTGACATCGTCTCCCATGACACGCCCTGCAATGCGCCGCGAATTGAGCCACGAGTGACCTCTGCACGTACACCAGCCTCCACCGTCAGGTTGTTGCCGAATGCCATCCGGTTCGCGACAAAGGCGGCGCCTTCAAGAATCGCGCGTTGTGAGTCGCCCGACGAAGAGGCGGGGCGCCAGACGCGAGCGGGAAGTCCGGCGACAACCTCGGCGATGTCCACGGCGCGGGCAAAGACCGACGTCTGACCGGCACGCCGGAGCGTGCCTCCGACCCTGACGTCATGCCGGGCACCGCGCCACGGCCACGGAGCAAGGTGCAGAGTCGAGTTCAACTCCCACTGCGTGGTCGTAACGTCAGCCGCAGGTGTGGGGACGTAGCCATCCCAGACCCGATCCATGGTGCCGCCGGTTGCATTTGCGGCGTCCGGCCGGAAGGCTCCGCGGTGAAACCCGGCCGATGTTTCGACGTGGGCTCCTGATGTCAGCGTGCGGTCCCAGGTGGCCGACAGCTGCGCGAAGAGTCCGTTTTCGTTGACCGCGCGATCGCGGAACTGACGACGATCTTCGAAGGGGGCGGACACGTGCTGGACGGTGGCGATGGCGCGGAGTTGGTTGTTGTCGCTGGCGCGCCTAATGACATGGGCAAACAGGGATGTCGCGGTGGACGTCCACAGGGCCGGTCTGTCGCGCTCGTAGAACTGAATGCGCGATCGAGAGGCCGACAGCAGCAGTTCGCTGCGCGAGCCGAGCGGACCTTCGACCAGGACGTTGCCCTCGTGGGCGTTGTCTGTGCGCTGGATGGACGGGGCGTGTGGAAGCGCGTTGCGCGTGACCATGCGCGGCGTGGTGAGCGACAGGTCGAACGACCCGCTGCGGGACTTCGACGGCGCGCGGGGTGTGAGCGCTACCACGACGCCCGGAGTGCCGATTTCGACGGGGGCCTGACCGCTGAGGATCGAGGCGCTGCCGACAGCGGCGAGGTCGAGGCCGAAGGGCATGAGCCCATGGAGATTCGGGCCGATGAGTGTGGTGCCGCCAAATGTCATGCGGGTGGTCGTCCAGGACGAGCCGCGCGATCCCAGGAACGCGGTGCGTCCGGTGCCCAGCCCGCCGTTGTCCATGCGATCGGCAATCACGTACGGCGCGATCGTCTCGATAAGGGTCCAGACATCACGCGCGGAGGCTGGATCCGTGAACCAGCGGTCGGTCACGTGGAAGCCTTCACCCAGTGACTGGCGGTCAACCACGTCGAGCGTATCGCCATCGGCAAGCACGACGATCTCGCGGGGGTTGACCTGGACGGTCCTGCTACGGGCGCCGACAGTAATCGTGTACGTTCCGGGTGTAACGGCCCGGAACATGACCGTGTGATCGACGCGCACTGGGGGTTCGGCCACCGGCGTGACCGTCACCGGCGCATCGGCGGCCCCGGCGAGCCGCACATGGACTTGACCACCTTCCTGCCGGCTCTGGGCGGCAACGAGCGCCGGCGCGGCAAGCAGGCAGGAGAAAACGAAGAGCAGAGGACGTCGCTGAATCAGGGGCACAACCCGAACATCTTATCTTCCGCGCCTCCCTGTGATTTAGATCACTTTGAAGTTGCGCATCATGCCCATGTCCTCGTGCTCGAGGATGTGACAGTGGTAGAGATACAGCCCTGGGTGCGAGGTGAAGGGGACCTGCACCCGTACGGTCTCATGTGGAAGGTGACGCCTTCACCCCCTGCGCGCCTTACGTCGTTCCGTACAGGCGATCCCCGAAGTCGCCCAGGCCCGGAAGGATGTACTTCTTCGCGTTGAGTTCCCGGTCGAGGGCCGGGGTGTAGATATCCACATCAGGGTGCGCGGCTTCGAGGGCGGCAACCCCTTCGGGGGCGGCCACCACACACAGCAGGCGGATGTGTCTGGCGCCCGCTTCCTTGAGCACGTCTACTGCCATGATCGCGCTGCCACCAGTGGCAAGCATCGGGTCAACCAGCAGCACGACGCTGTCGCCGAGTGCCGGCGGCAGATGACTCGAATATTTGTGCGCGACGGCTGTGGCCTCGTCGCGTTTGAGGCCGACGTGACCGACCCGGGCGTGTGGGATCAGCTCAAGCACGGACTCCACCAGGCTCAGGCCTGCCCGCAACACGGCCACCACCACGACATCGGTGGACAACTGGTGACCGGTGGTGGCCTCCATCGGGGTGTCAATGGGCATCGGCCGTGTCGGAAGGTCACGGGTGGCCTCCATGGCCACGAGCACGCCGACGCGGTGGGCGAGCCGCCGGAAGAGGCTGGTGTGGGTGGTGGTATCACGCAGGGACGCGAGCGCGTCCTGTGCCACAGGGTGGGTCACGAGATGCAGGGCCATCGGCGGGAACTATACATCGGGGGTCGCAGGTTACGGATTAGAATCTCGGGATGATTCGTGGGGCAGCATTGGCGGCGGCGCTTGCGCTTGTCGTCGCAGGGTTGATGTGGCAGTCAGCGCGGCCGGGCGCGCCCGTGTCGCTGGTTATTTCGGGCGGCACGGTCGTCACGATGGACGCGCAGGCCACCGTGATTGAGAACGGCGCCGTGGCGATTGACGGCTCGGAAATCGTCGCGGTCGGTACCGCCGCCGATATTGCAGCGCGGTTCGCCGGTGCGGAACAGATTGACGCGCGTGGTCAGGTCATCATGCCGGGCCTGGTCAACACCCACGGTCATGCGCCGATGGTGCTGTTTCGCGGGCTGGCCGACGACATGGCGCTGATGGACTGGCTCAACCAGTACATCTTCCCGGCGGAGAAGGCCACGGTCTCCCCCGAGTTTGTCCGTATCGGCACGCGGCTCGCGGCTCTCGAGATGATCGCGTCAGGGACGACGACGTTCGCGGACATGTATTACTTCGAGGAGGAGATTGCGCGGGCGACGGCCGCCGCTGGTCTCCGCGGTGTCCTGGGACAGACGATCATCCGGTTCCCGGTGGCGGACGCCGAAACGCCGGAAGCCGGACTGGCGCGCACCGAGGCGTTCCTCAAGGAGTTTACGAATCATCCGCTGATTACGCCCGCCGTGGCACCGCACGCGCCCTACACCCTGACGCCGGAGACGCTCAAGGCGGCCCGCGCGCTTGCGAACACGTATAACGTCCCGCTGCTCATCCACCTCGCGGAAACCCGGGATGAAGTCGGGATCATCGCAGAGCAGTACAAGCAGTCGCCGACGATGTTCCTCGACGGACTCGGCGTGTGGAACGGCCGATCGCTGGCCGCGCATGCGGTGTGGGTCGACGATGCCGATATGAGGATGTTGGCGGAGCGACGGGTCGGCTTGTCGCACAACCCTGAGAGCAACATGAAGCTGGCGAGCGGCACGGCGCCGGTGCCGGCGTGGCTGACACATGGTGTGCTTGCTGGTCTGGGCACGGACGGCGCGGCCAGTAACAACGACCTCGACATGTTTGAGGCCATGCGCGTGGCGGCGTTCCTGCACAAACACGCGTCCGGCGATCCGCGCGCCATGCCGGCGCGCCAGGCGCTGGAACTGGCGACGCGTCGCGGCGCTGAGGCGCTCGGCATGGGGGACCGCATCGGATCCCTCGAACCGGGGAAACTCGCGGACGTGATCACGGTGTCGGTCGACTCTGCCAGGCAGACGCCGCTGTATGACCCCATGTCGCATCTGGTGTACGCGACGCACGGCACCGATGTGCGTACCACCATCGTGCATGGGCGGGTTCTGATGCGGCAGAGGAGGGTGCTGACCCTCGACCGTGAGGCGGTGCTGCGCGAGGCGAGGGCGATGGCGACAAAGGTCGCGGCGGCCGTCCGGAGTGGCCAGTGACAATCACCGAGTTCATCAGCCAGCGCGAGCTCGCAGCCCGGATCGCCGCGATGGGGGCAGAGATTCGACGCGACGCCGGATCGGATACGCCTATTCACCTGGTCTGTGTGCTCAAAGGCGCATTCATGTTTCTCGCGGATCTCATCCGTGAAATTGGCGGCGACGTCACCTGCGACTTTATTGTGGTGCGCAGTTATGCCGGGACCTCCACGACAGGGCAGGTCCAGATGATCAAGGACCTCGGGCATCCGATCGACGATCGCTATGTCGTCATCGTCGAGGACATCGTGGATACCGGCTTGACGCTGGCGCACCTGCAGGAGGTGTTTCACACGCGGCGGCCCAGCCACCTGAAGACCGTGTGTCTGCTGAGCAAGCCATCGCGCCGGAAGGTGGAGGTGCCGGTGGACTACGTGGGCTTCACGATTGAAAACAAGTTTGTTGTCGGCTACGGGCTCGACTATGGCGAGCAGTTCCGGAATCTCCCGTACATCGGCGTGGTCGAAGGGATGGCGTAGGGCATGGCGGGTCGACGGTTCAGCATCATCACAGAGACCGACGCGCGGCAGATTGAGCCGGGAACGACGGTGGAGCTTGAGCCGAAGGGCCACGTGACGCCGCTGGCGGCAGATACGTTGCGGGCACGCCGTGTGACCGTGGTGGCCTCCGGCAGCGCTGATCCGGCCCTGCCGGCGGACCTCGCGCCGGTGAGTCCGATTCGACGAGTGACGATTGGCTCCGACCACACGGGCCTGGCGATGAAGGCGGCGCTGGTCGCGCACCTGCGGCAGCAGGCCATCGCCGTGGAGGATGTCGGGACGCACACGACCGACGCCGTGGACTATCCGGATATCGCGGGCACGGTGGCCCGATCGGTGGCGCGGGGCGAGGCGGATGCGGGCATCATGATCGACGGCGCCGGCCTCGGGTCGACGATTGCGGCCAACAAGGTGCGGGGGATTCGTGCGGCGATGTGTCTCAACGTCACGCTGGCCCGGTATGCACGTGAGCACAACGGCGCGAACGTGCTCGCGCTCGGCTCCACCCTTGTTGATACGGCCACAGCGCTCGCGATTGTGGACACGTGGGTGACCACGCCGATGAAGGAGGCGCGGTATGTGCGGCGCCTGCTGAAGGTCCGACGGTTGGAGGAGAGGTTCTGAGATGGATACACAGGCGGTCGACCTCTCGCGACTGATTGCGATCATCACCGAAGAGGTGCTGGCGGCGACGCGCAGACCCGCAACCCAGTGCGGCTGCCATGCGGTCAATGAGGACTGTTGTCCGACGCGCCTGCAGGGCGTGCTGGACGCGGGTGCCGTGCGTCTCGGCATGCATGCGACTGGTGGGGCACCGGACGGGGTCTCGGGCCTGATCGATCACACGCTCCTGAAGCCCGATGCCACGCGGCAGGAACTCGAAAAGTTGTGCCGGGAGGCCGCCGAGTTCAGGTTCGCCACGGTCTGTGTCAATCCGACATGGGTCGCGTACTGTGCGTCACAACTCCGGCACACGAACGTCGGCGTCTGCACGGTGGTCGGGTTTCCGCTCGGGGCCACCACCCCTGACGTGAAGAACTATGAAACCCGCCGGGTGATCTTCGACGGCGCGCGCGAGGTGGACATGGTGATCAATGTCGGCGCCCTGAAGTCCGGCGACGTGCGGCTGGTCGAGCGCGACATCGAGGCCGTGGCGCAGACCTGCCGCGACGCCGGCGTGATCAGCAAAGTCATCATCGAAGCCGCCTATCTGACCGACGACGAGAAGGTGACGGCGTGCACGCTGTCGAGGGCCGCCGGTGCGGATTTTGTGAAGACGTCGACGGGGTTCGGTCCCGGAGGCGCCACGGTCGCCGACGTGGCGCTGATGCGCCGTGTTGTGGGGGCCGAGATGGGCGTCAAAGCCGCCGGCGGCGTGCGCGACCTCGAGGGCCTGAAGGCGATGGTCGCTGCCGGAGCCAGCCGTGTTGGCGCGAGCGCCGGCGTCAAGATCGTTCAGCAGCTGCGTGGCGCCGACGTGCCGTCGGTGCTGCCACCCGCGCCACAGAAATCAGCGTACTGACTTCCCGTCGGTGATGTGCCGCACGGTGATGTCGCGCTGTGGGAACGGAATCTCGATGCCGGCTGATTCAAACGACTTCTTCAGCCGGCGTCGGTACTCACGGGTAATCGTCCATTGTTTCAAGGGCAGAGTTTTGATGCGGACGCGGATGGTCACGGACGACTCGCCGAATCGCTCCACGCCAATCACTTCCATGGGCTCGAGGGTCAGGGGGCCGAATTCCGCGGTGTCGCGCATGGCGGCCGCTGTCTGCTCAAGCACGGCGACGACCTCATCGGTGTCGTGTTTGTAGGCGACATCGACGTCGAGCAGCGCATAGGCGAAGTCCATGCTCAGGTTGGTCATGGTCGTGACGCTTCCACAGGGAAAGATGTGGACCGCGCCGCTCTGGTCCCGAAGCACGATGGTCCGGAGGTTGATGGCCTCCACGAGCCCGCCGGTGCCATTGATCTGGGCTACGTCGCCTACACGAACCTGATTTTCCAGAATCAGAAAGAAGCCGCTGATGACGTCCTTCACCAGCGTCTGGGCTCCGAAGCCGATGGCGAGGCCGAGGATACCGGCGCCGGTCAGGATCGGCATGATGTTGATGCGCAGTTCCTGCAGGACCGTCAATGCCGCAATGACCATGATCGCCACGCTGAGCACGTTCTGCAGCATGTCGCTCAGTGTCTTGGTGCGTTTGGCGCTCTCGATTTCTCCCGGCCCCGCGTTGGTCAGGATGCGATCTTCAAACCGATCGAGTCCGACACGCACCGCGCGTAGGGCGATCCACGCCAACCCGAGAATCAAGATGATACGGAGACCGCTGGTCAGTAGCCAGGCCCACTGTGCGCTACCCGCAAACAGCGTGGATAGGTGTTCCATGCAGAAAGAATACCCTCAGGCTTGGTGAAGCTGGGTCAGAAGGAAAAAGGGCTGGCACCGAAGCACCCGCCCTTCACGTGAGTCGAACCCTGGACCCTGGACCTACCGACTGAACTCTCCGACGGTGGTGAGTCCGTGGCGCTCGAGTCGGCGGTAGAGGGCCGAACGGCTCAAGCCAAGGGTGCGGGCTGCGCGGCTGACGTTGCCTTTGGCCTTCTGCATGGCGGCGCGCACAA
>Ga0194120_10001497_pt1 | contig 42353 bp, 34 predicted proteins | sample TA2MahCa65mmetaG_FD_148642 | JGI IMG/M metagenome (GOLD analysis project Ga0194120, IMG submission 148642) | Freshwater microbial communities from Lake Tanganyika, Tanzania - TA2015019 Mahale Deep Cast 65m | ecosystem: Environmental > Aquatic > Freshwater > Lake | place: Tanzania: Lake...
GCGGTGATGGGGGTGATGACAATAGCATCGCTTATAGTCACGCTCTCCTGCATCATTGACCCAAAGACCTGCTTCGGTTCCTGTCCAACATTCTATTTTGAAGCAGACAGCAGGGGGGGCATTCTTGCTGAAGGCTTTTCGTCGAGCATCGCCCGACCGCTTGAGGCTACCGATGTCGATGCCTTGACCGGTGTGCGTCGAAGCGGAGGAGATTTTGGACTGGTGATGACTAACGAAGCGCTCGAGACGCACCGCGTAAGGGCGCTGAATCTTCTGGCAGTGCCGGTTGAGGAAGGTGAATCTGCCTATCACGCGACTGACAGAAGGTTCTATCTGGCGGGTGCTGGAACTTCGCCGGCATCATTTGACGGACCTCTAAAGAATGGCCTCGAACTGCTGTCAAGCCTTGACGGCGAAGAGTATTTCACGCTGGCAAATGAGCGCGATCTGCTGGCTAAGGAAGAATTGTGCGTGACCTTTCCTCCGATGGAGGGTGCAGTAGGACTGGTGATCTCAACCCGCAACACCCTGCTCAATACCTATCTCTTCTATCAGGGACTGGCGCATCTGGGTTGGAGCGCCGGGGAGTTCTTTGCGCAACTGGAACGCGAGCCCCAGTCACTGAAGGCCGAATTGATGCCCCTGCACGATCTTTTCGGCCGAATTGAGGTATATGCCAGGGATTCTGAGGGCATGTGGGTCCGGCAAGGATTTGCCGGTGAGACCGGACCCATAGCCAGGGAGGTCGCACTAGTGCCGCTCTCAGGTGTAACAGGTGGCGATTCGCTACGCATCAAACTGGTCTTGTCCCAGGGATTTTGGCGCATCGACCATCTAACTGCCGTTCCCCTTCGGAGAGAGATAACACCGATTCGGTTGTCACCGGTTTCAGTGCTGTATAAAGGCGAACCCGATGACCGGGCGCTGGCATTACTCCATGATCCGAATGTCTTTCTCGATACCTATCCGGGTGATACCTATCGAATCGGGTTCGACGTTCCGGAGCGGGAAGGTGACTACGAATACTTTCTCGAAGCAACCGGCTATTACCTTGAATGGATGCGCGAGTCATGGCTCGCCGAGACCGACCTGTCGAAAGCCGGAATGATTCTGACCGATCCCCGCCGGGCGGTTCAGGATATGGCTGCTGGATTTAAAGCCATCGAATATAGAATGGAAGAGGATTTCTGGAGCAGCCGCTTTGGGAGGAACGAACGATGACCATCGCGACTATGATTGCGGCACTTCTGCTTACAGCTACGCCCGATAAGTCTGCGACGACCGGCTATGCGGTCGGAGAAGTGCCGGTGAAAGGGCGGATCATAGAAGTTACATACCATGGTTATTACGGCCGGACGTCACGCAAAGGTGAACTCCTGGCGGTAACTTCCGATTCACTCTACTTTCTGCTTAACCGCTATGTAACGGCTTTACCGCAGACGTCCATAACGAAGATCGAGATGCAGGTGCATAACATTACCGGCAGCAAGATCATGCTCTGGACGCTTGGAGGTATGCTCAGCACGGTGTCCCACGGCTTTGTGCTTGGCTTGACAGCGCCGTTATGGCTCATCGTCGGCAGTTTCTCCGCGGTCAGTGCTGCGCATGGTAGTTGGAAGGCTTACAAACTTGCGGACTGGGACAATCTTCGAGCCTTTGCCCGGTATCCGCAAGGACTCCCGGAAGGGTTTAACATGCCTCGTGGCCGGCTGCGTGTAAGGGAATAAGGGGGGAGAATTCTGGAATATCCGCCACCTGTGTCCATTCTGATTGCCAATCGCGGTGAGATCGCTGTCCGGGTGATCCGCGCCTGTCACGAACTTGGTCTAAAGGCTGTCGCTGTCTATTCGGACGCTGACCGGACTGCAATGCATGTCCGTGAAGCCGATGCCGCCTACCCCATTGGCCCGGCGGCGGCGACCGAAAGTTACCTCCGGCCGGAGGTGCTGATCGATGTCGCCCTAAAATCTAACTGCAAAGCCGTCCACCCCGGCTACGGCTTCCTGGCTGAAAACGCGGAGTTCGCCCGGCAGGTCATCGAAGCGGGGCTTGTCTATATCGGCTCTTCACCGGAATCGATCCGTCTCCTCGGCGACAAGGTTAAGTCGCGAGCGCTTATGGCAAGGGCCGGCGTCCCGCTCACGCCTGGCATCACCTCTGGCGAAGACCTCACAGACGAACGCCTCGCTGTAGAATCCGAACGGATAGGCTTTCCGGTGCTCGTTAAGGCCGCCGGCGGCGGAGGCGGCAAGGGAATGCGGATCGTCCACCACCCCGACGACCTCATCTCCGCGATCGCCGGTGCTCGTCGCGAGGCTCTGGCTGCCTTCGGCAGCGGCGCGGTTTATATAGAGAAGTTCATCACCCGACCGAGACACGTCGAGTTCCAAGTCTTCGGCGACCAGCATGGCCACCGCGTCCATCTCTTCGAACGTGAATGCTCGATTCAGCGCCGCCACCAGAAAATCATCGAGGAATCGCCATCCCCAGCCTTGGACGACGACCTTAGGCACCGGATGGGAGCGGCGGCTGTTCAGGTCATCACCGCAGCCAACTATACTAACGCGGGGACGGTCGAGTTCCTCCTCGACGAAGATCGCAGTTTCTACTTCCTTGAAGTCAACACCCGCATTCAGGTCGAGCACCCGGTTACGGAGATGGTAACCGGCATCGATCTGGTCGCCGAGCAGATCCGCGTTGCCTTCGGGGCGGAACTCTCCTTCGGCCAAAACGATCTCCATCAGCATGGCCATGCCGTCGAAGCCCGCATCTATGCCGAGGATGCCCGCCACAATTTCCTGCCTTCGGCCGGGCCGGTGCATTATCTGAAAGAACCTCGCGGCCCTGGCATTCGCTTCGACGGTGGTGTCGAATCCGGCGACGAAGTGACAGTGCACTATGACCCGATCGTCGCCAAGTTGATCGCCCATGCTCCGACCCGCAAAACCGCTGTGAACCGCCTCTCATTCGCATTGAAAGAGACCGCCATTCTTGGTCTGACAACCAACATCGACTTCCTGCTGGCTGTCCTTGAGCATCCCGCCTTCCGGAGCGGCGACCTGACGACGAATTTTATCGCCGAACACCTTGCCGGCTGGAAACCGCCGGTTTCTTCAGGCGACGAGCGGAATATAGCCCTTTTGCTGGCAGGACTTGCGGCGTCGAAGCACCTCCCTTCCGAAGTAACCGCATCGGACAGCACCCTTCCCGATCCTTGGGCTGTCCTTGGCCGGTGGGAGATAGCCTCAGGTGCACGGTGAAACTGCACCTTTCCCACTTTGGAGACCTGTTTGAAGCGACCTTCAAGCGCGATGGCGAGCGGCTCACTATCAACTCGAATGACAAAAGTCTTGAAGCGCGGCTTGTTCTTGCGCGTGATCCGCAATTCATCCTCGATGTAGGGGGACGCCTTCTAACCGGTTATGCCTTAAAACGTAACGGCCGGACCTTTGTGTCGTTTGAGGGACGAACCTGGCAGTTTGATGAAGCGACTCCCGGCACACGTTCCACAGGTGCTGCCGGAACCGGCGATCTTTCGGTGGTCTCGCCGATGCCGGGAACGGTGATTAAGGTGCACGTTTCCATTGGCGACCGGGTCGTTCGAGGGCAATCCCTTGCCATCGTGGAGGCGATGAAGATGGAAAACGAGGTTCGTTCACCCGGTGATGCATTGGTGCGGAACATCCTCGTGGCTCCCGGCCGTCAAGTCGGCTTCGGCGAAACACTGCTGGAATTGGTTCCGCCGGAGGAAGCGGTTGGCTAAACCGCTCCCGTTGGCCGAAAGCGCTGCAGTGGCCGGGGAATTGGCCAAGTGCGTAAACTGCGGACTGTGCCAATCGGTATGCCCGACCTATATCGTCGATGGTCACGAAGGCAAGACCGCGCGTGGAAAGATCGAACTTATGAAGGGGATGCTAAGCGGACGGGTCACACCGTCAAGCAGCATTGCCGACCTATTCGACGACTGCCTCACCTGCTATGCCTGCCAAAGCGTCTGCCCGGCAGGAGTCCGCACAGAAGCCCTCTGGACTGCCGCGCGTCAGGACCTTGCGCCGATCGCTTCGACACGCTCGCGCAAACACCGCCTGCTTAAGTTTACCGTAGGCTCGCCTGCATTGCTGAACGTAACGGCCCGGTTGGGAGGGTTCGCTGCCGGCTTTTCGCGCAAACATCCCGAGCGCGCCCGACTTGGCCGATTCGGTTTGCCCCTCTTTCGTGGCGCACCCTACCTACCCCGCTTACCCGATGTTGTAGAACCGGAAGGCGAGACCATTGGAACAGTTGGGCTGCTGCTCGGCTGCAGTACCAACTTTAGCGCTCCATGGGCCGCCGATGCCGCCATAAGTCTTCTTACCCGAGCCGGCTGGAGAGTCGTCATTCCCCATACACAAGGCTGCTGCGGGGCGCCGGCAATCAACAATGGCGAATGGCCACTGGCGCGTAAACTCGCGCAGCGCACTATCGCGCTATTCAGCGATCCCTCCTTCGACCGCATCACTTCCCCCGACGCCACCTGTCTGTCGGCCATTAAATCCGATTATGGTCATATCTTTGCAGGATGCGATGACAAGCCCGAGGATCTCTCCATTCTGCAAGGCAAAACCCGGCAACTTGGCAACATCGTTGCGGATGCAGCATATGGTCGCCAACTCAATTTCGGAAGGGTGCGGGCGAAGGTTACCATTCACGACTCCTGCCACGCAACGCATCTCGGCGAGCCTGCCCGGTGGCGCGAAGTCTTAGCCCGCGTGCAAGGCTTGGAACTTATCGAGATGGAGGCGAGCCGACACTGCTGCGGCTTCGGAGGAAGTTACGCTCTCTTTCACCGCGAGGTATCGACCCGCATCGCCGGTCGTAAGATGGATCAGGCCCGGGCAACCGGCGCAGCGACACTGCTCGTCGGATCGCCGGGTTGTCAAATTCGCCTGCAAAGCCTCGAAGGCGAACGGCTTGAAGTACGCTATGCCGGGGAGTTTTTAGCCGCGACTATCGTCTGAATCGAATGCCTGCCTTGCGAGCCGTGTAGGGGCAGGTTAACTTGAAATGCGGTCTTCCGGTTTCGACATTCGATGCAACCGGCCCGCAAGAGCCTCGAAAACCGTTCGAGCCTCCTTCCTGACAATCCCAACCCGAGGCCTTATGTTCCTGACCGATGAACAGCAGATGCTCCGCGACATGGTGCGTGATTTCGCGCAGAGTGAAGTGAAGCCGATCGCCGCGGAGATCGACGAAACGTGCCGGTTTCCGATGGAGAATGTCAGGAAAATGGGAGAGTTGGGCTTGCTGGGCATCGTCTTTCCCGAGCAATACGGCGGCGCCGGGATGGACTATGTCTGTTATGCTATTGCCGTGGAAGAAATTTCCCGCGTCTGTGCTTCAACCGGCATCACCCTCGCTGCGCACGTCTCGCTCGGCGTCTATCCTATCTATGCCTTTGGAAGCGAACTCCAGAAGCAAACCTGGCTGCCCCGGCTATGCACCGGTGAAATCCTCGGCGCTTTCGGCTTGACCGAACCGAATGCCGGGTCCGACGCCGCCGGAACCGAGACGACGGCGCTTCGAGGCAGCAGCGGATGGACCGTTAACGGCGCCAAGCGGTTCATTACCAACGCCTCTGTCTCCGACATCTACTCCTTAACCGCGGTAACCGATCGCGCCAAGAAAACCCATGGCATCAGCGCCTTTCTCGTGCCGCGCGGAACGCCCGGTTTTGCCGTCGAACGCAAGGAGAACAAACTTGGCATTCGCGGTTCCGACACTGCCGGACTCTCCTTTACCGACTGTCAACTGCCGGACGATGCCATTCTTGGCACCGAAGGCGAGGGCTTCAAATACTTCATGGACACCCTCAACGGCGGGCGTATTTCGATCGGGGCTATGGCTCTCGGTATTGCACAGGGCGCTTTCGATCAAGCCCTCAAGTTTTCCCAGGAGCGGCACGCCTTTGGCAAGCCGATCAGCGAGTTTCAGATGACCCAGTTCAAACTGGCCGATATGGCGACTTGGATCGAAGCCGCCCGGCATCTGATCTACCATGCGGCGGAACTAAAGCAGCGCGGCCTGCCTTTCGTCAAAGAGTCGGCAATAGCAAAACTCTACGCCTCCGAAGTGGCGACCAAAATCTGCGAAATGGCCATTCAGATTCACGGCGGTTATGGCTATTGTCAGGAGTATCCCGTCGAAAGGATGTGGCGGGACGCGAAACTGTGCGAAATAGGCGAAGGAACGAGTGAAATCCAACGGCTCGTCATCGCGCGCGAACTTCTGAAGGCATAGCGCGGTTGATTCAAGAGGGGGAGTTTGCCGTAGTCGCCGATGGCTGGCTGAAAATCGTAGCCGATGACTTTAGGGTCGGCTTGCCTGTTGGACAGAAAAGTCGGCTGTTAATCGGTCTGAATCAAGTCGTTTTGCGCTTGGCCGGTAAGGTTGTCTTAATCGACACGGGACTTGGTGACTGGCGCCGACCCGAGGATGTTGGATTGCTCGACTTTGAGCGACCTCGTAAGTTGATTTCAGGTCTTGCTGCAAATGGAGTTACCGCCTCCAGCATAGACCTCGTGATCTTCAGCCACTTGCACTACGACCACTCCGGCGGCGGCGTGAGATGGGCGGGCGACCGCTTCGTTCCGACCTTTCCAAATGCCGATTACCTGGTTCAGAATAATGAATTTCGCTTTGCGCTTGAACCCGATGATGCCCGGCGGGACGATTATTGCAAGAGCGATGTTGAGACCCTTGTCAATAATGGAAGACTTCGCATGTTGAAGGGTCCATCGGAGATCCTACCCGGTCTTGAAGTGCACCCGACAGGAGGGCATTCGCCCGGGCATCAGATTGTCGTCGCCCACCTTCCGGGCGGGACGCTTTTCTGTCCCGGCGACTTGATTTCTACCCGGCAGCATGCCAACCTGCAGGTTACGATGATCTATGACCAGGATCGGGAGCAAGTCTTGTCCGAGCGCCGAAGGTGGATTGAGAAAGCGAAAGCCGGGCGGTGGCAGGTGATCTTTTGCCATGCCCATCGCAATATGGTAGGCTGCCTGGCTTGACCCTTGCTGCTTCAACTTTGCACAAGTCCAACTGCTAATCAATCGATCGACACAATTACAATAACACATCGGATTCTCAAATGAACGACGTCGTCATTACTGCAGCCAAACGAACCCCGATCGGCTCTTTCGGAGGTGCCTTCGCGTCGCTTCCCGCCGTCCGGCTCGGTGCCGCCGCCATCAAAGGTGCGCTTGCCCAGAATAGTGTTGCTCCCGGTGAGGTCGATGAGGTCTTGATGGGAATGGTCCTGCAAGGCGGAACCGGCCAGGCGCCAGCCCGTCAGGCGGCGATCTACGCCGGGCTGCCGCATTCGGTTCCCTGCACGACGGTGCATAAGGTGTGCGGCTCGGGCTTGAAGGCGGTTATGCTCGGAGCCGACAGCGTTCGCCTTGGCCGTGCCAAGGTCGTCGTCGCCGGGGGAATGGAGTCTATGTCCAACGCGCCTTACTACCTATTGCAAGCCCGTTCCGGCTACCGGATGGGGGATGGCAAGGTGATCGACGGGATGATTTATGACGGCCTCTGGGATCCTTACGGCGATATGCATATGGGGATGTGTGGCGAGATCTGCGCCGCCGATATGAACTTCAGTCGCGCCGAGCAGGATGACTATGCAGTGCTCTCCTACAACCGGGCTATCGAAGCCCAGAAAGCCGGGAGGTTCGCCGCAGAACTGACAACAGTTGAGATCCCCCAGCGTGGAGGTGATCCGATCGTCGTCAGCGAAGACGAGGAACCGAAAAAAGTCCGCTTCGACAAAATCCCGATCCTTAAGCCCGCGTTCAAGAAGGATGGCACAATCACCGCTGCCAACGCCTCCAAACTCAACGATGGCGGTTGCGCACTGGTCTTGATGACTTCCAACGAAGCAGTGCGGCGCGGCATTAAACCGCTCGCCCGGGTTCATGGACAGGGTGGATTCGCGCAGGCGCCGGAGTGGTTTACCACAGCCCCCGATCAAGCAATACGGCGGGCTGTCGAAAACACTGTCAAGGCTGACGGCTCGCATCTAAGCCTCGACGAAGTCGATCTCTTCGAGATCAATGAGGCATTCGCTGTGGTTGCGCTGGCGAATATCAAACTGCTTGGCATCGATGCCGGGAAGGTGAATGTGAACGGCGGCGCGGTAGCGCTCGGGCATCCGATCGGCGCTTCCGGAGCGCGCATCCTGACGACACTCATCTATGCTCTGGCTGACCGAGGTAAGACCTGGGGCGTCGCCGGCATTTGCCTCGGCGGCGGCGAAGCCGTGGCATTAGTAGTGGAGAGGCTATAGGTTGACTTCTGATTTGCGACTATAGGTCACTGCGTGAGACAAGTTCGTCCGCGACCGAAATAGAACCACCGACCGATACAATTACACAGGGCTTTCAATGGACATCAAACAGATCGCCGTCATCGGAGCCGGAACGATGGGCAACGGCATTGCCCATGTCGCCGCCGCCAGCGGTATCGACGTCACACTGATCGACGTCAAGCCTGAGTTTCTCGACAAGGCACTCAAGACCATCACCGGGAATTGCGACCGGATGATCAAGAAAGGAGCCCTTACCGAGGATGATAAGAGCGCACTCCTCAGCCGGATCAAAACTGCGACCGGCCTCGACGAAACTGCCTCGGCTGATCTCGTGATCGAAGCCGTCAGTGAAAACGAATCGCTTAAACTTGGCATCTTCAAACATCTCGATGCCATTTGTCGTCCCGAGGTGATGCTCGCAAGCAACACCTCGTCGATTTCTATAACCGCCCTCGCAGCGGCGACCGGGCGCCCCGACCGGGTCATTGGGATGCACTTCATGAATCCCGTCCCGATGATGAAACTGGTTGAAGTGGTGCGCGGCATAGCCACTTCTGAGGAGACGACCGGACAGATTGCCGCCCTTTCCGAACGTCTCGGCAAGACGCCGGTAGTCGTCGAAGACTATCCCGGATTCGTCGCCAATCGCATCCTGATGCCGATGATCAACGAAGCGATATACTGCCTGATGGAAGGGGTTGCCGACGCCGATGCCATCGACACCGTGATGAAACTCGGTATGGCGCACCCGATGGGACCCTTGGCGCTCGCCGACCTGATCGGCCTCGATGTCTGCCTGGCAATCCTTGAAGTGCTCCACGACGGGCTGGGCGACGACAAGTATCGGCCCTGCCCCTTGCTGAAGAAGATGGTAACCGCCGGTCACCTTGGGCGTAAGTCCGGTCGCGGCTTCTTCGCATATAACTGATCGCTATCTCTACAGCAACACTGACGATGGACTTCACCTACACCCCGGAACAGCAGATGGTGCGAGACACCATCCGCGACTTTGCACTGGCCGAATTAGCCGCCGGTGCGGCTGAACGTGACGAAAAGGAAATCTTTCCCCACGAAGCCATCAGGAAGTTGGGCGAACTCGGCTTTATGGGCGTCACTGTGCCTCCCGAAGAAGGCGGGTCGGGTCTCGATATGATCTCCTATGCCATTGCCGTCGAGGAGTTGGCGCGAGTCGATGCCTCGTGCGCCATCATCGTATCGGTCAACAACTCGCTGGTCTGTTACCCCCTCGAAAAGTTCGCTACTCCGGAGCAGAAAGAACGCCTCCTGAAGCCCCTCGCTTCGGGAGGCAAATTGGGCGCTTTCGCCCTCTCCGAGCCAGGCTCGGGCTCCGATGCCGGGGCTATGAAGACAACTGCGGTCCGCGACGGCGATGACTACATCCTTAACGGCACCAAGAATTTCATCACCACCGGAGCAAACAGTGACGTGATGATAGTCTTTGCCGTGACCGATGCCAACAAAGGCTCACGCGGGACATCGGCCTATCTCATCGAAAAGGGGATGAAGGGGTTTGAGGTAGGAAGACATGAGAAGAAACTCGGCATCCGGGCGTCCGACTGCGTGCAGATTTCTCTGGTCGATTGCCGGGTGCCGATCGCCAATCTGCTTGGCGGCGAGGGTATGGGCTTCAAGATTGCCCTTACGACGCTCAACTCCGGCCGGATCGGAGTCGCCGCTCAGGCCCTCGGCATTGCACAGGCATCGCTCGACGAAGCCGTAAAATACAGCCAGGAGCGCAGGCAATTCGGGCAGCCGCTTTCAGCTTTCCAGATTACCCGTGCCAAGATCGCCCGGATGGCAATGGAGATTGAAGCCGCTCGATTGCTGCTTCATTCGGCTTGTGCAAGGAAGGATCGCGGCGAGTCCTTCATCAAAGAGGCAGCGATGGCCAAACTCTACTGCTCGGAATTGGCTGTCCGCACTGCGCTTGAAGCCGTCCAGATTCATGGCGGTTACGGCTACATCAAGGAGTATCCGGTCGAGCGCTATCTGCGCGATTCCAAGATCACCACGATCTATGAAGGCACCAACGAGGTGATGCACCTCGTGATTGCGGAACAGATTCTCGGGCGGGAGTGATTCCGCGCTGAACGATCATCTCATCAGGGGCGGAAGGGGCAGGCAAGGTCTGCCGTGCCGCCGGGAGGAACGCTAATGTCCGGCTTCGACGAAAGCCTTAAGATATGGTATTCGGGGCGGTGGATTGACTGGCACGAGGCAACCGTCCACGTGATGTCCCACGTCGTCCACTACGGTTCGTCCGTCTTTGAAGGCATGCGCTGCTACTCGACGCCGCAGGGATCGGTTATCTACCGCTTGGGCGACCACATCCGACGCCTCTTCAACTCAGCCAAGATCTACCGGATGGCAGTGCCCTACACCGAAGCCGATGTATGCAACGTCTGCGTCGAACTGCTTAAGGTGAATCATCAGCCGGAGTTCTACCTGCGGCCGGTGATCTTCCGCGGCTATGACAGCCTCGGTGTGGCACCCGGAAACTGCCCTATCGAGGTCGTTGTCGGCGGTTGGCGCTGGGGCAAGTATCTTGGCCCCGAAGCGCTTGCAAGCGGGGTCGATGTCTGCGTCTCGTCGTGGACTCGTATCGCGCCGAATACCCTGCCGGCGCTGGCCAAGTGCGCCGCAAACTACATGAATTCACAGTTGATCAAGATGGAAGCCCTCGCCGATGGCTACGCCGAAGGCATCGGCCTCGATGCGCAAGGCTATGTCAGTGAAGGTTCCGGCGAGAATCTATTTGTCGTCTTCAATGGTAAGATACTAACGCCTCCACTGGGCGCCTCAGTCCTACCCGGCATAACCCGCGACTCGGTCCTGGCCCTCCTGCGCGATCTCAAGGCAGAAGGGAAAATCCATCACGACATTCAGGAGTCGCTCATTCCGCGGGAAATGCTCTACATTGCCGATGAGGTCTTCTTCACCGGATCGGCAGCCGAGATCACGCCTATTCGCTCGGTCGATCGTATCACTATTGGAGGCGGTCGCTGCGGGCCGGTCACAGCGATGCTCCAGGAACGGTTCTTTGCCGTGGTGAACGGCGAGGTTCCCGACCAGCACAATTGGCTCACCCGCATTGCCTTCGACGACTAAACGCGTTCCGCCGGACCCGGCTCTGCTCCTTGAAGATGATGACGACGACGGCCTCCCGGCAGCGACCTGTCACCCCGGCGATAAGCCTACGCGTCGTTATTCCCGTGAGATCGCTCTTCGGGCCCTCTATGCACGGGAACTGAAGGGAGACAGCGCTGGCGATCTCCTTACCGACACGCTGGTAAATGCCGGCCAGCCGACCCCCGACTATGCCGTGCGACTGATTGAACTCGTGGCTGCACATCAGGTGCAGGTTGACGACTGGATCCGGAGCCGGGTCGAAAAATGGGAATTTCACCGCATCGCATTACTTGACCGCTTGATCCTAAGGCTGGCGATTACCGAGATGCTTTTTGTTCCGGATGTTCCCTTAAAGGTAGCGCTTGACGAAGCCATCGAACTGACCAAATTCTATTCGACAGACCAGAGCGGCCGTTTCGTTAACGGTATCCTCGATACACTCTCAAAGGAAGCCCGGGAAGGCAGGCTGATCACTTCTGGAGGCGCCGCATAGCCGGATTGAGACTCGCCATCATTTCAGACGTTCACAGCAACCTCCCGGCTCTCGAGGCGGTCCTTGACTCTGCTTACCGGGAAGGCTGCCAAAACGTTGTCTGTCTCGGCGATGTTGTCGGCTATGGCGCAAGTCCCATCCAATGCCTCGATCTTCTTGAAGAAAAAGGCATCCCGGTTATTTTAGGCAATCACGATGCCGCCGCCGCCGGACGCCTTAGTCTCGACTACCTTAACGAGCATGCCCGAACAGCGATCGAGTGGACGATTCATGAGATCGGTCCGGCTCGCCGGGAGCGGCTCGCCCGGTTGCCGGCAACTCTCGAAAGGGAGGGTATGCTCTTTGTTCACGCTTCCCCCTTTGAACCGCTCAACTGGCATTATATCTTTAACCAGTCTGAAGCCCGCGTCGCTTTCCGCGAGTTCGTCCAGCCTGTCTGTTTTGTCGGACACACCCATTTCCCCGTCAGTTTCCAGAATCCGTCGGACGGCCGGCGTCTCATCAACGTCGGCTCGGTCGGACAGCCGCGCGACCGCGATAACCGGGCTTGCTACGGTATCTTCGATACAACAACCGCGACTTTTCGCTGGGAACGTGTCGAATACGACATCGGAACGGCTGTCAGGGCAATAATCCAGGCTGAACTGCCTCGCTATCTGGCTGATCGGCTCCGGATGGGAGTATGATTCATTATTACCGGGACGTTGTCCTTTCAACTTTATTGTCGAAACCAGTTAAAAAATCAGGCCGCTTGCTCTCTTCTCTACTTACTCACGTGACCGCTGAATGCTGACCGGCATCTTCTCATCCCTCTTCGGTTCCAAGTACGACCGGCAGTTGAAGAAGATCTGGCCGATGGTGGCGGACATCAACCGCCACTTCGAGCACTTCCGGACGACGCTTTCCGATGACGATCTGCCGCGCCGGACTGAGGAGTTTCAGCAGCGCATTAAGGCGGGCGAGACTTCCGACGACCTCCTCCCTGAGGCGTTCGCTCTCGTGAAGGACGCCTGCCGGCGCGCCCTCGGGCGGCAATGGCTCGTCGTCGGTCAGCCGGTCGTTTGGGATATGGTGCCTTACGATGTCCAGTTGATCGGTGGAATCGTCCTCCACGAGGGCAAAATCTCCGAGATGGCGACCGGTGAAGGCAAGACCCTCGTCGCGACGATGCCGCTCTATCTGAACGCCCTTGAAGGCAGGGGCGCGCACCTGATCACGGTCAACGACTACCTCGCCCAGCGCGACTCAGACTGGATGGGCGGGATATTCCAGATGCTCGGGCTTTCGGTCGGCTGCATCCTGAACTCGATGAACTCCGCTCAGCGCAGAGCAGCCTACGCGTGCGATATCACCTATGGCACCAACAACGAGTTCGGCTTCGACTACCTGCGCGACAATATGGCAATAGCGGTCGAAGACATCGTCCAGCGAGGCCATCACTACTCAATCGTCGATGAGGTGGACTCAGTCCTGGTCGACGAAGCCCGGACGCCGCTCATCATTGCCGGTCCGGTTCGTCAGTCCACTCAACTCTACGAGCAATTGAAGCCGTCGGTTGAACGGCTGGTCCGGGCTCAGCGCGACCGCATCAGCGAGATTGTATCCGAAGCCGAGAAATTGCTCGCGAGCGACAAGGACGAAGACCAGTATGAACTGGGCCGCCTCGTCCTGAAGGCTTACCGCGCCCAACCGAAGCATAAGCGCCTCACCAAACTGACCGCCGAAGAGGGCGTCAAGGCTCTGATGCGTTCGGTAGAAAACGACTACCTGCGCGATAAAGTTCTCCACGAACTCGACGAAGAACTGCTCTTCGTCATCGACGAAAAGCAGCACACCATCGACCTGACCGATGAAGGCCGCCAGTTGCTCGCCTCCTACGAAGGTTCTGACGCCGACCTCTTTCTGCTGCCCGACCTCGCCGAAGAAATCCACGCCATCGAGAGCCGTGACGACCTCGAACCTGCCGAGCGTGAAAGGCAGCGTGACGAACTGAACGCCTCCTATGCCGTGAAAGCGGAGCGGATCCAAAACATCAGCCAGTTGCTCCGGGCCTATTCACTCTACGAAAAGGATGTCGAATACGTTGTCCAGGATGGCAAGGTCTTGATCGTCGATGAGTTCACCGGACGGCTGATGCCGGGCCGTAGATATTCGGACGGTCTGCATCAAGCCATCGAAGCCAAGGAAGGCGTCAAGATCGAGGGCGAGACCCAGACCATCGCCACCATCACCCTGCAGAATTACTTTCGCCTCTACGGCAAACTGGCTGGAATGACCGGCACCGCAGAGACTGAGGAAGGCGAGTTCTGGGACATCTATAAACTCGAAGTGGTCGTCATCCCGACCAATGAGAAGGTGCGGCGGGTCGATCAGGACGACGTCATTTTCAAGACCAAGCGCGAGAAGTTCAACGCCATCATCGAGGAGATTAAAGCCCTCCACGACGATGGCCTTCCAGTGCTGGTCGGAACAACGTCGGTCGATGTCTCCGAAACGCTCTCGCGGATGCTTCGTCGTCAGGGCATTCCGCATGACGTCCTGAACGCCAAACAGCATCAGCGCGAAGCCGAGATCGTAAAAAATGCGGGACAGCCCGGTGCAGTGACGATTGCCACAAATATGGCCGGACGGGGAACCGATATTAAATTAGGTGCCGGGGTGGTCCGCTTACCCGAGGGTAACGCGAGTCGCGACGCCGCTGAAGGCGGCTTGCAGATCATCGGCACCGAACGCCATGAATCGCGCCGGATCGACCGCCAGTTGCGAGGCCGCGCTGGACGCCAGGGCGATCCGGGGGCGTCGATCTTTTTCCTTTCGCTCGAAGACGACCTGATGCGCTTGTTCGGATCCGAACGTATCGCGGGCATTATGGACCGCCTCGGCGTAAAGGAAGGCGAAGTGATCACCCACCCGATGATCACCCGCTCCATAGAGAAGGCGCAAAAGCGGGTCGAAGCCTATCACTTCGGCATCCGCAAGCATCTCCTCGAATACGACGACGTGATGAACCAGCAGCGCGAAGTGATCTACGGACGCCGGCGGTCGCTGCTGTTCGATCCCGACATTCGGAATGTCATTTCGGATCTGGTTTCCGAGCATCTCGAGGCGATGTTCGAAGAATGCGCCAATCCCCGCGAAACGCCGGACCTTTGGAATCAGGAGGAACTTCACCACCGCCTCCGGCGTAATTTACAACTGGAGACCCCGCCGCAGAGCGAGTGGGGGAGATTCACCAAGCCGGCCGACTGGGTCGAGTATCTGACCGAAAGGGCGCTCCAGGCCTTCGACCGAAGGCGCGACCTCTATGGAAGAGAGCGGTTTGAGCCGTTCGTCAGGTGGGTGGCGCTGCGGACGGTCGATGAGAAATGGAAAGATCATCTCTATGATATGGATCGCCTTAAAGAGGGCGTCGGCCTGAGGGCTTACGGACAGCGCGATCCACTTATCGAATACAAGAAAGAGGGCTTCGAACTCTTTGCCGCGCTCCTCGAGTCGATCAACGAGGAGACGCTTCGTATTGTTTATAATGCCGTCATCCAGGAACCGGCTGCCGTCCGGCCGGTCGCACCGACGCGGGTTTCCTACCTGAAGCCTGAAGCGGTTGCAGCGCCGGTTGGAGGCGCGGGAGAAACGGATGACGACGGAGAAGGCGAACCGGTTGCCGCCGGTCCGGCCCGAAGACCTCTGCCCCGCCGCGAACCGGTGCGGGTAGTCGCTACGGTCGGCCGCAACGACCCCTGCCCCTGTGGCAGCGGGAAGAAGTTCAAAAAGTGTCACGGTGCCTGATCTCTCATCTTCACTAAGGGACAGGATGGAACGTCATATCGTCGAAATACTCGTTATCCTCATGCGCGAATACCCGGAAGGCGCTATTCGCCCCGAGGAGTTTGAACCCTTGGCCAACAACCTCATCGGCCTCGGATATACCCAAAATGAAATCGAATCGGCGCTCTTCTGGTTCTACAATCGTCAGGAAGTGAACCGCTCGACGCCGACCCAGGCCCATGGCCTAATGCCTGGTGCTGTGCGAATGCTGCACGAGGTCGAACGTTCGGTGATCACTCCCAAAGCTTACGGCTATCTCATCGAACTGAACCAACTGGGGCTGATCACTCTCGAGGAAATGGATTCCATCATCGAGCGCTCGGTTGTAATGGGTGGGCGCAAGGTCGATATCGATGACATGAAGATGTTCATAGCGGCACAGATTCTCGACCGCAGCAACGAAGCCGGATTCGTTGCACCGGGCAATTTCGCCAAAAACCCAACCGAAACCGTGCATTGAGTCCTGCCGGATCGCCGAAGAGCAAAGCCTCCCGAACCACATCGGGCCGCAGTCGCAACTCAGCCGGCCCTGCTTCAACTTCGACTCCGCCGTCGCGCCGCCCGGCTGCAACCCGGGACGGAGCGCTCGTCATTGTCGAATCGCCGACCAAGGCGCGCACGCTGACTCGCTACCTGGGGTCCGGTTATACCGTCCTAGCCAGCGGCGGGCACGTTAGAGACCTCCCGGAACGGGAGATCGGTGTCGATATCGCGCGCGGCTTCGAGCCGAAGTATGTCGAACTGCCCGACCGTGCCAAGATCGTCGGGACGCTGCGAAAAGCCGCACGGGAAGCCAAACAGATCCTGCTCGCCACCGACCCCGATCGCGAAGGCGAGGCTATAGCCTGGCACCTCTCAGAGTTGATCGGAAGGCCCCTGTCCGACTTCGGCAGAGTGCAGTTTCACGAGATTACCCGCCATGCCGTCGAAGAGGCTATAAATCACCCCGGTGCTATCGATATGCAAAAAGTCGATGCGCAGCAGGCTCGCCGGGTAATGGATCGCCTCGTCGGGTATCAAGTAAGCCCGATCCTCTGGAAGACTGTCACCGGAGGTCTCTCGGCTGGACGGGTGCAATCGGTCGCTCTGCGTATCCTCTGCGAGCGGGAAGCCGAGATCGAGGCTTTTGTTCCGACTGAGTTCTGGACCATCGATGGTCGATTCAAAGGCGGGGGGGGGGTGCCCTTCCTCGCCCGGCTCAGCGAGTTTGACGGTAAGAAGGTCGAGATCGGCGAGGAAGGGGCTGCCAAATCCGTCGTCGATCGCCTGAAGCCGCAGACTTACTCGGTCGAATCAGTCAAGAAGGTGCGCCGCAAACGTGCCCCCTATCCTCCCTACACTACCAGCACCCTTCAGCAAGATGCCGGCCGGCGGCTCGGCTTCAGCGTCAAGCGGACGATGGCGGTTGCACAACGGCTCTACGAAGGCGTCGAACTCGGCAGTCGCGGTGCCGTCGGGCTGATTACCTACATGCGCACCGACTCGATGCGCGTCTCAAGCGAAGCCATCGCTGCCGCTCGCGACTACATCGCATCGCACTTTGGAACTCCAGCGGTATCGCGCGAACCGCGGGTCTATCGCAACAAGAAAGGTGCGGTACAGGATGCTCACGAAGCGATCCGGCCGACCGACGTCAGACTTTCGCCGCAGGAACTAAAAGGGCTTCTTGGCGGTGACGAAATGAAACTCTATGACCTCATCTGGCGCCGCTTCGTAGCCACCCAGATGAAGGATGCCGAATACGACCAAACCACAGTTCGAATCCACGGCAGCGAAGGCGCCCTTTTCAAATCTACCGGCCAGGTGCTGATTCTGCCCGGATTCCTGCAGGTGATGGCCGATCTAAAGGTTTCGGATGATAAAACGGATGAGGCTGACAAGTCGGGAGAGCCTCCCGATACCGCGCTTCCGCCCGGCCTCGTCGAAGGGATGCCTCTTGCGCTACTTGATCTAATTCCGAAGCAGCGCTTCACCCAGCCGCCTCCGCACTACTCGGAAGCAAGCCTCGTTAAGGAACTCGACGAAAAAGGCATCGGCCGGCCTTCTACCTATGCCGCCATCATCTCGACTCTCTTTGACCGCACTTATGCCGAGCGTAGAGAAAAGGTCCTCCACCCGACACCACTCGGCAAGACCGTGAACCGCATCCTCGTCGATCTCTTTCCGCAGATATTCTCCGTCGAGTTCACAGCCCGGATGGAAGAGGAACTCGACCGGATAGAAGAAAAGGGGGACGAGTGGCGCAAGGTCATGGGCGATTTCTATGGCCCTTTCAGCACTGCACTGGCGGCTGCCGATAAAGCCAAGGGCGACTTGAAGAAAGAGACGCTGGAGCCGGTTGGGCGCGACTGCCCGCAGTGCGGCAGCCCGCTCGTCTATCATTTTGGCCGGCGTGGCCGGTTCATCGCCTGCACCGGATTCCCCAAATGCCGCTACAGCGAGGGCATCGAAGAGAATGCGCCTCCCGTCGAGAGCGATACGCCCTGCCCCCTTTGCGGAGGCAAAATGCTTGTCCGCAGCGGCCGGTTTGGCAAGTTCCTCGGATGCATCAACTATCCTAAATGTAAGGGTCTTCTTCCACTCAAGACCGAGCACGCTTGTCCCAGGGAGGGCTGCACCGGGCACATCGTCGAGCGACGTTCAAAGTCCGGCAAGGTTTTCTTCGGATGCTCGCACTACCCCGACTGCGATTTTGTGACCTGGGACTCACCGACGGCAGGACCTTGTTCGCAGTGTAAAGCTCCTACGCTATTCGAAAAAAAGAGTAAAGCCGGGACGCAGGTCCACTGTCGCCGCTGCGATTGGAAGGGCGAAGCCGGTGGATAGCGACCTTATTAGAGGCTTTCTGAATATTCTAAACACCCGCCGGTTCAGTCCTCACACCCTGCGCGCCTACGAGAAAGATCTGCTGGAGTTCGCCGCGTATCTGGACGAGCGCAAGAAGGATTCACTTCTCGCCGACTTCCGCATCATCCGCGATCATCTTTACAACCTGCACCGGCGCGGTCTTGCACCGCGATCGATCGGTCGCAAGTTCGCCGCCATTAAAGCCTACTATCGCCATCTGATGCGTGTTGGAAGCATATCCGACAACCCCACCCGTCCGGTTCAGGCGCCCCGCGAGCGGCGAAGCCTTCCCAAACCGCTTCCCCGTGAGGAATTGGCAAAGGCCCTTGACAGGCAGATTGAAGATGCCCTTGCCATTCGCGACCGGGCAATGGTCGAACTACTTTATGGCTGCGGGCTGCGCATATCGGAGTTGACCGGGCTAGACATCGTATCACTTAATGACAAAGTCCTCCGCGTTTACGGTAAGGGAGGCAAGGAGCGAATCACTCCGCTGCCCGGTAAGGCCATTAACGCCTTGGCAGCTTATGTTCCTGTTCGTGCAATCCTTTCAACCGGCCGGTCGGATGAGCCGGCCTTGTTCCTGAGTCGTAGTGGAAAACGGCTCACTGCGCGCGATGCCCGTCGGAGGGTCGAACTGTATCTTGACGCGCTGAGTGACGGCCGAACGCCCCATCCCCATCGCCTCCGCCATTCCTTTGCGACGCACCTCCTCGACAACGGCGCCGGCCTAAGGGAAGTGCAGGAACTGCTCGGGCACGCCAGCCCGCAAACCACCCAAATTTACACTCACGTCGGTATCGAACGGCTGCTCAAGGTCTATCGTCAGGCTCATCCGCGGGCGGGTGAGCCGGTGGAGACCACTGACGCTTTGCTCAGCCCTGTACCGACACCCACCCAGGTCAAAGCGGGAGACATAGAATGAAAGTCACCATATCCGCACGGCACTTCGAAGCCAGCGACAAACTGCAGACCTTTGCGGTCCGTGAGGTTGAGAGACTTCGCAAGTTCTTCGACGGTCAGGCGACCGCTGAGGCAATCCTCGAAGAAAATGGGTCGCAGAAGTCCGTTGAACTGCGCCTGACAATGCTCGGTAAACTGCTGCCGGCGCGGGTCGAAGGCGCCGACTTTTACGCCATTATTCCTCAGGCGGTCGAAAAGATCGCCCGGCAGGTAAAGGCTACCAAGGAAAAAGTCTATTATCCCCGATAAGATAAATTGCCAGGATAGCATTTCGCCTGAACATATGAGCACTTATCGGGGGTTTACTTGCCGCTGACCATCCGCGACTTTCTCGCGGATAACCGCGAAGCACTGGGACTTAGGCTCGTGGCCGGCAAGTCTGGTTCAGGCGCAGTCCTGACCGATGCCGAGCCGCGCCGCCCCGCATTTGCCGGACGAAAGCTTGAAGACGTCAGCCCGCCGGTTGGCGTCGTCCTGATCGGGGATGAAGACTATAAGCATCTTAGCGCGCTATCTGATGCGCAGCGCAGCCGGTTATTGCAGGGTTATATCCGTCCGCCGCTCGAGTGCATTATCCTTGCCGGTGAATACGCCAGGATAGCACCCATAAGACCGCTCGCTAACCAGCGGGGCATCGCACTGATTCAAACCTCGCTGCCTGGAACCGAAGTCCTGCGGACGCTCTTCGACTACCTTGCCCGCATGCTCGCACCGACCGAGCAAATACACGGGACTTTGGTTGATATTCATGGCACCGGCGTCCTCTTCATTGGACGCGCAGGCATCGGCAAAAGCGAAATTGCCCTTGATCTGGTCGAACGAGGGCATAGGTTGGTAGCGGACGATGTGGTGATCCTCCGGCGCTACTCGCCGGGGATTCTGATCGGCAGCGGCCCGGAGTTGCTGAAGCACTTCCTCGAGATTCGCGGCATCGGCATCATCGATGTGCGCAAGTTGTTCGGGGTTCGAGCGATCCGTCTCCAGAAACGGGTCGAGACGGTCGTCGAACTTCTCGACTGGGACGGGAGCGAAGACTACGAGCGGCTCGGCCTTGATGAGCGGACGATCAGATTCATTGGTGTCGATCTACCGTACGTGAGGCTTCCGATCTTCCCGGGCAAGAACATCACCGTGCTGGCAGAAGCCATCGCGCTCGGACTGCATCTGAAAATCTACGGTGAAAGCCCGGCGGCAGAGTTATCGAGTCGGCAATCCGAACTGATGCGCCGCCGCCGGATCGAAGGCTATCTTCGCAGCGATCCGGAGTAGAACATTTCGACATTTGGACGAGGAGTGTATAAAGGGGTGCATCAAAAATGTCATCCTGAACGAAGTGAAGGATCTCGTCTGGAATTGCCTAACTTCGGGTCGGGGTGCTTCACTGTGTTCAGCATGACAAGTTTTCTTGTTGACACTCTTTTTCAAGTGGTGGGTGGACGCCCCCGTCAGCCCACACCACACCAACACGTCTTGCGCCGGACGAAGGCGTCCGGTGTGCATAAATGAAACTCACGCACTCTTTACATATTCTATGGGGGGAAAGAACGTCTTTGGGGGAAGGGAGTAATGAACATCACGGTACTTTCGACCTGGCAAAGCCTTTTGAAGGCAGCGCGAGGCGACCATCCCGCCGATCTTCTTATTCGTAATGCGCGCATTGTTAACGTTTTCACCGGGCAGGTCGAGGAAGAATCGGTAGCGGTCCACCGCGGAGTGATCGTCGGGATTGGGGAATACGAAGCCGACCGGATAGTGGACTTGGCAGGCGCCTTTCTGGCTCCCGGCTTGATTGAAGGCCATGTCCACATTGAGAGTTCCAAACTGACGCCGGCCAGGTTCGCCCAGGTTGTGGTGCCGCGTGGGACGACGACCGTTATCGCCGATCCTCACGAGATCGCCAACGTCTTCGGAATCGATGGCATTCGGTATATGCTGCGCGGTTCACTGGGTCTGCCGCTCGACGTTTTCTATATGCTTCCATCCTGCGTTCCGGCGACGACAATGGAGACCGCCGGCGCGAAGCTCTCAGCGGATGACTTGAGACCGCTGCTAAGCGAACCGTCTGTCCGCGGAATCGGCGAATTGATGGACTTCCCCGGCGCCTTGAACGGTGATCCGAGAGTCCTTTCAAAATCCGCGCTTGCGGGTGGCAAACGGCCGGTCGATGGGCACTCGCCCGGACTAACTGGCAAGCAGTTAGCCGCCTACTTGATTGCCGGGCCAGCCACCGATCATGAGTGCAATGCGCTCGCCGAAGCCGAAGAGAAACTGGCCCGCGGGATGCGTATCATGATCCGCGAAGGCAGTGCCGCCCGCAATCTCGACGCCTTGATCGGACTGGTAACGCCGGCCAACGAACGGCGATGTCTGCTCGTCAGCGACGATCGGCGCCCCGGCGACCTGATGGAACAGGGTCATCTTGACCACTTGCTGAGACGGGCGACAGCAGCCGGTCTCGATCCGGTTACGGCGATCCGGATGGTAACGCTCAATGCCGCAGAGACATTTCATCTCTTCGACCGTGGCGGCATACGGCCTGGTTGGAAGGCCGATCTCGTCGCTTTCGACGACCTCAAGTCGTTCAAAGTGCAGGCTGTTTGGAAAGACGGCATTGAAGTCGCTCGAGATGGGCGGCTTATGGTACCATTGACCTTCGATTCAGAGCAGCGACCATCGCCATTGCCGGTTCCGCCGCTGCCGGGCGATGCTTTCGACATCCCCGACCACAGCCAGCCGGTGCGGGTGATCGGCATCGTACCGGATAAGATCATTACTGAGTCGTTGACTATGAGCTTTGACGGCATAGCCGGTCGTCTCGATTCCCATCCCGAAGAGGATGTTCTGAAATTGGCGGTGATCGAACGGCATACCGGCCAAGGTCGTATGGCACTCGGCTTCGTCAAGGGTTTGGGTTTGCGAGAGGGAGCCATAGCCTCGACTGTGGCTCACGACTCGCACAACATCATCGTCGCCGGTGCAGATGACGAGTCAATGTTTGTGGCCGTCAACCGGCTGGTAGCGCTTGGCGGAGGCCAGGTGGTGGTTCGCGACGGATTGCCGATTGCCGAAATGCCGCTGCCGATTGCCGGGCTGATGAGCAACAATGCTCCTGAGTTGGTTGCAAAGTCCGAATCGGCACTGCTAAATGCAGCAGCCAGCCTCGGAAGTCCGCTCGCCGATCCCTTGATGGCGCTCAGTTTCCTGGCTTTACCGGTGATCCCCCAACTGAAACTGACCGACCACGGCCTGGTCGATGTAGATCGGTTTGAGTTAGTATCGCTTTACTCCTAACCTGCCATGTTCCGGGAATGAACAGATTGGACGTTGTGTTTGACGGATTGATGACGAGCGTCTCGGGGGTTCGCGGCATCGTCGGCGAGGGACTGACTGTGGAGACGGTTGTTCGCTGGGCGACGGCATTCGGGGTGTTTTGCAACGGCGGACGGATTGTCCAATCGCGGGACACCCGTCCCACCGGCCCGATGATCGCGGATCTTGTCGCCGGTGCATTAGCCGCAGCCGGTTGTGACGTCGATGATGCCGGTGTTCTTCCGACTCCGGCCGGAGCGCTCGCCGTTCATCGTCGCGGCGCCGCCGGGGGGATCATCATCACCGCCAGCCATAATCCGCAGGAGTGGAACGCCATGAAGTTCGTCCGTGCCGATGGGCGAATGCTGACTGCTCCCGACTTTGCCTCCTTGAAGAGCCTATATGACCGGGCACACCTGCCTGCTGCACGTTGGGACGGCATAGGCCGCCGGATCGCCTGGAATCGAGCGGGTGAGATTTACATCGGCGCAGTGCTGGGACTTGGTCTGCTCGACCTCGACCGGATCAGACGCAAGCGGTTCCGCGTCGCATTCGACGGCGTCAACGGCGCTGGAAGTGAACTCTATCCACTTTTGCTCGAGTCCCTCGGCTGCGAAGTGAAGACAATACATTCATCGCCTGATGGTTACTTTCCGCGACCGCCTGAACCTTCACCCGATAACATTGCCGACTTGCGACGACTGGTTGTCGAGGAAAAGTGCTCAATCGGATTTGCCGTCGATCCCGACGGGGATCGTCTTGCCGTTGTCGATGAACGCGGCGCGGCACCGGGCGAGGAGCGAACCCTGGCGCTCGCCGTCGGTGAAGTCCTTCGACTCCGTCCCGGTCCGGTGGTGATAAACGCTCTCACCTCACAGGTTATTGTCGATGTGGCCGGGTCTTTTGGGGTAACCTGCCAGCGCTCCAAAGTCGGTGAGGCAAATGTGGCGGACCTCATTGCCGACACCAACGCCGTAGTCGGAGGTGAAGGCAATGGCGGTGTGATGCTTGCCGAACTTCATCTGGTGCGCGATGCCGGAGTCGGCATGGCGCTGTTGTTGAACCGGCTCGCTTCGGGCCGGAAGCCCCTGTCGGAGCACCTTGCAGTTTTGCCCGAGTATTCCATGCGCAAAGCGACCTGGCCGGTGGAGGGCTTCGATCCGGCTATATTACTTGATGAACTCGCTGCCGGATTCCCCGCTACTCAGGTCTCGCGTCTCGACGGAGTGCGTATCGAGAGCAGTGATGGCTGGGTGCAGGCAAGGTCGTCCAACACCGAGCCGATCCTGCGCATCTATTCCGAAGCCAGTCAACCCGCTGCAGCGGATGCGATGCTGAGCGATATGTTAGCCCGGATTGGTAGTTTCATCGGACGAAAGGCTTCCCGTGTTGAAACTTGATGCCGGACACATTCTTGAACTGATTGAGAGCGGTGCCGACCTGCCGACGGTAGCGCCGGTGATGCGCAGTCTGCTTGCGCTTCCGGCGTCGAAATCTGATAATGCCGCTCTCGTCGAGGTCCTTAGGGTCGATGCTACACTGGCTGCGCGGCTCCTGCGTGAAGCCAATGCTCCCGACCAGTATCAGGACGAGGTGCTGGATCTATCGACTGCCGCCGGCCGGATTGCCCGCGGCAGTCTGCGCAACCTTTTGATCGCGACCAAGTTCACCGATGACAGCGACAGTTCCGACGGGGAGTTGGTCGAACACGAACGGCTTCGCTGGCTATGGGAGCGCAATCTATGCTGCTCTCTGGCAGCCCGGTTGACTGCTGAGCGAGTAGCACCCGGTCGTCAAGACGATTATCAAACCCTCGGTCTGCTGATGCACCTCGGTCTCTTCTACGTCCTGCATCACTATCCGGCCGAGTATGGACCTTTGATAGACCGCTGGCGACTCGAAGGCGGCGTCTTACGCGACAAGGAAGAGGACGAATTCGGCGTCGATCACCATATCATTGGTCAGCAACTGGCGCGGAAATGGCGGCTCGGCGTGGCGGTGGAATGGGCGGCAAGGCACATCGCTGATTCGGACGCCCCCCCCGTCGGCGATCTTCGCATCGACATACTGCGCTTTGCGGACCATGTGGCAGCACTCTTCTACGAGCAGAATAACATTACAGGCCTGGAGCGGGCGCTCCACTTCGGCGAAGTGAATCTCGCTCTGAGTAGGGATGCCTTGCTCGGCTTGATACAGCAAATTACCCTCGAGACCGAATCGCGCGTGGCGTTGCTCGCGGTGCAGAGCGGCCGGCGGGTGCCCTATATCGAACTGTTGCAGCGAGTCAACCGCGAACTGGGTGCGGCTACGCTCAGTTATGAGCAAATGGTGCGGGAACTCGACGCCGCGATCCGCAAGGCTGAGCAATTGGCTGAGCGGCTCGAGGAGACCAATCGCAAACTGCGTAGCGCCGTCAATATCGATCCCTTGACCGGGATCCATAATCGCCGCTACTTTGAGGAATTCCTCGCGTGGAACTGGAACCGCGCCGATCGCTATGGCACGACGCTCGGCTGCCTGATGGGCGACATCGACCACTTTAAGGTGGTCAACGACACTTATGGGCACCTGACCGGCGACCGGGTTTTACAGGTTGTCGCCGAGACGCTCAAGAGTCGTCTCCGCAATACCGACGTCGTAGCTCGCTACGGCGGTGAGGAATTTGTTATCTTGCTGCCGGAGACTACCCCGACGGCGGTAGCGCATATCGCTCAGAAGTTGAACAATGCCGTCCGCGAGCAAGTCATATCCCTTCCAACGGGCGACCTCCGCGTTACGATGAGTATCGGCTATGCAATCCATCCTGCCGGTGGCGAACATACGCAATCTGCTCCAACCGATCTGATCCGGGAAGCCGATCAAAATATGTATCATGCCAAGCACAATGGCCGGGATTGCATCTGGCCGCCTGAAGCTAAATCGGGACAGTCCGGAAAGTCCCGTAAGTCCACTAAGACTCGTTCCGCGAAACCGACGGACGGGTAGATTCGTAGAACATTCTGTATCCAAACCAAACCTAACCACAGTTAGAATGAACCAGTTTCGAGGCTCTCACTCAAGCCTTCAAAAGGCAGCCACAGTGTCCATGCCTGTGATTGTCGCGCTTCTATTTGCCGTGACGGCCGGGTGTGGAAACCCCGGCGATACACCCCGGCGAGGCTTCGAGCGCGGCAAACTGCCCGAGAAGTTCGATCACCCCAAACCCGGTCGGGCTTCCTACATCGAGCCGAAGCAGTTGATAGACACCCTCAACGCCGGCGCTCAGTTGCAAATCTACTTCATCGAAGATGTTCCCCCACCCGAGCCGCTGTATGTCGTCCATCTGCCCGGGATGAACTTCATTCAGTATGGCGAGGTCTTTTCCGACTTTAACAAGCGGGACAAGTCCCGACCTTACTATTTCATATGCCTCTATGGGGACGACTCTAAACGCGCCGCCGAGAATCTCGTCAAGGATGGCTTCACCTCTTATTACCTTGATGGCGGAAGTTTTCGACTGGTGAGTGAGATGCGCAAGCATGGTTGGTCCGTTCAGTGGAGATAGGTGCAACTGTCATGATCAGCGGTCTGGAAGTCAAGGCAGCATAATGCGGAGCGTGACTCTATTGGGCTTTGCTGCTGCCGCATGGCTAATTGGATCGTTTGGTCATCCATTTCAAGCAGCGACTCCCACGCCCGATGAGGCCTATGTGCCTTATTGGATCTACTTCCACGACAAGGATTTCGGGCGCGGTGAATCGCTTGCGTCGAGGGTAGCCGATCACGCCGCCGCGCAACCGCTGCGGGCGCACATCCGTCGCACCCGGGCGGGAGCCTCGTTCGAGGTTGCGGACCTTCCAGTTCCGGACTCTTTCGTCCGATATGTTGAATCTCGCATCGGTCGAAAGGTGCGGACGGTGAGCAAATGGCTTAATGCCGTTTCGATAAACCTGAACATTGCGGAATTACAGGCTCTTGAGCGCGCTATAGGCGCTCCCGGGTCGCCCGTAGCACGCGTCGGCCCGGTTGCCCGGTGGAAGCGCGAACCCCCCATGCCCGTGATCGAACTCCCCGTCGAACCGCCTCCGCGCCGTGATCACTTCTACGAATACGGCAATTCACTTACCCAGAACCGCTTCCTGAATCTTCCTGAACTGCATGACCGGGGATACCGCGGTCGTGGCGTCCTGATCGGCCTCTGCGACACCGGCTTCGACAACCTCGAACACAACTGCTTCCGGACTATCGACATCGTCGCCACGTGGGACTTTGTCAACGACGATGAGGATATCGATAACGGCGACGACATGGGGGTGGGTGATCACGGCACCAAGACGCTCTCGATCATCGGGGGCCTCGAAGCGGAGCGGATGGTCGGTGCAGCACCGGAAGCGACCTTTCTGCTTGCCAAGACCGAAAACACCGAGTGGGAGCGGCCGGTGGAAGAGGATTACTGGATCGCCGCAATCGAGTGGATGGATGGCTTTGGGGTGGAGGTGGTTTCGTCGTCGCTTGGCTACAGCGACTGGTATGAGTATGAGGACTATAACGGCGAAACGGCACCGATCACACTTGCTGCCGACCGGGCGGTGCGAATCGGCATTGTGGTGGTCAACTCCATCGGCAACGCCGGGCTGAACAACTATCCCCGCAACAAGTTATCAGCCCCCTCGGATGGCTTTGGCGTTCTGGCGATCGGCGGAACCAACCGGGACAGCACCCATGCGCGATTCTCATCGCACGGGCCTTCCTTCGACGGGCGGATCAAGCCGGACTTCATATCCTTTGCCAACGGGACGATCTTTGCATCGTCGCGCAATCCGACCGACTACGGCGCGGGACTCGGGACTTCGTTTTCATGCCCGATGGTTGCCGGTCTCGCTGCATTGCTGATTCAAGCCAACCCCTACCTTTCGCCTACGGACATTCGCGACGCCCTCCGGGCCGCTTCGACGCAAGCCGATAACCCCGATACTTTGCGTGGTTGGGGCATTCCAGACGGCTGGCGAGCCGTGCAGAGCGTTCCGCTTGGGCGCTCCGAACAGGTTGTCCCGCTCCGGACCGGCTGGAACACTGTATCGCTCAATCGATTGACAGATGCCCGACGCTTCGAAGACTATCTTGCCGATCTCGTCGAACGTCAGAGGCTCCTCTTTGCCAAGGACGGTCAAGGGCGATTCTACAGCCCGCGGATCGGCTTCACGAACATTATCGTCTGGGAGCAAAAAGCCGGGTATCAATTACAGTTAAGCGATCCTGACACCTTACGCTACGAGAACGACCTGATCGATTACAGGGTGCCGATTTCACTTGTCGAAGGCTGGCAAATCGTCGCCTATTTTCCGGAATTTCCGCTATCTGCACCAGCCGCCTGTCAAAGTCTGATCGCCGACGATGCCTTGCACGTCATAAAGGACGACCGGGGGCGGTTCTTCTTGCCGGAATTCGATTTCAGCAATATGCCGGCAATGCGCCCGGGACGCGGATATCACATCCGCCTCCATCACGATTCTGAGTTGATCTATCCGCGCTTCAGACCGGCCTCTGATGGCAATGAAGACTACGACCCACGCTTCAGTGAGACCATAACCGTTTCAGGCGAACGCAGCATGAGCGTACTGCTGATTGGGGGCGAGGGAGAAGTCGATGGCAGCGAGGTCAGACTTGAGAGTCAGCGCGGCGAGGTGTTGGCAACAGGCTGTCTTTCAGATGGCATGTGCGGGCTGGTGGTATGGGACAGACCGGAAGGAGAGCCTATTGAGGTTAGCCTTCTATCCGGCGTTAGGAACCGTGAGCGGCCGAGATGGGAAAGAAAGACCGCTGAAGTTGAACTGGTGGAAGGTGAACTGAAGTATCAAGCCGACGGCGTTGTCGTAGCGCGGTTGAAAATTCTGGCCGATCATTCAGGAAATCGACCTTCCCAAGCAGTTGTCGTCATACCTCAACCGTTCAATGACCGGGTTCGAATATCCTTTGGAGCGGCGCCTTTATCAACGGTCAATGTGTCGCTTCACAATCTCGCCGGACAGCAACTGGTATCACTGCTTGTTTCGACCGGGACGACCGGGTTGGTAAACGCCAGTCTAAGCGCCAACGATCTACCTTCCGGCATCTACATCCTCGCCCTCGAAGGCGCAGGTCTATCCTACCGCAAGAGGCTTGTTCATTTACGGTAAAAGAGCCGCCGGGCGTTTCCGGCGGTCAATTGCTCCGACGCCTCAGCATCCAGTCCGATCAGTTCTCCAAGATATCCGGCGGTGAATTTCACAAATGCCGGTTCGTTGCGTCGTCCCCGCTTCGGAACCGGCGTTAGATAGGGGGCATCGGTTTCAACGAGTAGCCTCTCGCGAGGCACCCCGGTTGCGACTTGACCAAGATAGCCTTTCGGGTAGGTAAGGTTACCCGCAAAGGAGATGTAGAACCCGCGCAGAACGGCCGCTTCCATAAGTGCCAGGTCGCCGCTGAAACAGTGCATGACTCCGCCTTCCCGAAACCCCATCTCATCGATTGCTTTGATGATATCCACTCCAGCCAGGCGGTTATGGATGACGACCGGCTTTTGGTGCTCGCGAGCCAACTCGAGCATGTTCCGAAACAGACCTTGCTGAGCGTCCCTAAGGTCAAGTCCCTCCTTATAGTCGAGACCTATCTCACCAACCGCCAGGCATGCCGGATCACTCAGCATTTCGCCTATAACTTTCAGATCATCATCGGAAAAGTCGGCAGCCGAATGGGGATGGATGCCCGCAGTGAAGGGCAGTTCGTAGCGGTGGGCAATCTCTGCCGCAGTAAGAGCATCGTCGGCATCGAGTGCGATCACCAGGATATCGCTCACTCCCGCGTCGCGAGCGCGTTCAATGACCTCTGGAAGGTCGGGCTTGAACTCCTCGGCGGTCAGGTGGCAATGTGTATCGAAACAACTCGAACTCATTGAGATTCGACTTCAACCGCTTCGACGGATTCCGTCACCTTCAATTGTGATCCGTTATAGACTGGAACGACTCCCCAGGTCTTCTGAACGATCTCCCGCTGTTCACGAATCGCATCCATCACCTTGCCGGCGATGATGCGCCAGGTTGCCGGGCTGTTATCCATCTTGAGTTCCGTATCGAATCGGATCGGCTCCCCGATAGCGACGTAAATCTGACGACCGATGCGCGGCACGCCTTTGCCGATGGGAAGAACATGCTCAAGACCCTGGTGATACATCGGTACGACCGGCGCGCCGGACTCATAGACGATTCTCCCAATGCCGGCTTTGACCGGCCCGATGTCGCCGTTGCGGGTCCGGGTTCCTTCCGGGTAGATGTGGAGTATCCCACCTTCACGCACCGCCGCAATGAGGCGATCGACGCCCTCCTGCTGCAGACCCTTGCCTCTCAGCACCGGGATCGACTTCGTCATCCGCATGAACCAGGAGATCAGGCGATATTTATAGAAGTTCCGCTCCTCCGGAGCATGGTAGGGGAAGTAGCGATAGGGCCTAAGGAAATAGGGACCGAAGACAATTGGCCCCAGAAAGAGGTCATCAAGCAGGCTTATATGATTCGACATCAGAAAGTAAGGCCCGTCGAGGCGTTTAATACGGTCGATTCCGATTAGCCGGGTGCGATTCAAGATCCGCATCAGGAAGTGAATCGCCGGGTAGATAAGGCCGTTGATAAGAAGCCACGACTTTACCTTAAAGAGAAGCGAAGGATGGCGCGGTGGGAAGTTTCGCCCGTTCCCGATATCGTTCATTCGTCCGGTGAGTTGCTGGAATGATTGACTCTATAGAAAACCTACAAATATACGATTCATCACCTTGAGGGTGTTGTGTCATTGGTCTCTAACCTTGCAGGTGGTTGCATTTTCCTGCTCGAACGACCGGCCTGTTGCTGCCCGACCTCTGTTCACTCCTGAAGCGCGATGACTGCAAGCAGGTTGTTACCCGCATGCAGCGCAACTGCCGGATAGATCGAACTGCACCTTATTGTCAGATAACCTGCAATGAGCCCCAACAACACCAGTTGCCCGTATTGCCATGGCGTCGGGTGGAATAGTGCGAAGACGATCGCTGAGATCGCCACCGCACCGGTTGGCAAAAGACGTGTCTTCAGATGCTGCAACAGCAGTCCGCGAAAAATCATCTCTTCGACGACTGGCGCGACAATGACGATGCGCATAACGACCCCGAAACCATCCTGGATGCTTCCGATCTGCACTGAACTGCTCAACAGTCTGGCAAACTCATCCGGGGGTGATAAGAGCGAGACCATCATACGATCGATCAGTGCGATCAACACAACGCTGCCCGCTAACACTGTCACAAGTATAACCTTCCGCATACCCTTTGTCGGACCGAGCCCGAAGGAACTCACCGGCTCAAGTCCCCGGATGCGAACCCATGTGTAGCCGGCAAGAAGCGCTATTCCCGTCGTCAGGATCGCGCCATTGGGGCTGCTTCGCGTCAGCAGCGGCCCTGCGAAGAGGTAGATGACTGCCAGCATCCAAAGGAGCAGCCCGGTTTCCAGATAGAAAGCCGCCTGTTTCATTTTAGTCTCAATTCTCGTCGTTTTCAATTGGGTTCACCGGGAGTTGACAATACCTGCTCTTAACATTGTGATTCCCGTTCATGTGTCTTAAATTGCAACCGATGGATGACCAACTGCAATTGCCGCCGGAGCGTATCTCTAATGAGGAGGAAGATCCGCTCAATCCCGATGCCGACCTGATCGAACGAAGTCAGGCCGGGGACGATGCGGCCTTCCAAGTGTTGGTGGAACGTTATAGGTCCCGGGTCGGAAGCATCGCCTATCAGGTGCTCGGCAACTACGAAGACGCGCGCGATGTGGCGCAAGAGGTCTTCATCAAGTTATATCGCGGCATCGGCAGTTTCGACCCGCATAAGAAGTTCTTCACCTGGCTCTACCGGCTTACCGTAAACGCCTCCATCGACTATCTTCGTGCCAAGCGCCGTCGCTCGTATGAGAGTTCGATCGACGAGCGCCCCGAACAGTATTTCAACATCCCTTCGGCTGACAGCGACCTTGCGAGCCACGACATCGAACGTCGTGAACTTCGCCAGTTGTTCATCGACCTCGCGGCGAAACTGAATCCCAAGCAGCGGGCGGTCTTCGTCCTCTGTGACTTGCAGGGGTTCACCGCCGATGAAGTGGCCGAGATTCTGAACTGTCCGAAGGTAACCCTTAGGTGGTATTTGCACGAAGCGCGACGGCGCATACGCATCGCCATTGCGCGCGACCACCCGGAGTATTGGAGAGGCAAACCGAAATGATCTGTCTTTGGGTTCGACGCAAGATGTTGACGATGTCGGGACGGGCGCTGGCCCGGCCAGCATCGGCATGGATCCGAATACACCTCGAACGCTGCCCCGGCTGCGAAGCCGAGCGGCGCGCCTGGCTGGCGCTCGACCACGACTTGAAAGTGGCTTCATCACCTTCGCACCCACCGGTGATAGACCTCGATCGCGTCAAGACCGGGCATCGCACACTGGCCTCGACAGGCTCGCTGCGCCGGTGGCTCGACTGGATTCTGATCCCTGAGATGACCTTGCGCTGGGGAACGGTGGTCGTTGCCCTGCTCGCAATCGGACTCGGCGCAACACAGTTTGGTGGTCGAGGCTCAAGCGCGGCAACAGGCGCATTTCCCAACGATGTTGTGCTCTATCCCGATGCCGTCTTGATCCGCGAGCACCCCGACACCGGGATCCGGCTGACCCCCGGAGCCGTCAGTTTTCGCCCCGACTTTCGTAGTTCAGATGCGGGTGATTCGCAATCGACTGGGGCGTCGATTTGATTCGACGTAGTTCAATGAACCGGTCAATAGCCGCTCTTTCCGCACTGGTGGGAGTAAGTCTGTTGATTGCCGGCTGCACTGCGCGGGATCCCATGACGACGCTCCAGGACGGCGTTAGGAGCGCGATCGACGCAGCCCGGTCGGGATCGGTTTCGATCGAGGTTTCGCTCGTCGATTCGGTGGCTGAAAGTGAAGGTGAAGCTAAAAGGCTCGGTGCCGGAGTGGTCATCGACCCGTCGGGCACAATCGTCACCACCCAGAACACCGTCGAGGGGGGACGTTCGTTCGTAGTGATCTTCCTCGATGGCTGCCGGTATCGAGGGCAACCGACAGGAATCGACCGCGAGACAAACCTCGCCTTCTTAGCGACTGCACAGCATGAGCACGGCTGTTACCCCGTCACACTGGCAATCGATGTTCGTGCAGAACCGGGCACCATCGGTGTCGTCATCGGTCATACGCCAATAACACGGGGCGTAGCCGCCGCATGGGGTGTCTTAGCCTTGACTTGGATGGGCGGAGATGACTACTTAAGCGATCCACTCTATTTGATTCAAGCCGGGGACCTGCTTATGGCGAGCGGTTCCGGCGTGATCGACCTAAAGGGGCGTCTGGTTGGCATCTGTGACAACTGGATCACCGGGCATCCCGGTTCCTGGACCGTAATCCCGACTGCAACGATCGACCGTGTCGGACGGCATTTGAAAGCCAACGGGGTCATTCAGCGCGGCTGGATCGGCCTCTGCTGCAGCGAAGTGGCCGGTGGTGAAAGCCGGAGTGCAACCGCATTGCGCGTGAACGAAGTGATGCCGGGAAGCCCTGCAGCATACGCCGGAATCCTCTCCGGGTCCTTAATCACAGCCATTAGTGGAGAGCCGGTCAATAACCTTAACGACTTGCGCCGTAAGATAACTGGAGTTCGTAACGGAACTTCACTGAAGGTTAAACTGCAGATGGAAAACGGCACCGACTGCGAGGTTGAGATTGACCCGGTGCAACTCGCCGACGATCCGACCCGCGATCGCCGCTGCTCCAGTCGCTCGATCTAAGTAAAACGAGAAAGTTGCATTCCGGGAGCAAAAGAGGCTAACTTATTAATTCGGTATCTACCGGCTGAATCATAAACCACCACATCGTTGATACTCTGGAGCACTCGATGACCCGCCGCCTTGCGCTGGCCGCGCTCGCTACGACCGTTCTTCTTGCCGCCTGTGCCAAGGGGCCGGATAATATTCCCTATAACGAAGCCAAATACGCCCTCAGCCTGCTATCCCGGACGACCACCCGAGGGGTTGCTACCGACGTCTGGGTTTCGGGATCGCGGGCTTATGTTTGCGACAGCGAACAGGGGGTTACGATTTGGGATGTGTCGAATCCGGGGGCGCCGGCCTGTATCGACACGCTGAGAACTTCTGCGTCGCCGATTATAGCGCTCTACTCGCCGATGACCAACCTGCTGGTGGTCAATGAGCGCAATCCGGCAGGACTTACGCCAGCTTATGACATGACGACCAAGACCGCGGCGGCGATCCTGCCCTGGGACTCCGGCATCAGCGACATCGACATGATTGAATTCCATCCCGATACGCTCTTTCTGGCGCGGGTCGATGGCGGAAGTTCGACTCAGCGCGGTGAAGGTTTCGGGCTGGTGAAGTTGTATCGCTTTCCCGGCGGTCTCTGGGAGACCGATCTTAGGACCCGGTTCGAGCAGCCGCCTTTTGGCAACTATCGCGGACTTAAACTCTGGGGTCTGCAAAGCGACACTATCTTCGTTGCATTCGGCAGTTACGGGCTTCACGTCTTAAGGGTTGACTTTTCGACCTTCGACAACTTCCCGTTTGCCCCGATCGGTTACCTCGATACCCCCGGATCGGCGGAGGACATCGACCTTAACAGAAGCGGCACCCACGCCCTAATCGCCGACTCGCACAACGGTCTGCAGATCGTTGATGTCAGCGACCGGACGAACCCGCGCCTTGGGGCTTCGATAATTCCCGAAGGCTTCAATCAGACGATCAAGGTAATGGCGGTGGGTGACACGGCTTACTGTCTTGAAAGGCTCCGCGGCATCTGGGCGGCAGATGTCAGCATCCCGAGCCAGCCGCGATTGATAGCCGTCTATCGCACCAGTCGGCCGGAAGGACTATTCGTTACCGACAATCATACGATATATGTGGCAGACGAATACGAAGGCTTGATGATTCTTCGCTGGAGATAGGCCCGACCTCCCATCACTCAGAGGATAACATGTTTCATATCAATGACATACTAAACGCCCGTCGCGTTGCGCTGACTTTGCTCTTTTCCGCTTTCGTTGCAATGCCGCTTCATGCAGCAGACTGGTTTGCCTTAGGCAGCGGTGGTTCATCACGCGCTCCTGACTGGAACCTGCTCGAAGAATCGAGCGGACATTTGGTGGTCGAGGTTACGCATAATGGGTTCTACCTTGAGCGCATGTCAACGTCGGAAGGCGCTTTCGAGCGGATTTCCTACACCGGACGTCCGCCGGCTTCCCGAGCCGCGCTCGGATCGCCTGAACTGACGGCGGTAACGACTATGATTCGCCTTCCGGAAGGTATGACCGGCCGGGCGGAGATAGTCTCAGCGGAGTGGGAAGAAGCCGGCAATCATCGCATCTATCCTCTGCAGTTACCCCGTCGTGACGGCGAACCGGCACCGAACTTCGCCTATGATCCGAAGGTCTATGCTTCCTCTGAACAACTTCCTTCTGAATCGGTTCATCTGACTCAACCTCAAGGCTGGATGGGGGTTCCGGTGGCATCGCTCGGCGTTGTGCCGCTCCGTTACCGACCCTTGGATGGCGCTCTGCAGGTAGCCCGGCGAATGGTGATCCGGATCGAATTCGAGGCTGCCAACCTGCCGCCGCTCGTGAGACCGCGCCGGCTTGAGCCGGTGATGCAGAAGAGCCTCGAAGCGGCACTGGTCAATCCTCCGTCGCCCGATGTCCGGCCTCTCGAGAGCGATGAAAACGAACCGGTCCGGACGCTCGTGCTGGTGCGCGAGTCGGCGCTTGAAACCGTGATGCCGCTCATCGACTACTACCGCAACAGCGGCCTCCGACCCGAGATTTGGCTGATTGAAGGCGTCCCACAACCGACTACGATCAAGAACCGCATCCGGGCGATGTATGAGGAGGGCTTGCTCTATGTCCTCTTCGTCGGCGATGCCTACCCAACCAACGCCCAGCGCATCCCACAAATCCTCTGGGATCAGGATGATCCAGGTCCCCAGCAGGGCTATTCCGACGCCTTCAGCGACTCGTGGTATATCTGCCTCGATCCGGCAGTGGATGGCTACGACGACCACCTGCCCGACCTTGCCATCGGTCGAATTCCCTACGATCGCGATCAGTGGGCGCAACTTTCGATTCAGATTGCCAAGTCGGTCGAATACCGCCAGTGGGCTTTTCCGCAGCGGGACGGCGGCGAATGGCTCGACCGGTCGCTTCTGATTGCGCACAAAGAACTCTATGAAGAGGTTTACACCTACATTTCCTGCAAAGAGTGGATTGAGGGCTTCAACTACCGCCTTGACCCGCCGGAGTTCATTACCGCTTATGGGACAAGCCAGCAGGCAACCAACGCCTTCCTGCGCAATACCATCAATGGCGACGGCTACGGCATTGTCAACTACCGGGGGCACGGGCTCGCGACGACCTGGGGCGACTGGAATGTGAACTTTGAGGAATGGACTACCGGAAGTTGCACCTTGCTCAACAACCGTAACCGGCCCTTCATCCTGATTCTCTCCGCCTGCTACAACAACAACCTCGTCCGGCATAACGGCACTTCAATGGGGGAGGCGTTCCAACGTCGTCCCGGCGGATCGGTGGCGGTGCACGGTTCGACCGAATCGACTTTCACTGATGGCAACACATTCTTCGACGAGACGGTCTTCACCGCCTGGTTCCATCACGGCATCTTCGACATTGGATATGCCGGCAACTTCGCCGCGACGCAGATGGTGCAGGAGTTCGATCAGCATCGCTTCACGATGATTGGGCGGTTCAACCTCCGTTCTTATACCTGGCTGGGCGATCCGGCGCTCGAATATCGCCACGGTCGGCCGCGTGAAATGGTGCTCGAAGTTTCGGAGATTGTGCCGGTTGGGACGGAATCTATCGAAGCAAGAGTTACTGCCGCGGGTCAAGGCGTCGAAGCGGTTCGGGTAACGGCTCGCACCATCGATGATGTTAGTTATGTCGTATCGTCGACGAGCCAGGACGGCCGGGTGCTACTCAGGTTCGACCCGCCGCTTGAGGGTCCTGCCGAGTTGATCGTAGCGGCGGTCAATCGCAACGATATACCAGTTATCGACACGATTCTGATCGCCGACGGCCTTGGCGTTGTCGAAGGTCGTGTCGTTGCGGCCCGTGACAATCGGCCCGTGGCAGGAGCGACAGCAACTTTATCCCGATTCGCGTTAAGGGCCGTGACCGATGCCAACGGGCGTTACCGCATGGAGGGCATTCCGGCCGGGAACTATTCCCTCACCGCGACGGCGCCAAGATGGCTTCCGCTGTCGAGCGAAGTTGAGGTCGTCGAAGAGGAATCCCGGACGGTTGACTTCAGTATGCGCTACAGCGAGTTGGTCATCGACCGCCAGGCGGCGAACGGCAACGTCCCGGCGCAGTCGTCCATCGTATTGCCGATGCGCATTACCAACCGCGGCGATGGGCCGCTCGGCTGGACGTCGTCGCTCAACGTTCCGGGCGACTTGGCTCCGCTCACCCGCACGGAGGAATTCTACTTTTCTCTTGATGTGGATGACTCCCGCCTGCACGGCGCGGCTATGGCCGGTGAGCACTTCTATGTCGCCGGTGGCAACAATAACGCGGATCCGAACTACATCTACGTCTTCGATCGCGAGGGCCGGTATGTGCGCCGGTTCGAGCAGCCGCAAGGCGCGGCGGGACTCGGATTGCGCGACCTAGCTTGGGATGGAATCTATCTCTACGGCGTCAGCCAGAATACCATCTACCAGATGCGCACCGATGGGGAACTGATCCGCAGTTTCGCCAGTCCCTTCCCGGGCAACTTCGGTATTGCCGTTGCAGGCGACGGGACGATCTTCGTCAGTGATAACAACGTTCAGACCCGGGTCTCTCATCTCGATCGTAACGGGAATGAAATCGTCCGCTTTAACACCGGCCTCACCGTCAAAGGTCTGGCTTGGAATTATGAAGTGCCGGATGGCTATAATCTGTTTCTCTATGTTCGTCCGGCAATCGGTGGAATCCAACTCTACGCAATGCATCCCAATAGCGGCGCACTGAGGCTGATTGGCAGCCTTCCAATCGAAGTCGGCGACACGCCCATCGAGGGCTTGGAACTGACGACCGACTACGCACCGCCCTACGGCTTGACATTGCTCGGAGCCGTCGCCAATGAGGACTTGCGCCGGATCCAGACCTGGCACCTCGATTATCGCCGTTACTGGGCTCGCGTATCGCCGTCGCAGGGGAGTGTCCCATCCGGGGCTTCCGCCGATGTGAGCATCATTCTCGATGCGATTCGCCAGCGTCAAGGGTATGAACTGACCGGCGAGTTGATCCTTGCCAATGACGGCGTAGAGCCCGTCGTTAGGGTTCCGGTGCGGATGAACGTCGGGCCGGAGTCTATTGAAGATGACCTGGATAGTGGGATACCGAACGCATTCCGGTTGGCAAGCGTCCATCCCAATCCTTTCAATGCCCGACTCACGGTGGTAGTCGAACTACCCCATGCCGGACAACTAAGGGTCGGCCTCTTTGACCTCACCGGTCGAAGTGTCGGATCCGCTTTCGAGTCAAGAGTAGGACCCGGACAACAGACCTTCGCTATCAACGGTGGAGGACTGGCAAGTGGCGTCTATATCTTGGGTGTAGAGTTTGGCAGCCGGCGTGCGACACAGAAGGTCGTGTTGCTGCGTTAAACCGGCTTCAGCGAGACGAATACGGGGCTTCCTTCGGTACGGAAGCCCCGTTTCAGTTTTGTGAAGTTATCATTTGAGTGGCGATTCGGGCAGTGCGCAGCGCTGCTCCCGGTTGACCGAGCACTTCGCGGACGCGTTGGTATCCGGCAGCGATGCGGGTGCGAGTGGCGGCGTCGTTAATCAGTTGTTCCAAGATCCCGGCAAGACGCTTTGGGGTAAAATCGTGCTGGATCAGTTCGGTTACGATTCCGCCGCTGCCGATGATGTTGACGAGCGAAATCTGCTTCAGTTCGACGACCCGGCGGGCGATCAGGTAGTTGAGCGGCGACGTCCGATAGACGACGGCCTGCGGTGTTCCATAAATAGCCGCTTCGAGAGTCGCTGTTCCGGAACAGACCGCCGCCGCTGTCGCCTGGCGGAGGAGGGCACGACTATCGGCTGTAATTTCGATACCGCTGTTGCTTGCGGCTGCAAAGAGCGCAGCAGGCAGACCGGGTGCGGCAGCCAGCGCAACTCTCATGTCCGGCAGGCTCTTACGCAAGATTCTCACCGCTTCGATCATCGCCGGCAGGTTGCGCTTAAGGACGCCGGCGCGGCTGCCGGGCAGAAGTGCGAGCAGCGGCACTCCCCCTACCTCCCTTCGAGGCACATCAGAAAGTTCGTCGAGCAGCGGATGCCCGACGAAATCAGCAGCAAGCCCCCGCGACCGAAAATACTCCTCCTCAAAGGCAAGCACGACTGCCATTCGATCGATTGTCCGGCGCATTCTCTCTACTCGGCCCGGTCTCCAAGCCCAGACCTGCGGCGCGATATAATAGAGCACCTTGGGCGGATACGGAAGTAGCCGGAGCGCTTCGGCAAGATTGAGGTTGAAGCCGGGATAATCGACAAGCAGAACCAGTGCCGGGCGATTATCCCGTGCCCTGGCGATGAAATCCTTCCTCAGTCGAGCCAGGCGGGGCAGAAGTGCAGGCAGTCCGCTGAAGCCCATCACTGCCAGATCCTCAATTGTGGCCAGCAGTTCTACTCCGGCTTCCCGCATTTGGACGCCACCTGCGCCATAGAAGTGAAGTCCGGGAAGGGTCTGCTGCAAGGCTCTAATGACTGGAGCGGCGTGGAGATCGCCAGAAGCCTCACCCGCCACGACCAGAACTTCACCATCCAATATGCGATACCATTTATGGAGAAGGCAGGTAATTCATTCGCACTGCGAGCAGAAGCCACGAAAGGCCAAGCCCGAGCAGAGTTGAACGTTCTTCGATGAGTGCATCCCATAGCGAGAAGCGAGCCTGGGCATTCGATTCTGCCTTAAGACGTGGAAGAAACCGCGGAACTTCACGGCAGTAGGAGTCGTATTCGGCGCCAAAGATACGCCGGAGGATCGACTCCTCAAGCGATATGATTAGAGCATATTGCAGGGTGAAGAAGAGCGCCACTCCGATGGCAAGATGAGGAAAAAAGGCTCCCGAGCCTATCGTGAAGCCGGTATAAAGCAGCAGGTTGGCGAGGTATAGCGGATTGCGCAGCCGGGAATAGGGACCTGTCCGGGCGAGGAACGGCGCACCGACGTTGCGGGTGCGGGTCGCGCCTCCGGCATGCCTGATCGCCCAGATGCGCAGCAACTCCCCCGGGAGCGCGATAGCCAGCCCGGCAATAATGCGAACAAGTGCATAGTCCGCCCAGATCAGCGCTGCGAGCAGGAAGGGAACCGGCGTCCAGCCACGCAGCCGAAATACAAGGTCGCGCAGGTTCACGGGTGCTGCGCCTTCATCCGGAGACGGATGTGCTCGCCAGGGACGGGACGGCGGCTTCGATCTCCGCCACGACGGCTTCGGCAAGTTGCAGTGCAGCGAGTCCCTCGGCGCCGCTGACGACCGGTGATAGTCCTTCCTCGACGGTGCGCTGAAATGCCGTTAATTCAAGTCGCATGGCATCATCCTCCGGCGCATCGGGAATTTGACGCCAGACCCGTCGCCTAAGTCCTCTTAACTCCATTTCTCCAAGTGGTATGGCACCCTCAGGGATTCCTTGAGTCCCGTCATCGACGCCGATCACTTCGCAAGCGCCCTTGCCGAGGTCGAGCGATATGTATTCACTCGCGCCGAAGAGGCGCATCTTGCGCATACGCTTCAGCGATATGCGACTGGCGGTTACATTGGCGACCAGCCCCGACGGGAAGGTGAGGCGGGCATTCGCGATGTCGATGGTGGAGGTAATAACCCCTACGCCGCTCGCTTCAATGCGGGAGGGTCGCTCGCCGGCAAAGTAGAGGATGAGGTCGAGGTCATGGATCATTAGATCGTGCACCACGGCGACATCGACACCGCGAGGATTCCATTCGGCGAGCCGGTGCGCTTCTATGAAGCGCGGTCTGAGTGCCCGACCTCCCAGGCTGCGCACCGCCCGGTTGAACCGCTCGATTTGACCGACCTGTATCGGAACGCCAGCCTTCAGCGCGGCTGTGACAAGCCGCTCCCCTTCTTCGGTCGTCGCACAGATCGGCTTCTCAATGAAGAGCGGCCTACCCGCAGCGACGACCTTCATCCCGATATCGAAGTGAGAAGTCGTAGGCGACGCTACGAGCACGGCATCGGCATAATGGATTGCCTCTTCGAGTGATGATGCAATAGGTAGCCGATACTCATTTACGACCCGCGAGCATGCTGCATCGTCGGGATCGAAGACCGCGACGACTTCGACCCCCTTCATTTGGGCGAGATGCTTTAGATGCCGGCTGCCAAGATAGCCGGCGCCAATCAGCGATATCCTAATGGTCTAACCAGGGCTATAGGTTGGAGACTATGACGGACCAGTTCCCGGTTAATATAACCACGCTGCGCAAAAATCGAACGGGGCAAGCCGGATAAGGCCTGCCCCGTTGCAAGAGTCTCCATATTGAACATATGCCGTCAACTGAGATAGGCTCTTAGCGGTTTCGACCGCGAGGGATGGCTCAACTTGCGGATGGCTTTCTCCTTGATCTGGCGAACCCGCTCGCGGGTCAGTTTGAAGAGTTCGCCGATCTCTTCAAGGGTCTTCTGGTCCTTGTCGATGCCGTAATAATACTGGATTACTTCGGCTTCGCGGGGGGTGAGCGTCTTCAGAGCCCGGCGCACTTCGATCTTCTGGGATTCGACCATCAGATGCGCGTCGGGCGGGGGCTGCATCTCATTATGGATGATGTCGAGCAGGCGATTGTCTTCGCCCTGGCTGAACGGCGCATCCATCGAGAGGTGCCGGCCGGCCATTTTCATCGTATCGGTTACTTCCCAGAGGTTCATGTTCAACTCCTCGGCGATCTCCTCTGCCGACGGCTCGCGCTCGTAGGACTGCTCGAGGGTGCTGAATACCTTGCCGATCTTGTTGAGCGCACCTACGCGATTGAGCGGCAGGCGAACGACACGCGACTGCTCGGCCAGAGCCTGCAGGATCGACTGACGAATCCACCAGACGGCATAGGAGATGAACTTGAATCCCCGGGTCTCGTCGAACCGTTGAGCGGCTTTGATGAGGCCAAGGTTGCCTTCGTTGATCAAGTCGCCGAGCGAGAGCCCCTGGTTCTGATAGTGCTTGGCTACCGAGACGACAAAGCGGAGATTGGCTTTCACCAGCCGGTCGTGTGCTGCGAGGCATTCGGCTTTGGTATATTTGAGCACCCCGGTGGCAACAAACTCAGGGTCTTCGTCAGGCTTGTAGTTTATTCTCCGT
>Ga0194120_10001498_pt1 | contig 42320 bp, 42 predicted proteins | sample TA2MahCa65mmetaG_FD_148642 | JGI IMG/M metagenome (GOLD analysis project Ga0194120, IMG submission 148642) | Freshwater microbial communities from Lake Tanganyika, Tanzania - TA2015019 Mahale Deep Cast 65m | ecosystem: Environmental > Aquatic > Freshwater > Lake | place: Tanzania: Lake...
CCGTGACATTTTTACCGAAATTTCTGCTGATATTCATTTTAGTGCTGTGGCTGCTCGGCATTCTCGGTCGGATTTTATTGCCCTTTGCCCTCCGATACCTCGTGAAACGCCTCACCGGCATGTCGGGCATAACCCCGCCCCAACACCGACCCGATCAACCAGAAGGAAGTGTGCACATCAAAGGAGATTCCCCGTCACAAACACGCTACCGCCCCGATGAAGGGGAGTATGTCGACTACGAAGAAATCAAATAAATCACCATGAACCCTACCCTAAAATCAATCGGAACCCACCTACTAGTGATGCTCGCATTCGTGGGCCTCTCGTTTCAATACGCATCGCCCCTGCTCGAAGGCAAGACCCTGCGTATGGAAGATATGACCCAGGTGGAAGGCATGTCGCGCGAACTGCAGTACTACAAAAAACAGGACGGCGTGTTGCCTAAATGGACCGGCATACTATTCGGTGGAATGCCCGCCTATCAGATTCAAATGGAGTATCCGAGCATGTGGATCACAAAAGTTCATGCCCTCACCACCTCATGGCTCCCCAGGCCCGCCGAATGCCTCTTCCTGCTTATGGCGGGCTTCTATCTTATGCTCCTGATGATGGGTGTAGGCATATGGACCGCTATTCTGGGGGCCTTGGCGTATGCATTGTCGAGCTACAACCTCATCATCATCGATGCAGGCCACATCACCAAAGCCTGGGCCATCGCCTATATGCCCCTGGTGGTGGGCAGTTTGGTGGTGCTTTTTAGGGGTCAATTTCTGGCGGGCAGCGCACTTCTGGCTATTTCCATGGCCATGCAACTGGCCAGCTATCACTACCAGATCACCTACTATATGGGTATGCTGGTGCTCATCTTCGGAATCGTGCAGGCCGTTGAGGCCATCAAAAGGAAACAAATCCCTCGGTTTGCCATCGCATCGGTGCTCGCCCTTGCATCGGTGGGCCTCGCAGTGGGTGCGAATTATAGTCAGTTTACTATCACCAGCGAGTATAGCAAAGAATCTATGCGCGGTGGCTCGGAATTAAAGCGACAAGCAGGGGAAGAATCCGGGGGCGACGGGCTCGACAAAGAATACGCCTTGAGGTGGAGCTACGGCGTCGGCGAAACCTTCACCCTACTCATCCCTAACTTCTATGGTGGCGCTTCGCAAAGTCCAATTGGCAAGGGAAGTCAGACCTATGAGGTTTTGGAACAAGCAGGCGTCGACCGCCGGGCAGCCGCCAACTTCGTAGAAAATGCACCAACCTACTTCGGCGATCAGCCCGGTGTGGGTGGCCCCACCTACTTCGGGGCCCTGATGGTGTTCCTGTTTGTGCTGGGGCTCGTCGTGTATGAAGGCTCCGCCCGCTGGTGGTTGGGCGCAGCTGCCCTGCTCTCAATCGTTCTGAGCTGGGGAAAGAACTTCGATCTGGTTACCGACCTTTTTTTTAACCACGTCCCCTACTACAACAAATTCCGTGCGGTTGCCATGAGCTTGGTCATCGCATCACTAGCCGTGCCCTTAATGGCCGTACTATTGCTGCGCAGAATTGAACAGGGACTAATTCCAAAAGAAAAACTCTACAAGGGGTTGCGCTTCGCCACCATCGCTATGGGAGGCTTTTGCCTTATTTTCCTGGTGATGCCGGGTCTTTTCCTTAGTTTCGACACAGAGACCGACAAGAACTTCAACAACATTCCGGGTTTAGTGGATGCCTTGATGGAAGACCGCGCCTCTATGGTGCGCCGCGACGCATTTAAATCACTCATCCTGATTGCCATTGGCGCAGCCGCACTCTTCTACCACATGAAGAAACAATTGTCGACCCAAAACATGATCTGGATTCTCTTGGCTGCCAACACCCTCGACTTATGGGTAACAGATCGCCGTTACCTGAATTCAGACGATTTTCAGAACGCACGTCTGACCCGTCAACCGTTCGAGCCCACCGCTGCCGATCAAACCATCCTCCAGGACACCACCCCCCACTACCGGGTGCTGGATATGGGTAACCGTAATCCGTTTAATGAAAACCGTGCATCTTATTTCCACAAATCGGTGGGCGGATACAGCCCTGCCAAACTGAGCCGTTACGAAGATGTTAAGGTAAAATGGCTCGAAACCATGAATGAAGGTCTACTCAACGCCTTCAACACCCGATGGGTTATCGTACCCTCCGAAGGGGGCGGACCCATGGCGCAACTTCGTCCGCAAGCCTTCGGCCCGGCCTGGCTGGTGAATAATGTGTTTACATGTCAAACACCCCAGCAGGAAATCGATACCCTCGGTGTGGTCGATCTGCGCACTACCGTTGTCATAAATCGTGAATTATCGATCGACTTAGAGTCTCCCTACGCTTTCGACAGCTCGGCCTCGATTCGGCTTACCTCCTATCACCCCGATACCCTGCGTTACACCTTCACCGGAAACTCAAAACAATTTGCTGTGTTTTCGGAAATGTACTACGACAAAGGCTGGAATGCCTACCTCAACGGCCAGGCAGTGCCCCACAAAAGGGTCAATTATACGTTCAGGGGCCTGGAACTTCCCGCTGGCACTCACAACATAGAATTTCGATTTGAGCCGGCCACCTACCTGCAGAGCGAGCGGATTAGCTTTGCCTCCAGCATCGCCCTCACACTGCTCAGCCTTGCTACATTGATCATCGCTTTAGTTAAACCCAATCTGCTGAAGTCCCGCCAGTTTCCGTTGAATGAATCAGGATAATCACCAAAAGAACATCAAACAGAAATGACTCCCTTTCTTATCCTTTGTTAAAGTCAGTCATGGTATGCGCCAGTCCACTTGTCGCATACATGCTCACCAGATTCACACAACGGTCGATTCCTGCGACCACGTCAGGCCATTCGGCTGGACCAAACGAACCCAGAACATGGTCGACCTGTCGGCCCTTCGGAAAATCCGCGCCAATACCGAATCGGACACGTGCATAGGCTTGGGTGCCCAGCGTTTCCTCGATATGCGATAGTCCGTTGTGACCCCCGGCACTTCCATGTCCCCGCAATCGGAGTCGACCCACAGGTAAACTCAAATCATCCGTAATCACCAACAACTGCTCCACCCCCAGCTTCTCTGCACCCAACCAATACCGAACCGCTTGTCCACTCAAATTCATATAGGTCGATGGCTTCAGCAACACCAGCTGATGACCCGCACGGCGCACCTGAGTTCGCCAGCCGTAACGCGAAGAGATGAAGTCGACCGGTGCACTCCCAGCAACGGAGGCCAGAACATCGAGTACCATAAAACCAATGTTGTGGCGGGTTTGTGCATATTCCTCACCGGGATTGCCCAGACCCACTACCAAAAATTTCACGCTGTTCGGATCGGGTTAACCTTATTCCTCGGCCGCCGCCTGTTCTTTCAATCCGCGCGGGACGGTGACGCTGGCAACCGGATTATTCGGAGCATCCAATATCACGTAATTCTCCGTCGGGATGTCCTTAACCCTCACTACATTCCCGAGATCGAGCTGAGAAATATCGACCTGCACAGTGGCTGGCAAATGCTCCGGATTTCCCTTCACCTTAACGCGACGAACGCGCGCAACGAATTTGCCCCCGGCTTTTACCCCTGGCGAGACGCCCACAAACTCGAGGGGCAGCTCTAATTTCACGGTCTTCCCCGGTTGAAACAAAAAGAAATCGACGTGCATCATGGCCTCATTCAGGGGATGGAACTGCACCTCCTGAACGATGGTCTCGAATTTCCGTCCGTCAATGTCGAGATGCACCCGATAGGTATCGGGTGTGTACAGCACCGATTTCAGATCATAGCCATAGGCCCAGAAATGAATCTGCTCAGCACCCCCATACAGCACGCAAGGCACACGTCCTTCGGCGCGCAGTTGGTTGGCATCTGACTTCCCTACGCCCCCACGCAGGGAGCCGCTCAAGTTGATGGTTTTCATGGAATTGGGTTTAAAAAAATGAATATTGGTTTAATATTGTTTGACCGTGACTTCAAAAAGGTTGCTGATGGAGCTGAATTCCTTGACACTGCGAATGGATCGCGCGAACAGGTCGGCAACACCCAGAACTTTTATCTTGGGAGAAACTCCCCGAAGGGGCAGAGTGTCGGTCACCACCAACTCGGTGAGGGTCGATGCGTTGATGTTTTCGTAGGCATTTCCTGAGAGCACAGGATGGGTGGCCACCGCACGCACACTCAATGCTCCTTGCTTCATTATCTCTTCGGCGACCTTACCGATGGTGCCAGCGGTGTCCACCAGGTCATCCACAATCACCACGTTTTTATCGTGCGCGTCGCCAATCACATTGATGCGCTCTACCACATTCGCCCGCGTACGTGTTTTGTCACACACGATCATGTCGCAATCGAGCAACTTGGAGAATAACTTAGCACGGGGCGTCGCGCCCATATCGGGCGCGGCAATAATGAGGTTATCGAGCTTCAGCTGCTTGATGTAGGGGATAAAAATGGTTGTAGCATCGAGGTGATCGACGGGTACATTGAAAAACCCCTGTATCTGGGGTGCGTGCAAATCCATGGTCATGACGCGGGTAACGCCTGCCGCGGTAAGCATATCGGCCACCAATCGCGATGCAATGGGCACCCGTGGCTTGTCTTTGCGGTCCTGGCGCGCCAAACCGAAATAGGGAATAACAGCCGTAATGTAGTGTGCGGATGCCCTTTTGCAGGCATCGATCATCATCAACAACTCCATAAGGTTGTCGCTGGGGGCAAAAGTGCTTTGAATCAGGAATACATCCGACCCCCGAACGGATTGGTTGATGCAGGGCTGAAACTCGCCATCGCTGAATCGCACCACTTCCATTGCACCCAATGGCGACCCAAAGGAAAGAGCGATGCGCTCACCCAGAGCACGAGTGGCGTCGCCACTGAACAACTGTGTGGCGTGGTGTGGACTAGCGGAACTACCTCGGGCGGGTGACATGCGTTTTTTCGCGAAAACCGCAAAGTTACGAAAAAAACCACACTAACGGGGGGGAACCAGGTACAGATGCTCGCGGGCACGCGTAACCGCCGTGTAGAGCCAGCGCAGGTGCGCATCGCGGGTGCCGTAGGGGCCCTCCATCAACACAAATACGATGGGCCACTCCCCACCCTGGGCTTTGTGACCAGTAACAGCATAAGCATACTTGGCGTGCAAGGCATTCAGATACGGATCGCGGGTATTATAGCCCTTCCCACCCCGTCGGGCTGCCCATAGTCGCTGCCACGAAACCGTATCAAGGCCTGCCGACTTATTATCCAGCAAATCCAATAATAGTGTGGCCGACAACATTCGATCCTGGCCCGACAAATCCTGATAAACACCCCGCACATCTGCCCAGCGAAAGCCCGCCACCTGATCCTTCAGCTCCTCAATATGCTTAACCTGCAACATCTCGCCGTTGGCCACGAATTCCTGCGACTTCAGGTAATGGTTGCGCACCACCATCAGCCATTCATCGGCCAGGGGCAGAGTTCCGAAATCGGGATACAACAACGCACGAATGCGCCGATTCAAGGCGCTGGCCCATCCATTGCTAACACACAAGAAAATCACCCCTTGCGGATCGCGGCGATACGCGTCCGCAAACAACGCAGCCGCTGTTCGTGTGTCAGGCAACTCTGTAATTCCCGAATCTGCCCCGGGTCGGTCGGTCGTCTCTGGCCAAATGGGGCAACTACCATCGGTAAACTCCATGGCCGAACGATAGGCCGATGCCAACTGCAAAATCGCCGAATAAGCCGATTGTCGCTTCACCACCTGCAACCCAACCTCGGTCGATTCCAATCGATACGGTTTATACGTTTCGGCGCTGAGTGCTACCGTGCGTGATTCGCCCACAGGCGGCAGTTGATAGGGGTCGCCCACGAGAATCAACTTATTGTTGACGGGGGCTTCGAACACGTGACGAATCAGGTCGGATAGTACGCCATCCGAACGAAAAGCACCGTCGCTCTGGGGCTGTCGACCTAGCATGGAGGCTTCGTCGACCACAAACAGGGCGGAATGCATAACGTCATATTCCTTACGCTCAAAACGCAGTTCCTTGATGTTTCCTTTAGCATCCTTGATTTCTTCGAGCTTATAGATCTGGCTGTGGATGGTGGCAGCAGCACTACCCGTGCGGCGGGCCAGCACCTTTGCTGCCCTCCCGGTCGGTGCTAGTAGAAACGCTTTCCTGCCCGATTTGCGCAACCCATCCACCAGTCCTTTCATCAAACTGGTTTTTCCAGTACCGGCCGCTCCTTGTACAATCAAAATCCGATGGTCGGCACCTTCCAAAAATTCGGCTATTTTTTTAAGTGCGGCGCGTTGTTCCTCATCCGGTTCATCGCTGAGCGCCACCGTCATACGTTGCACCCACCGCTCCACTTTGTTCATTTCACCGTTGGCTTGAACAATTTCCGTGGCATTATTCGTTCCTTTCACAGACCCCACCGCTTCTGCTGGTGCTGCCAGAGTCTCCTTTGTCTTCAAATATTCGCTGATCTGAACTTGCAGTTCTTCAAAGGACGAATGGTCAGTAGGATCCGGGGAAATGCTCATAGTTGAAAGCTCGCCAAAAAACTTCAAAAGAATGATTTCAGCGTACAAGTTCCGCAAAAATAAGGTACTTTCGCGGCGTAAAAATTGGTTTATGGATGTACTCCTGCTGATTGTATTCGCTCTGGGCTACACAGCCATCATTTTCGAACACCCGCTCAAGATCAACAAAACGGCTCCCGCCCTTTTAACAGCCGTGATTTGCTGGAGCATTTTCATTTTGTTTCCACCGTCGGGTGAGTTCTTGAATACGTTCTCTACCGAGCAACTGTTTCAAAAATTTGTTTCCGACGAATTGGCACACCACCTCAGCAAAACCGCTGAAATCCTGTTTTTCCTTTTGGGAGCCATGACAATAGTTGAATTGGTCGACGCCCATCAGGGTTTTAAGGTCATTACCAACCGCATACGGACCAAGGACGCTTCAACTCTGTTGGTCATCATCAGTGTTGTTACATTTTTCTTATCATCCGTACTCGACAACCTAACTACTTCGATCGTAATGGTCAGCCTATTGCGAAAACTGGTACATGATGCGCAACAAAGAAAAATATTTGCCGGGATGGTGATTATTGCTGCCAACGCAGGGGGGGCCTGGTCGCCCATTGGCGACGTAACCACCACCATGCTTTGGATCGGTGGCCAAATCACCGCTTGGCATATTATGAAAACCACATTTCTGTCCTCAATCGCCTGTCTGGTTGTGCCCATGCTTGTGATTGCAGTTCAATTACGTGGGTCTGTCACCCGCGCTGCCTTTGACTACGCGGCAGCAGATGAGACTGAAATTGTTAAAGGCAGTCGGATCATGCTCTTTTTGGGTGTCGGAGCTCTGGTTTTTGTACCCATCTTCAAAAGCATTACCCACCTGCCCCCCTATTTGGGCATCTTGTTGGGGCTCGCCGTGCTTTGGGTAGCGTCGGAATGGATTCATATCGATAAGGATGAAGAAGAAAAGAAACCCTATTCTGCCATACACGCACTGAGTAAAATTGACACCTCCAGCGTTCTGTTTTTCTTGGGAATTCTTTTAGCAATTTCGGCACTGGAAAGCGCAGATATTCTGGCGCATATGGCTCAATGGCTCGACTCAACGCTGGGTAATATGAAGCTTATTGTGTTTATCATTGGGCTGCTTTCGGCGGTGGTCGACAACGTTCCGCTCGTAGCCGCCTGTATGGGAATGTATGACATGATTGCATTTCCCACCGACAGCTGGGTATGGGCCTTTATGGCGTATTGTGCCGGCACCGGAGGTAGTGTACTCATCATCGGATCAGCGGCTGGTGTGGCGGTTATGGGGATGGAGAAAATCGATTTTATGTGGTACGCAAAAAAAATATCTCTCTATGCCCTGCTCGGTTACATCGCCGGTGCTGGTGTCTATTTTCTCTCTTATCAATTATTCGATTAAACGCGGCCGATTGGGTATCATTCAAAGACCAGCATGCGTATTGTTGAAGAGCCGTTAAGTGGGCTGCTCCTGATCGAACCCCGGGTGTTTCACGATCCCCGGGGGCATTTCTTTGAGAGCTTCAACCGAGCTGCCATGCGAGAAATCGGAATTCTCGAAGACTTTGTGCAGGACAACCAGTCGCTCTCAGCCCGGGGTATTTTGCGAGGTCTTCATTTCCAAAGGCCGCCTTTAGCGCAGGGCAAACTGGTTCGTGTGGCCCAGGGCTCCGTACTCGATGTGGTGGTTGACCTTCGCCGCTCGTCGTCCACATACGGCCAATACTTCAGCGTTACCTTGTCGGACAAAAACCAACTCATGCTTTGGATTCCGCCCGGATTTGCCCACGGCTTCCTGACGCTAAGCGACAATACGTTGTTCCTCTATAAATGCACCGCTCCCTACCACCAGGTGTCGGAAGGTGGATTGGCATGGAATGACCCCGATTTAGGCATTCATTGGGGCATTGAAGAACCCCTCTTGTCTGAGAAAGACAAGATGAACCCAAGCATCTCTGGGTTCAATTCGCCCTTTGAATAGAGAATAATTCAACCATTTGACAATGTGGCAGGTTTTTAAACCTTGGCACAATTATTCGTCTGATGTTCGTTAATTAATCGGTAATGATTAGATTGCCGAATCGAAAAATAGTATGCTTACGGAAGAAAAAGAACTCGACGATTTGTCACTTCGTGACCACAACGCCGATGAAGCCAACAAGCTTTTCAATTCGGAGTTCTACCCGCACATGACCGCGCTCTATAACTTCGCTTATCGTCTTTCGCTCAACGAGGACGATGCCCATGACCTACTGCAAGAAACTTATGAAAAGGCGTTGAAGTCATTTCGAAGCTACCAGGCCAATACCCATGCCAAAGCCTGGCTGTTTCGGATCATGAAAAACAGCTTCATCAACGGCTATCGCCGTCGAAGCCGCAAGCCCGAATCACTGGAATATGATGAGGCCGAGTCCTGGCAGCTCTCGGATGAACGGTTGATTCACCAAACATCCGACCTGCGCCAGGAAATCTTCGGCAAAATGCTTGGCGATGAGATGACCATTGCCCTCAACCGCCTCCCGGTTGATTTTCGTCTCATCCTGTTGCTGAGCGACATTGAGGAATTCACCTACGAGGAAATGTCCAAAATCATAGGGATTCCCATTGGCACCGTTCGTTCACGTTTGCACCGTGCCCGCAAGTTGATGAAAGACCAAATTGGTCAATACGCCCGCAAAATGGGCTATTCCACTGAAAATTAATCTCGATAGTCAGGGATAGCGCGTATGACCAGCTTACGCTGCTTTCTAAAAAAAGCCCCGCGCTTTCGCGCAGGGCTCATCATTCAATCAACTATTACTCGTCATCAACGCTTCACCAAGCGCAACCATTCGCGCTGGTTGCAATTGGTAACCGTCATCATATAAGATCCGGGAACCAGTCCCGAAACGCTCATTTCAAATCTGTTAGCTCCTTGTTGTGCGGAAACCGTGCGCTCCGTTACTAAGCGTCCGGCTAAATCATGGATGTACAAGTTTGCCAATCCGGATTCAACCGCATGAAACACAACATTCAACTGATCACCCATCGGATTGGGGTAGGCTTCTAATGTGAGGTTGGTTTTGGAAGTATTGCCAGCCACACGCGGAGTTGGATTCGGTGTTGGAGCAGTGACCACTAATGTATCGCAACGCTGATTCGAACAGTTTCCGGCAGAGTCGGAAACAGAGAGACAAACCACATAGGTGCCTGCTGCAGAATACGTGTGGGCACCCATGATGCCGCTACCGGTAGTTCCGTCACCATAGTTCCAGTTGTGCTGCAAACGAGGATTTACATAGCGGGGGATGAAACGATAGCTCAAAGGAAGGCTGTCAGCGCGGTAGCGGAAAGATGCGTTGCACACGAAGGGATGGACGGGTGGGTGACCACGTCGTGGGCGAGGAACGGCTACTCGGGCACGCGAGGTATCACTGCATGTACCTGCTGCGTTGCTCACAGCCAGGCGTACCACATACACTCCCGAAGCTGCATAGGTGTGTGAAACAATACGACCCGTTCCTGTGCTGCCGTCACCGAAGTTCCAGCTGTAAGTGGCGGTGGTATCGATGTTTCTTGCCCTAAATGAAACCGTTAAGGTGGTGTCGGTGCGCGCGTCGAAACGTGAGAAGCAGGTATTTAACGGCGGATTCACAGTTGGTGAAAGCGGGATGTTCACCACGCGGCTTTCAGTGTCTGAACAAGCTGGACTGGTGCGGCTCACCACCAATGTTACCGTGTAGGTTCCAGCGGCAGCATATTGGTGACTCGTCAACATACTGCTGGACGTGTTTCCATCACCAAAGCTCCAGGAATAGCTGAGTGAAGTGTCACGCATGTGTGGCAATAGGCGAACGCCCAATCCAGTGTCGGGTAGGGCTGCAAAATTGGCGTGACAAGGACGGGCTACCGGAGGATGCGGAGGATTTGGTCCTCCAGGGCCTCCGGGTGATGGTAAGCGACATGCAACGGTGAAGTCACGCTGAAACTGCCCGCTATTGGTGTACGATACGCTGGTACTGTAAATGTTGCCTGCGCAGTCAACCGCACGAACCTGAAAAGTTCCTCCACCATTACGACCCCAGAGATAGAGATTATACTGCCCCATGTGGTTCGTGACCATAGACATAAAAATAGGCGGCATCGCTGAAGTATCGAGCGCCGCAACAATAACATTCCGAACAGGTAATCCTGCAGTATCGGTTACCACACCATAAATTCGAACCGACGGACCGTGGTTGTGCCAGGGCTGAGCGAAAGCCACACCAACCAATAAGGTGAAATAGGCAAACAAGGATAGCTTTTTCATAAGTATTACATTTTAATTTTGGGGCTATGGACCTGGAAAAAAAAGAAAAGTTTAAAGGTCCGTAATTTTTTTGAAAAACAAATAAACTGACAACTTGTCGCGCCCTCAGTTTTGGCGCTTATGCTTATCTTATTTTGTTTATCAACTCGTATGAAACAAAGCCTGCTGTCCTCTCAGGATTATTGGCAAGTTGCATGGCCAGTAAAGGCCTACCTCGATGCACTCATGGCTTTTGAACCCAAAGCTGATGATCCCCATACCCCCTACTACGACATCAACAAACATCGGGTTAAGCGGCTGAGGAAAACGATTCAACTCGAACCGGGCACAATCAATGAACTGCGCCATCTGTTTGGAGCTCCCTCCCCATTCCCTCCTGCGGATCAAAGCACTCTTCGAGAGATGATCTTATCAAATGATGAAAACGCCGATCCAGCGGCGACCGAATCAGATTATCGCCCTAAAAGAATACCGGGTGAGGCCTTTAGCCCTGCAAAAAAGCGCTATTGGTTGGTGATCAATGAATTCTGGTGCGGCGATGGCGCACAAATCACCCCTGTCATTGAAGCACTCACTAACGCATCGCAAGGTGCGATAGAAACACGCGTTGTATTTCGCGATGAACATCCAGTGCTGATCGATTCCTTCCTCACCAACGGAAGCCGAAGTGTGCCGAAAGTCATTCAAATGAATGCGCAATTTGAGGTGTTGGGCAGTTGGGGACCCCAACCCAAAACAGCTCAGGATTTGGTGGTTCAACTCAAATCGAATCCTGAAACGGCCAGCAATTACAGCGAATTGCTGCATAAGTGGTATGCCGACGACCATCAACGGTCGACCCAAAAAGAACTGATAGAATTTATCGCTTCCTCCCTCTAATCGTGGAGGTGGCAGTAGCCCGACGTACTGCGTGTACTATTTCTGCAACGATTACCCGATTTCGTGGTGCCCTTGCACTGAGTTGTTGAAGCACCAGAATCTGAGCTTCGGTTGTTGCCTGAGTCATTCCCTGCTATACGCGCCGGTGTCCAGTCCCAACAACTGATGCATACCTCCCGTTCTATTGCTTTTTCGAGTGATTCGGGAAACGAATGGAAAAAATCGATGCCTGTGAGTCGCTCCACACTGTCTATGCACACCACAAAAGCGGTCAATGGCAGCTGAGAGGCCATGTTGGGGAGTAAAAATCCAATGCCCTGCCTCCGGGCGTGGGCGGTGTCGACCAGCACTTTGTAATAGAATTGAGGAACCGAAACCCGGTTAGGGCCGATTGATGGGAGGCCGGGCGACAAAACTGGTCCAGTTACCACCAGAAGGCTGTCGTAGAGGCCAGCCCAGTCGCGAAACAACTCCTCCAGTCGCTTCCACACCCCGCGGTTGAAGGCGGCTAGCTGTGGGCTCATATTGCTGTAGTAGAAACTCTCGCTCATAGTAGCCACACTCCACTGCATGTCTGCCGCCGGCGCCAGATGCCCCCGGTCGTAACCCGAACCACTATAATCAGTCTCTACAGCCGATCCCGTGCGTACGGAAGGATCCGGACGAAAATCGTCGGCCCTGTCAACCACCTTGTTCAGACGTGAGCGCGACATCAGATACGCCACCCATCTCGCCTGCTCATGCGCCTCGGAGTACCCCAAAGAAAATCCTTTATGGTTTACCACCTGCACATCGGCATGGGGTGCCGGAAGAAAATGTGCATTCGGCTGCTGGGCCTGCGCCGATGGCAAATAAATGAAAAGACATGCGCTTAAGGTACATATCAGAAAATATGAAAACAGGCTCATACCTAATAAGTGATCCACCTCAACAATTCCTTGAAGGTGGGCTTTTTACCGTACATCAGCACCCCAACCCGGTAGATGCGTGCAGCAATCCAGGTCGTTGCAAAAAATCCAGCCACCATAAGCGACATAGAAAGTGCCAATTCCCACGCAGGCACCCCAAAAGGCAGCCTAACAGCCATCAGAATAGGTGCCGTAAAGGGGATCATGCTGAACCAGAACGAAAGGGGTGAGCCTGGATTTTGTACCACCATCTGGGCCACAATAATGGCCAGGATTAAGGGGATGGTGACAGGGAACATAAGCTGCTGGGTGTCCGACTCGTTGTCGACCGCCGATCCAATCGCCGCAAATAGGGCAGCATACAATAAGTACCCGCTGATGAAATAAAACAAAAACAACGACAATAGATAGGGAAGGTTGAGCGTACCCAAACCGGCCATAATACCTTCCACGCCGTCAGTTGGGGCATCAGGTGTTGGAGCTCCACCCAACGTGGCCTGAGCTATGGCCACCAAGCCCGCCGTGAGGGCTATCCAGACCACAAATTGGGCGAGACCCACCGCGGCGATCCCCAGAATTTTGCCCAGCATGAGGTCGAACGGGCGCACGCTGGCTACCAAAACCTCCATGACGCGACTGGCTTTCTCCTCAACAACGCCCCGCACCACCATACTTCCATAGAGAAATATAAACAGATACATGATAAGAGCCGCCATAAAACCGACTACTGTGGCAGCCGCAGTGCTACTGTCTTCCTCCCCGTCGCCCGTTAGTCGGAGCGTCTGAAGATCGATTTGTGTGCGTAGCGAGTCCACAAATCCGGGGTCTAGGCCGCGTTGCTTGAGTTTCAGCGTCTGAATGCGGTCGGAAATCGCTTGGGTAATCCTGTCGCTCGTGGCCACCCCGGGGGGCTGTTCGCTGTAATAACGAAATCCACTGGGTTTGACCAAGTCGATGCGCTCATCAATCAACAAAAAGCCAAGGTCTTCCCCACTTTTCAGGCTGTCTCGCCATCCCTGAGGTTCCTGTTCCAACTCGCGAAACACCACGCCACCCTTAGAAACGAAGGCTCCGGCAAATAAACCCGACGCGTCGTGCACCCATATGGTCTGTTTGTCGCTGTCGTAGCGCGCCAGTAGTGCGGGGATCACAAACATCAGGGAAAAGAGTAAGGGCCCGATAAGGGTCATCACGATAAATTGTCGGCTTCGAACGCGTACCATAAATTCGCGCTGGGCTACCCATCCTGCTTTGCTCATGGCTGTGATTCTTTAATGGTTTTGATGAAAATCTCATGGAAGCCCGGGCGAATTTCTTCTACTGCGTGCAAGGGGACGTCCTGTGCGATGCAATGCGCAAGCAGGTCGTTGAGCGTGCCGTCGGTCAGGCGAACGCGCGTTTGCTGTATACCCAAATGACCTACTGAAACGCTGGCTGCACTGGAGGTGTTTGGATTGATAGAATCCGATCCTGGGCCGACATTCTCAGCGACTGGCAATAACTCCACGCCCCTTTCGGGGAGACTGAGTGGCCCTTCATGTCGGATCATATATGATTGATCGCTGTAACGAGCTCTGATTTCGCTCGTTTCACCGCTCAAGACCACCTTGGCCCGGTTAATGAGGGCCACATCCTGGCACATTTCCTCTACTGTCTCCATTCTGTGTGTACTGAACAGCAGTGTGACACCCTCGCGTTGCAGGTTAAGGATTTCCTGTTTCAACACCTCGACATTAACCGGGTCAAACCCGCTGAACGGCTCATCAAGGATGATCAGATCGGGTCGGTGCAACACGGTGCAGGCGAATTGTACTTTTTGTTGCATCCCCTTGGATAGCTCCTCCACCTTTTTGTCGGTCCATCCCTGTATATCGAGTCGCGTGAACCAATGGCGAACCTGTTGGCGGGCGTCGCGTGCCGATAATCCACGCAGCTGAGCCAAATACAAGGCCTGTTCGCCTATTTTCATCTTTTTGTAGAGGCCCCGCTCTTCTGGCTGGTAGCCCATGCGGTGGGTATCGGCATACGAAAGCGGGCGCCCCTCCAGGCGTAGTTGTCCGGCGTCAGGACCAATGATCTGGTTGATGATGCGTATGAGGGTGGTTTTACCAGCACCATTTGGACCCAGCAGGCCAAAGATGCGGCCCGACCTGAGGCTGAGGCTCACCCCGTCGAGCGCGGTGTGGTTGTGGTAGCGTTTGGCCACCGATTGAACCTCCAAAAATGGAGTGGCTGATGTCATACTTGAAAAATTGGACTGACGAAACGTGTTCTAAAGGGCTTAAACCCGGGGCGGCAAGGAATATTGTGGGGTAGTTTCAATTTGCTGGTACAAAAATATCCATTTTGATTTCATCTAAAACGCTATATTTTTTTAATGTTAAACAAAACATGGGGTATAAAAACCACCATGAAAACCAACATTCCTTAATCTGAGAAACAATAGTTTTGTGGTGTCAGGAATACCCGATGCTGATGTTTTCCAAAAGACGTAATTCGTGCCGATGCAGCGTTTAAAACAAATCACCGTAGTGGCGGCTGTAGTGGAGCGGGATGGCGCCTTTCTTTGTGTGCAGCGGGGAGCGATAGACAAGCCGTATTTGTCGGAGAAGTGGGAGTTCCCCGGCGGGAAAATCGAGGCGGGCGAGACCGAAACCGAGACCTTGGCGCGTGAAATGAAGGAGGAGTTATCGATGTCGGTGCTGATTGGTCGAAAACTGATTGTGGTGAATCATCTCTATCCCGACTTCCGGCTTTGTCTGCATGTGTATCTATGCACATCGCGCGATGAGCCTCAACTCCATGAGCATCTGTCGCACCTTTGGCTGCCAGGGGATGCCCTAATGCGGCTAGATTGGGCTGAGGCCGACTTGCCCATAGCAAAGCGCTTGATGGAGGGGGTTGACTAACCCCGGACAGGCATGTACGTCATGGTTCGGTCGAACTGGGCGAATGTGACAAAACCCTGACGCGTGCAGCGGTCAATTGGACTGAATTTGATTGACCCATAATAATTTTTCTGTGTCGAAACCCATAGCGCGGGCCTTATTGAGGTATAGGGTCCGTATGTCGGGCGGCAATGACGGGGTGCGCGACAAAATCCAGAGGTAGTTGCGGTTGCTACCACACACCAAGGCGTAGCGGTATTCGGCATCCAAAGCCAGTACATTGTAGCCCGCGTAGAAGGGTCCGAAAAACGACACTTTCAACATCCCCACTGTGTCGGCCTCCACAAAACGCGCTGTTCCACTGGCTCGCCGCCAGTTTTTTTTAACCGTATCATACCCTCTATTCACCACACGAACACTACCATCATCGTTCAATGTGTATTCCGCGGTTGTTTGGTTGAGGTTTCGTTCAAAAACCAGGTCATATCGGGCGATTTCATACCACTTACCCAGATACCGGCTCTTGTCGAACGGCGAAATTGCGGTGAGTCGACCCGGAATAGTCTGACATCCCCATAAAGTAAACAGCAAAAGGACCGATAAAATGATTTTCATATAGGCCTCAATATACAACTGCTAGTTCAAATGAGTGCAGAGGTTAGATCCCCCCGAGGATGACTCACAAGTCTAACAATATAGAAGCCGCTGGCAAAAACAGACAAAGTTCAGATCCGTTGTCATAGAAAAAACTTACAGGGATCAGATCCGTTATCATGGCAAAAACGGATATGGCTCAAATCCGTTGTAGGCGCCTGAGAATCGGGTGCCGTTCGTCGAAAGCCCACCGGGTATACATATGGGGACGAGCGCCAAAGCCCGAATAAAAGCGCTGCAAGCCGGGTAAATCGGAGCCTTCAAAATCGAAAATCAAGCCTTTATACTCGGGCATGTGTAGGATATGGTCGACCAATCGATGCATCCCGCCCATTTGCATCGATTCACGACTATTGACCGCGATTTGGTAGACCAATCGGGGGCCTGAACGGAGTAGAACACAGCCACACAACAACTCCTCATCACGCTTCAGCGTCCATAACGCTGCATTTTGTCCGTCTAATAGTACCTTGAGCAGTCGTTTTAAGGTGCGCATTTGTTGGGCCGATAATCCGGCCTTACGAGCTACCTGAGATGCAAACACCCGCAAAAATGACTCATAATCGCTAGATTTCGCATAATGGAGTCCATCCACTACTCGGATCAGCCGCCGATGATGTGCCGAATAGCCTGCCCGGGCAGTTTCAGGATCCATGGGCAGCCTAAAAGTCGTTCGGGCGATCGCCTGCCATCCAGCGGGAATTTGGTTGGCAGAAGGTGGGGGTTCGTCGACCTGAAACTCCAGTAAACAAGCCCCCTTGAGGGCACCACGCATGGCTTGAGTCAACCTTTCAGCCAATTCCGTAGCCGGGGATTGGTTTTGGCCGATAGGGGGGAGGGTCGACAAGTGCTGCACAAACCAGGGTTGTCGACATTGCCGAAGCGGGCCCCAACCCCGCGGCCAGATCGGAAATAGGCAGCCATCTGCGAAATGTAGCGCACCCCAACCCGGGGCCACCGCGTCGAGGTAAGCAGTATGCATATAGCCAGCTGAACCGCCGCCTAAGGCCGCCACACGGGCATTCCAGTCTGCGTCGTCGATTCGCGCACGGATCAACCACTGCGCTCCCATTGTACCATCAGTCATCGCCCGCTGCCTCCTTCAGCACAGCTGGATAGACTCCTTCCCATCCCTGCCAGGGACCATGGCCCGACAAAGAGCTATTGTGCCAGAGCGTCAGCATTTGTCCACCCACATCGCGCACCTCCTTCACCAGCTTACGCACCCGCTCTACGGCCTCGGTGGGCGACAAACGTAGGTACTGCATCAGGGTCACGTCCATCACACAAGTAGGGTGTAGGGTGATAGGCAATACGCGTTCGCCCTTTAAATCGTAGAAGGGATGCGGCGTGGCCGTGCCACTGCGAAAGCCTGTTGCCCCGGCATAGCCCATGCTGTAGTCGTCCAGAATGCCCAATTCATGCAAATGTATCAGGGTATCTGGCAGTTTAAGGCGCAAAAAATGCTGTCGACTGCGGGTTACCGGGGTGCCGAGCTGCGTTTCAAGCATGTTTTTCTCCTTTTTTAGGGCATTCTGGTCCCTATTGGAGCGGTAGGAGGGATGCAGACCAACCGTTCCCTGCTGTTGAAGTTGGCGGACACAGTCCATAAACGCTTGGCTTGTTGGAGGATGAGCCTGGTCGTACCCCCCATAATCGCCCATTTGAATAAAAAAAAGCGGATGAGCCCCAGTAGCCTGGTGCCAATGCGCCATGAGCGCATAGGTGTCGAATGGGTCGGCGCTATTTGACCAACAAACCCGTAGACGTTGACGGACCTCAGCCAACCGGCCGGCAATTAAGTCACGCACACCTCCCAAAAACTGCCTAAAAGGCGGCTTATAGCGATAAGTATACATCTGGTCGATGTCGACCGTGGGAACGAGCCGATAGTTGCGTACCGGCGGAGGATAATGTTGCCATCGTTGCTGTATGAGGGAGGCCAGGCGCAGGGCATAGCGGTCCACCAGTGCCAGATCGAGCCAGCCTTGACGGCCGCGCAGGGTCGCAGTTGGTTCGGGCCTGCCATGGGCGTCCGTAGCGTGGGGCAGATACTCTTCATAGCGACTCAACAGGTAAAAACTGGCAGCGAAAATGTCGAAGGGTACATCATAGATCCGATGGGTACGGAAGAATACAGGCAAATCGCCCCACAGGGCGGCGTCCTCATCCACAGGGGATACCCCGCTGCGGTAGAGAAGGTCGACTGCCCATACACTTATGCCTTTTTCAAGGGACATGGGATCCCCGCCATACACCACAAGCGGGCCTTCACACGTCATCGCCTCATCCCGATCGAATGTTAGGGCGTATTCATAGCCAAGTATGTGCCGCAGAAGCACGTCGACGCTGTATCGAAAACGTTGACTATCGCGCTCGGCGTAGATTAGAATCGCCTGGGGCTTGTACACGCCACGAATATAGGCGGTTGGCGCTGCCTGTGGCACGTTTGCCCATTTTCTCCGTATCTTTAGGCTTATGGTTTTTGTAAACCCCCGCCCCATTCGTCTGTTGGTTTTGCTCATCGCGACGCTGTTGATGTTGGAATCCTGTGCTGCTCATCCCAAAAAAAGGCGGAGGACCCGGTGCAATACTTGCCCCAAACACCTTCGTGGAGGCATTAATGAAACGGTTCCTCCACAACCGCAACATTCGTACACCCAACCCCTCACATGGAAATCAACGAACTGCTGATCGAGCGCCTCAGGCAACTGGATGAAAAGTATGCGTCGGCCGGACAAAACCTGGATTCATATCTCGAGGGCTTGTTGTATGCGGAGTACCTGCCGTACTGGGATTACATTCATCTGGATGTGCTGCTGAGCCTGCAGAAACCCCGAACCTCCTTCCCCGACGAACAAATTTTCATCATGTACCACCAGATCACGGAGCTGTATTTCCGACTGGTGCTTCATGAAATGGACCAGATTTCAGAGGCTGCTGCGCCAGACTGCCGATGGGTCATTGCCCGGGTGGAACGCATGAACCGCTATTTCGAAGCCCTTCGCCACTCCTTTACGATTATGGTGGATGGCATGGAGCCCGAACAATTCCTGAAGTTCCGAATGGCCCTGCTGCCGGCAAGTGGATTTCAGTCGGCCCAATACCGCCGCATCGAATTGAGTGCGACCGACCTGCTGTACCTCGTCGACCGCCGGGTTCGCGGGGATTTCAAAGGTGATGAGTCGGTCGACCGGCTTTTTGAACATATCTATTGGAAACAGGGTGCAACAGAATTGAAATCGGGCAAAGCCACCCTCACCCTGAGCCAGTTTGAAGCACGTTATCGGGATGAGCTGTTGTCGCTCGCGCAAAAGAAGCAAAACAACAATCTTTATGCGGTGTATCGGCGCCTGTTAGCCACGGATGGTGCTTCGGGCGGCGCTTCAATGGCTGCATCGGGTGGAGGCGACGATTTTTCGACTTTACGCGACGCCCTTCGGCGTTTCGACAGGCACGTAAACGTGTGGTGGCCCCTGGTCCATTACAGATCGGCAGTGCGTTATCTGCAGGGTGACCCGGATACGATCGCGGCCACCGGGGGCACCAACTGGCAGCAGTATCTACCGCCCCGGTTGCAGCTGAGAATTTTCTTCCCCGAACTTTGGAGTGAAGAAGAAAAAGCGGATTGGGGACGTCGTAATCTGGCGGAAGATGGTGCATGAAGGATCCGGGCAAACTCCTTCGTCTGTTTCGCGCCCTCAACCTGCTCGCGGGTAGTAGGCGGGGCTATACGGTCGACGAGCTCGCCGAAAAACTCGAGGTTAGTCGCCGCACAGTCTACCGCGACCTCATCATTTATGGTCAGTGCGGCTTTGTAGTGGTGAGTCATCCCGTTACCCATCGCCTGCGTGTGAGCAATCCCGGAGAAACAGCCGAAAAAATCGGGTTTGATGTCGATGAGGCACACCTACTGGAGGAGGCCCTGTTGGGACTTCCCGATGGGCCGGTGCGCTCAGATTTGCTCGATAAGGTGCGCAGTTTCGGCGGCAGTACTCGGGCACTTGGGCATTTCCTCAACCAGCAAGCGGGCCTCCACTACCGAATATTGTCACAGGCCATCCGTGAGCGGGTGCAGGTGGTGCTGATCGACTACAATGCCCCGAGTTCCCACAGCATCGGCAATCGCTTGGTTGAGCCTTATGGCTTCAGCGCATCGCTCGATATTTTATACGCTTTCGAGCCTTCCTCACGCCGCAACAAATCTTATAAAATGGTGCGCATCGGGCAGGTGCGCCTCGAACGCATGCCCTGGCAGTTTACCCACCTGCACGATACCCCTAAAACTGATGCATTCGGAATGCCGATGGGCGAAACGAATCACGAAATTCACCTACACCTGGGTCAGCTCAGCAGCAATTTATTGCGCGAAGAGCACCCCGCAGCTGCTTTGTACCTGTCGCCTTTGTCGACCCCCACCCATGAAGAACGTGTCCACGAACTCCGGCTAAGGGTGGCCGATTATCGGGGGATTGGACGATTCGTGTTGGGACTAGCCGACGATCTCGATATCATCGGGCCGCCCGATTTTGTGAAGTACCTGAGCAATCGGGTTGGCAGTTTGTTGAAATAATCATCGTCCGCCAGAAGTTTGACGGGGTTTGATGGGGGAGTTACGGGGTTTTGACGGGGGTTTTTGTGTGACAAAAGATGTCACAACCCGGCTTCATGTTTGTACACACAAAACAAACTACCTATGGCACGTTTCACATCACCCAGGGTTTTGATGCTGCGTTTTGCAGACGAAATCGAGCTGGTGCCCTTCGACCAGCCACTCTTACTTCCCGAAGGCATGTCACCCATCCGTCACGCACATCAAGTTGAGGCGATGACCCCAGACGATTCAGTTAAGGCTCCGGGTGTCCACGCCCACATCTCCCCATTCGAGAGCCCCCTTATTCCATTGTTCCACCCTGCAGCCTAAACGATATGTTCACCCCCACTCTTTCCCTGCGTTCAATAGCCCATTCAGCGGCCTATTATTTCGGTCTTCGTCATTTAGGCTTGTGGCGCTACAACTCGCGACGGGCGCGCAATACAGCCGTGCTCCTCTCAGCCCCTATGATGTATACGCCCGATTGTCTTCCACAATTCTACAATCCGAACCGTGTGGCGCGCCTTTCGTTCGTGTACGACCAAGAACTCGAAATTGCACGGGTGTGGGTCGTACAGTGGGGCGTGCGCATCGGTCAACTTCCGCTGCCCTCAGCTCAAAGGGCCTTCAAAATAATACGGGACGGGCATTATCCGGAGGTGCGCATCAAATCCGACACAGCCGTACTTTTGTAGTATGGAAAGTATATCTACCCAACAAGCCCCTAATCCTGTGGGCAGTTACCCCCATGCCCGCCGCGTTGGAAACCTCTTGTTTCTATCCGGAATTGGTCCGCGTGCGGCCGGCACAGACGCCTCCGACCCGCACGTGCCGGGACTAACCCTCGATAAAAACGGGAATTTTTTGGAATTTGATTTCGCCGCTCAGGTGCATCAGGTGATGGCTAATGTGACGGCCGTTCTGCAGGTTAGCGGAGTGGGCTGGCAAGATGTGGTGGATGTTACGGTGTTCCTCACCCATATGCGGCGCGATTTCCATACCTTCAACCGCATATATGCTGAATATATGGCACCGCTCGAACCAAAGCCTTGTCGAACCACGGTTGAAGTAACGGCACTCCCCACAGCGATTGCAATTGAAATAAAGTGCATCGCCGTGATCCCGGAGCGCATGATTTAATTTCTTTCCGGGCCTAACATATGTAATGACACTGCACCGGATGACCACCCCCAGGAATATTGGGGATGAATCTTCTTTAGTTAAGGCGCGTGGGTTCTGCTATACGGGGTCTTTGCCCAATTTCTGCTCCAGGAAATACGCAGCGGCGTTTTGTTCCGCCATTTTCCGGCTGCTGTCTGTGGCTTTGGCCACTGTCTGACCGTCGAGGAGAACCCTAACCGTAATTTTTCCCTTTCGGCTCCGTTCGAAGCGGTTTTCCACCTCAAAGCTGATCCTCTTGCCGTTTCTCTGCGCCCATTCCACAAGTCTACTCTTGTAGTTATGGTCGGTAATGGTTAGCTCTTCCAGGTCCACAAACGGCGTGAGGATGCGGTTGCAAATAAAATGATAGGTTCTTGAGTAGCCTTGGTCGAGGTAGATGGCCCCCAGAAACGCCTCGAAAACATCCGCATTCATATTTTTGCTCGTTTCATTGCGGCGATTGCCGGATGTGTGCTGCAACATTTTATCCAAACCCAGCTCCCGGGCCAATGTGTCGAGAAATTGGGTGTTCACGACCTTCGAACGCATATTGGTGAGAAAACCTTCGTCACGGTACGGAAACCGGCGAAATAATACATCTGCCACGACCAAATCCAAAACTGCATCACCCAAATACTCCAGACGTTCGTTACTCTTGTGTAGGCCATCCTCCAGTCCCACGCGAGCGCTCGAGTGGGTAAATGCGAGCTCGTAGAGGTGCATTGACTTTGGGTACAAATCCGTCAACTCGAAAATCCGGGTTGCCAAGGGGTTGGACCCCCGCAACAAACGCTTGCGGACACGATCAATGAGCCTCTTCACAACCCAAATATCCTCATCCTTCGTAGCGGCGAAATATCACAGAAGTATTATGCCCGCCAAATCCAAAGGTATTGCTCAAAGCGGCCCTGATCGGTCGCTTGCGCACCTGGTTAAACGTTAAATCAAGACGGGTATCAAGTTCCGGGTCATCCGTAAAATGGTTGATCGTAGGAGGAACTGTTTCGCTCTGAATAGCTAAAATAGCTGCCACGGCTTCCACGGCCCCAGCCGCTCCAAGCAGGTGTCCGGTCATCGATTTGGTGGAACTGATACTCATCCGGTAGGCGTCCTCGCCAAAGACGGTTTGAATGGCTTTCACCTCACTGACATCCCCCAGAGGGGTCGATGTGCCGTGTACGTTGATGTAGTCGATGTCGCCCGTCGACAAGCCGGCATCAGCCAAGGCGGCGCGCATCACCAATGTGGCGCCAAGTCCCTCCGGATGGGGCGCTGTGATGTGGTTGGCGTCGGCAGATAAGCCGCAACCTGCCAATTCCGCATATATACGGGCTCCCCGTTGCAGCGCATGATCGAGCGCTTCCAGAATCAAGGCTGCGCCCCCCTCCCCAAGCACGAATCCATCGCGGTCGAGGTCGAACGGTCGCGAGGCAGTGGCGGGACTATCATTACGTTCGCTCAGGGCCTTCATGGCGTTGAAGCCGCCCACACCCGCCTGGTTAACGGCGGCTTCCGATCCGCCCGTCACCATCACATCGGCTTTCCCCATCCGAATGAGGTTCATGGAGTCGATGAGGGCGTTGTTGGCACTGGCACATGCCGAAACCGTGGTGTAATTCGGGCCTCGCAATCCATAGCGGATGCTGATGTAGCCCGGGGCGATATCGCCAATCATTTTGGGGATGAAAAACGGATTGAACCGCGGCGTGCCATCACCCTCAATGTAGGATTTGACTTCTTCAAAAAAAGTGAATATGCCCCCGATTCCAGAACCCCAAACTACTCCGACGCGGTTGGCATCGAATGGGGCGCCCATAAGACCTGAGTCACGCATTGCTTCCTCGCAGGCCACCATAGCGTATTGCGCAAAAGGATCCATTTTACGAGCCTCTTTGCGATCAAAATGTTGTTCTGGGTCGAATCCCTTCAGCTCAGCGGCGAAACGGGTGCGAAATCTGGAGGCATCAAAACGGGTTATGGGCGCTGCACCGCTTATGCCGGTGATCAACCCATTCCAGTATTCAGAAACCGTATTTCCAATGGGCGTGAGCGCTCCGAGACCCGTAACCACTACACGTCGCATCTGCATAGCTTGCGGAGTTTATTTCACATTCGCCTCCAGATAGGAGATGGCCTGGCCTACGGTGGTAATACTTTCCGCCTGGTCGTCGGGGATGGAAATGTTAAATTCCTTTTCGAACTCCATAATCAGCTCTACCGTGTCAAGGGAATCTGCACCCAAATCGTTGGTGAAGCTGGCCTCGGGGGTAACATCATTTTCGTCTACGCCAAGCTTTTCTACAATGATGGACCGCACTTTCGATGCTATATCAGACATTTCTGTTGGTTTTAATGAATAATCGCCACAAAGGTAAGGGAACTATGGCACATTATCAAATAGTAGTGTCGGGGGAATTTTCACCGTTATGCATTAACTTTGTAACCCTTTAGTGGTTGTTGTGGCAAAAAAAAACCTATTCATTGACATTGGCTTTAGCCAGAATTTGGTGGGGCTGCGTACCACCCGTCGCCCCTGGCAGGTGGCCTGGTTTTTCAACGAGCATTTCTCCACTCAATTTTGCCGGATTCCCGACTGGTTCTCCGGAATTGCATTGGAGACCGGGGGTGTTTGGACTTCGGGATTAGCGGATGGGACGGAGCCGGCAAGTGGATCAGGGCATATAAGTGCCGCGGGACGGGAAGGTGGTGCGGGCCAAGCAGACACGGCGGGTCTGAAAAGTGGGGCGACAAGAACAAAAGGCACGAAGCGGATAAGTAATTCGGCAATAGTAATCCCAAAGGAATTAGGAGTGCCTGAGTCTACGGATACCAACTCTTTTACCTGCTACAGCTGGACTTCTGAACAGGACATGCCTCTGGCCTATTTATTGAAAACCGCATCTCAATTCGGGGTTGTATCACCTGCCCTTCGCGACGCGTGCGACTACCTCCTTTTTTATTCCAATGAAGCCCCCCTGCCCGAACCCGGGCTACTGGCGGCTCAGGTCCACCAACACAAGTATTTTGGATACGCCATGGCCATTCCATCCGATGACAAACGCTGGTCGCGGCAAATCCCCATATTCTTTTGATCCGATCCATGGCCAACAAATCAATATACCGCCGCCGAACCAAAATCGTTGCTACCGTTGGCCCAGCCTGTTCTGATAAAGCTGTATTGAGTCGCCTCATTAAGGCCGGCGTCAATGTTTTTCGGTTGAACTTTTCATATGCCGTCTATGATAACCTTGAACGGGTGATCCGCGATGTGCGCGACCTGAACCGACAACTGGGCGCCCACACGGCCTTGCTGGGCGACCTGCAGGGTCCCAAAATCCGCGTCGGCGAAATACAAAACAACGGTATTACCCTGCGCAAGGGCGATAAAATCCTATTCACCACCGTACCGTGTATGGGCGATGCCCAACACATCTACCTTAACTATAAAGAGTTCCCTCTAGATGTGGAAGAGGGCGACCTAGTGTTGCTTGATGACGGTAAAATCAAACTGGAGGTGCTGAGAAGCAACCGCCTCGACGAGGTCGAATTGGTGACAGTTTATGGGGGACTACTCACTTCGAAAAAGGGGGTTAACCTCCCAAATACGAAGGTCTCGCTTCCGTCACTCACCGAAAAGGACCAGCGTGACCTCAATTTTATCCTCGATCACGACCTCGATTGGGTTGCCCTGTCCTTCGTACGTAGTCCGAATGACGTGAAGGAGTTGCGCAAACGCATTCAAGACCGGGGCAAAGACACCCATATCATTTCTAAAATTGAAAAACCCGCAGCAGTCGCTGAAATCGATGCCATCATTGCAGAATCAGACGGGATTATGGTGGCCCGGGGCGACCTGGGCGTAGAGTATCCCATCGAAAAACTTCCCCTGATCCAAAAATCGATTGTTAAAAAATGCCTCAACCAATGCAAGCCGGTCATTATCGCAACCCAAATGATGGAAAGCATGATCACCCAGTTCATGCCAACCCGGGCTGAGGCCAACGACGTGGCCAACGCGGTTTTGGATGGCGCCGATGCCCTAATGCTCAGCGGAGAAACCTCGGTTGGCCAGCATCCGGTACAGGTAATTGAATATATGAGCCGGATTATCGAAACGGTGGAACAAGAGGTCGAGGGAATCTACTACCGCGAACACGCTGAATCGGCTGACAGCGAACAGTCCTTATCCGACTCCCTATGCTATTTAGCGGGGCGCGCTGCAAAATATGTTCGAGCCCACGGAATTGTGGGCCTCACCCGATCGGGATACACAGCCTACCAGGTGGCCAGCTACCGCCCGTTGTGTTCTGTGTTCATCTTCACCCCCAATCTTCGGCTGTTGACCCGTATCAGCCTTATTTGGGGGGTTCGTGCTTTTTTTTACGATAAACAATCGGGCACCAACCAAACAATCGATGAAGTGCTCTCTTTCCTGAAGAACCATAAATACATCCGGAAGGGGGATGTGGTGGTGAATACCGGTGCCATGCCGGTGGGCAGCGACGGCCGTGCGAATTTTCTGAAAATTTCACGCATTGGGTAGGCTCTTGTAATCATGTTGGCCTGTAAAACAAGAAGTGCTAACTACATTTGCTGGTCGATTTTATTATTTTTAATTATAGGGTCTTTAATCATATTTTACCAAGAAGTTATGATATCGAGTATGTAAAATTCAAATACAACACAGGATTTTGGGCCCTTAATACTGGATCAAAAATTTGTTATTCATTATTGAAGCGCGCTATTAAGTGCGAAAAAAATTATTCAATTATCTATTTACACGGCGGGCCAGGGGGCTCGATTTCAAGCAGAATTATTGCGGAGAATGAATTTTTGACAAATGAAGGTTTCAATGTTTATTTCTATGATCAGGCCGGGTGTGGAATGTCAAATAGATTGTCCAATATTAAAGAATATACTTTAGAAAGGGCATATTGAGGATTTAGATGCCATTATAAATAAAATCAATACACCAATCATTTTACTTGGCCAATCATGGGGATCTGTATTAGCCGCTGCATATTTATCGAAATACCCGCATAAGATTACCTCAATTATTTTTATCAGCCCAGGGCCCATTTACCCGTTAAACCCAAACCTGAATCGTCGGGATTCTTTCATAAAGCACAAATTAAAAAGGCCGGCTAAATCAAATAAAGTTGCGTCCGATCAAGTTTATAATATTAGGATGCAAACTATTCGAATGCTTGCCACAAGGCACGGAATTAAATTAGCAAAAGATGATGAGGCAGATGATTTTGCATTGCTGGAAAAATCCAAAACCAACAAATCTTGCTTATGCGACACTTCTCTAATTATAAATTCAGACAATAAGAGCGGATATTTCTGTGGGATTATGACGTATTATAACTTGTTGAGGATAAAAGATTTTAGAGATCGTATTAACGGCAAAAATTTACCCGTTTTGGTTTTAAAGGGTCAATGTGATAATCAACCACTGGGCGCAGCAAATGAGTATTTAGAACTTTTTCCAAACTCACAATTTAAGTTGATAACTAATGCGGGCCATTTTATCAGCTTTGAGCAACACGAAAACTATAAAAGCGCATTAATACGGTTTTTAAGACAATACGCTTGCACTCGACAATAGCGTTGCGCAACCGCGCAAGAGCCCAATTTGTTCAGGCAGATGTCGGACAATGGGATGATTTATTCAATTATCTCGATAGCGAGGGTGCCAGGGGGGTCTGCGACTCCAGGCACACTGTAGGTGTGTCCATCGCTCCATGTCGCGGATTATGAGTACCTCGGGTTGCGTCAGATGATCTATGTCACCCCAGAAATTACCGACCAGATACCTCATCCAAAAAGGCCGTCTAATTCCCCCTTCGTTGAAGAACAGGCCCATTTCAGCCGTTCGGCTACGCTTTCTGTCTCCAATCAAAAAATAGATTGCGCCACCCGCAGGGTACAAAAGATTTCGGGTTCCACAACTGTCCACCCACACTTTTTGTACCCCTTTTATTCCCTTTATTCGGTTAACCAGACGTTGATATGCTCCTTGATACGTGGTGTATCCTCTTTCGCTTCGCTCTCCTGATCCATACAATTTGACCCACTTTTTGAGCAGCCGTTCTAAAGGCTGAATATCCCCTATTAATGCCAACGCAAGGTGTCTCGAAACAGTTGTCGGCCGTTCTCCATTTAGCCGGTGTTTGAAACTATCGGGTTCTGTAAATCTCTGTGGACCGATAGTAGATAATATGATTTTGCCGTCTTTACCAGCCATGATGATTCGTCGATCGGGCAGCATTCGTGCAACATGCATGCCTGTCTCATCATGGAATGCCTGCCAATCAAGGCCACCACTATAGGTGATGTCGCAGCCCGTAGGGCCTACTGCCAGCCAGCAGAAGGTGTCGATCGGTAGGACGCACTCCCTGTAACCACGGGTAGGGATGCGTGGATTCCACCACATGCCATATCGATTACCCGCAACGACCCCATGTGTGATTTGCGTATTTTGGTAGTCTCCTCCAACCACTACCCACTGACTATCAGGGGTGATGGCGATGGAGAAGCCGCCTCGACTGGGCGTACCGTGCAGCAGGTACGCCAGTTCGCCAGATAGCGTATCAGGAAAGCGTAAATGAATTCCCGCCAGTGCGGGATTGGGTATATCAGTACGAATGTGCGACCAACTTTGTCCCCGATCGCGGCTGTACCATAACCTGCATGTCTGTCCACCACTGATAATGGCCATCGTGCTATCTCCCACACAAACAATGCTCGTGCCGCTAGCAGCAAATGCGGCTTCTCCCGGTGCAAACAATGGCCGAGTCGTATCCACGGGTTCTGTCCATGTGCGGCCGGCATCTTGGGTAAACAGCAGTAACAGCCTACCATTGTCTTCGGGATCACCAAATAGCACCCCGCGGCTGTCATTCCAGAAGTCAATTCCATCGAAAAAGGCCTGTGGGTTGCTTGGTCGATAAACGATCGACCATTGCTGACCTCCGTCTTTGGTGCGCCAGATTGCGGGTTGCTTTCCAGATGTTGCGGCAATAGCCTCTAAGTCATTAAAAGCATAAACACTTCTAAAATCGACAGAATCGCCCGCTGGCTGAGCCGAAATCCATGATTGTCCCGCGTCGGTAGTGTGGCAAAGCCACCCTTTACTCCCGCCTACCCACCAATCCTTGTTGCCGGTTACCGATAATGACCTGATATTGGAAGTGTTGCCCGTCGATAATCGAATAAATGTGGTGTCTGGTTGACCCAATACCGAACCCGGGAAGCAAAAAAAGATAAAAATAAATAATATCCGATTTTTGAACCTTCCTATTTCCATATCAATTCACTGAGGTCTATTTGTAAATCTCTTCTATCGATTGGTGATAAAGACCATTGTGCAGTATGATTGTGCTCTGCTCTTCTGTTTAATCGCCAGGACGCTGAATCGTGCTTAGTGTTTTTATTTTCATCGGAATATATGGTCACTGAATAAGTCCCTGGCAAAAGTCCGAGTGTTGGCTGTCCATGATCCCACCCACCCTGTTCTGCGTCTGTGAAGCGATATACTCCGCACTTGTAGCCGGAAGCATCAACTATTTCTACAGTACGTCCGGATTGCGCCCATTTAGCAATTTCGGATAGTTGTTTTTCTTTTTTCGATGTAATAACACTTATATTTTTAACAAGGCTGTCCGATACCACCTTAAATACCTGAAATACCGAGTCAAGTACTTGCCCACCTCCTCCAAAAATTGACCCACGCGGAATAATGAATTTATAGATTCTACCAGGGATTAATACCTCCGGTATGGCAAAGGATAAAAGACCCTCAACGTAAATGTACATTGCCCCTGTCTGCACAACCCGACCGCTTGTAGTGTCTGCCCAAATGATTGCGGCCGTATCAATTCGTTCCAATGGCACATCGCCCGTATACCGCAAAAAACTCCTTCCTGCGCACAGCTCCGGAACACCCGTATTTATTGGCTTTAATAGTGGAAGTTCATTGACAGTTGTACCGGTCGCCTTGGCTTGCTCCGGAATGGGTATTGTCCTTCGGATGATGGTGTCTGCGCGGTGGATCATTTTACAGACCGCTACAACCTGGCCCAGTTCTGCATTTTTGTAGGCCTCACCCATAAAGACATATGCGGTGTCTCCCTTCCAGTATTGTAGCTTTGTTATAGAATCACCAGTTACCCCCCCCTCAATAATCCAATTCAATTCAGTGGGACGAGCACTAAAAGTAATTCCGAGCCATCCGGGCCATTTTTCAACATAATCCATTATGCGGGATTGCTCGTCTCGATCGATGGACAAACTCAAAAAACAAGTCAGCGATGAATCATAGGAACTCTGTATTGGGCGCACAGGGATATCAATAAAATCGAATGCCTCACCCGCCTTATAAAACGCGTCTTTGTTTTCGTCGGCCCATACAAACAAACGAAAATCTCTCATAGGCAAATAGCCGAGGAAAAATCTACCGCTGTCGTCGGTCGTTGTCCAATATCGTGCCTTCTGTTTATAGACCACAGAATCACCTGATTCAACCCAATCATATAAAGCTACGCGCGCCTGAGGCCTTGGCTTCGCATTCGAAGCGTCTGATACACGACCCGATATCCAACCGGTGTCGATCGTGGGGCCCGTTGAAAAAACATGTTTGAATTCCTTGAGCTTGTTACCTTCCGTGAAATCAACCACCGCATCGCCCATATAGAGCGTGTACGTAGTGGATGTATCCAGTGGGACGGCGTTAAAATCAACTACGATTCGATTTATGGCATCTCGGATGATGGGGGGCTTTCCAGGGTCGGGTAGCATCCGAATGGTGCCTCGGTTTTGAATTCTGACAAATTCATTGAATTGGAACGTTAGTCGATCTCCATTATATCCTGTGGTGAACCAGGCCGGCTCTGCTTTAATTAACTGCGGGGGGATGCTATCACGTGGGCCACCCGTGGGCGCAACCATATTCGCACAGCCTCCCAAATAGATCGAGGGTGACAAAAAACACAGTCTCATCAATAGAATTAGAATGGGAAACTTCAGCCACGTTCCGCTCGCGCTTTCGAACTTCTGATCAGTTCGATTCATGAATTATTCCTCTTTCGAAAAAAGTAAACCTGACTGCTACAGGCATCTTTTTTCAGCTTGGCGCTGCACAAAAACCATAGGCCCTTCAACAAACCAAGGATTGAAGAGGCTGCTGATCCCGAACGGTATTTTTCGCTCAAGATCGAAACATACATAGGGTCGAAGATCATGGGGCGTGTCGAAAGGCATTCAAAACCGAACGCTTCAACAAACTTCCGCAGCATATTGGGTCGAAAATGGTATAGATGTCGCGGCACATCCCAGGCTGCCCAATGCTGTTTGTAATGCTGTGCATCTGTTGACATCGGATTGGGTACGGCCACTACAAACAAGCCACCAGGCATTATGAGTTTGTGCAGGCAATTAACGTGTGTCCGCAAATCATGCACGTGCTCTAAAACATGCCACATAGTAACGACCCCAAACTGATCATTCGTTATTTTCAGCCATTCCTCATTGTTTACCTTTAATCCGTGTAGACGCCTGGCGCGTTCAGCCGTGGCCGGATCGGGCTCAACCACCAGAACATCCCAACCTGAACTACTCATGTGCGATGCAAATTCACCCGTGCCACAGCCCACATCCAACAATCGGCGTTGAATGTGGCCGCCCCATCTCTCTACTTGTTTCTTTTTAACCCCAATTGTATATTGACGTACCCAACGATACATTGCATTAATTAGCCCTGGTGCATCTGCACCAGTGTGCGACACATAGTCATCGCTTTGATAGTATGAACCAATATTCACCTGATCAGGACGAGGATTCGTATACCAGAGTCCGCATTCGCCGCAACAAACAACCGCAAATACCTCCTTCGATACGGAATAATCAACGATACTTTGTGAATCTACCGGTTTATTCAGGCTTTCGCAGGCAGGACAAGCTTTCAGTGTTTCCATTCAGCACCTTTATTCAAATATACCATTAGTATGCTAATGTCGGCAGGAGAGACCCCTGAAAGCCGTGAAGCTTGTCCCAATGATTCTGGCCTCATTGCCGACAATTTTTCCCTTCCCTCATGCGACAAAGCGCGTATCGTTTGAAAATTAAAATCAGGCTTTAGGTAGATGTGATCCAAATTCGACATCCTGCGTGCCTGTTCTTCCTCCCGTTCAATGTAACTGCGGTACTTCCATTGAATTTCCGCCTGTTCGGCATCCTCCTCTGGAAAATCAACTAAAAAGGAGCTAAGGTGTCCAGAGGCCGCCGACAATTCTCGTATTCCTATGCCAGGGCGCAGCAAGATGCTACCCCACTTCACCTTTTGGTTAATCGGCGCCTCTTCGTGATCGATTAACACAGGGTTCACCTCCTTTGGCTCAGCGGTTTTCTGCCGCAGAAACTTCGTGATCGACTCCACATTCCTCACCTTTTGCTCAACACGTGTGTGTCGATCTTCGCCTATTAAACCGTTGCGCAAGGCGATTTCAGAAAGGCGGATGTCAGCATTGTCCTGACGCAACAAAATCCTGTGCTCCGCGCGCGAGGTAAACATTCGATATGGTTCATCCGTACCCTTATTGATCAAATCATCGATCAGCACGCCTATATAGGCCTCAGAACGGCTCAAAACCAGTGATTGCCGGTCGTTTATGGCCAAATTGGCATTGGCGCCAGCGAGTAAGCCCTGACAAGCAGCCTCCTCATAGCCTGTGGTTCCGTTGATTTGTCCCGCAAAAAACAATCCCTCCACATTCTTGGTCTCAAGCGACGGTCTCAATTGCGTTGGCGGAAAGTAATCGTACTCGATGGCATATCCCGGCCTGAACATACGCGCCTGTTCGAATCCGGGAATCTTGCGAAGCGCCGCGTACTGAACTTCCTGTGGCAAAGAAGTTGAAAACCCATTGATATACATCTCCACGGTATTCCACCCCTCCGGTTCCACAAAAATCTGGTGCCGATCACGTTCAGCAAACCGGTTGATTTTATCTTCTATACTCGGACAATAACGCGGACCCAATCCCTTGATGCTACCATTGTACATGGGCGAACGGTCGAAACCCGTGCGCAGGAGATCATGCACAGCCTCATTGGTGTAGGTAATCCAACATGATCGCTGCCTTTCCAATGGGCGGGTATCGGTGAACGAAAACTTACCCGGGTGTTCATCGCCCCTCTGTTCCTCCATCTTCGAGTAATTCAGGCTGCGCCCGTCAATTCGGGGTGGCGTGCCTGTCTTCATACGCCCCGTAGTGAAACCAAGCGCCATCAACTGTTCGCTTATTCCATAGGATGCGTGCTCTCCGCTTCTTCCGCCTCTTTGTTGCTTCTCCCCCACATGCATGAGACCATTGAGAAAGGTGCCTGTCGTTAAGACCACGGCTCTTGCCAAAAAGTGCGTTCCCATGGCAGTGCGCACACCCTCAACCCGGGTGCCACTATCAGCCAACAGCAGCTCCACCACAGCGTCTTGCCAAAAGTGAACGCCCTCGGTCTCCTCCAGCATTTGTCGCCAAAGCGCCGCAAACATCATCCTGTCGTTTTGCGTTCGTGGACTCCACATGGCGGGGCCCTTGGATCGATTGAGCATTCGAAACTGAATGGCCGTTCGGTCGCTCACAATCCCAGAGTAGCCACCGAGAGCATCAATCTCGCGAACAATTTGTCCCTTCGCTACACCACCCATTGCCGGGTTACACGACATCTGGGCAATGGTCTGCATATTCATGCTTATAAGCAACACCTTCGAGCCCATACGCGCGGCCGCGGCTGCAGCCTCACAACCAGCGTGGCCCCCGCCCACCACAATCACATCATAGTCGACCCGCATCATCCTATGTCATTAGTAAGCCCACCCCTGGCCAGCCCATGTTCCACGTGGAACATTAGATTGTCCGCTTCGCCGGAACGGGCACCTCCATCCTTCTCGCGACCAGTCCTCTTCAACGCCGAAGCTACGCCCGAATCAGGTTGTTCCACGTGGAACTTTCTAATCCTTAAGGCATCGTTTTCTTTTTGGCGCATTTTGGCCTGCTCCTCCCTGGTTTTATCATCCTGCCCCATTAAATGTAGTAGTCCATGCACCATAACACGGTGCAGTTCTTCCCAATACGTCACCCCTAAGTTGCGGGCATTTTCTGCAACCCTTTCTGTGCTTATGTAACATTCACCATTAATTTGTTTTTTCAATGTAATATCATTGCTCGTACAAGGAAATGTGATGATATCCGTATAGGTATTGTGTTTCAAATACCTGGTGTTCAGCTGGTTTATATATTCGTCACCACATAAAATATAGTTCAAATTAGCACCCTCAAAGTCGGCCCCGAGCAAAACAGCATTCAACCAGGCGCGAACTTCCCGTTTTTGTTTTAAGGCCAGCCCTCCCTCCGCGACAAAAAACCGGATCACGATTTCAGGTTTATGGAAAACGCTGCAGTGCGCTCCTCCCTCCTGTATTCGAAATGGTCGCTAACCCAGCGGGTCAGCAAAACTCCTCTTCCGCCCTCTTGGGCAAGCCGTGATTCGGCAGTCGGGTCGGGCACATCGCTCTCATCAAATCCCTCGCCCTGATCCACCACCTCACAATGAAATACATTGCATTCAGCGTAGCATCGAATCACAACATCCTTGGAGGGATCAAATAAATTACCGTGTTGCAGGGCGTTGCGTACACTCTCACCGAGGGCCAGGCGGATTTTGGTCTCGCATTCGGTAGACAACTCGTACATATGCCCTAAATCCGAGATGATCTGGTCGATCAGGGCCGTGCCCTGGGTAAGGGTTTGAAGGGTTGCCTCGAACTTCATGGGCGAATCTGAGAAAAATACCGGTCCACCTTTTGCCGATAATAGGGATTGAGCTGTGGACTCACGGTCCGGTACATCTCCAGGGTGCGCATCTTCTCACGCTTGTAGGCCTCAAAAGCAGGGGGCTCACGACGAGATACCTGTTGAGCGGTATTGGCTCGCCGTTCATCATCCCACTCGCGCTCACGCTCCGCCTTCTCAGCCTCTAAAAGACGTGTTATGATCTCTTCTTGCCGACGCACACTCTCCTCGGTCAGCCTCTTATTCACCAGGTCCTTTTCCGTCTTCTCCATTTCCTTTACCAGCTTGTCTAAATCGCCTAAACCTCCCTTTCCGTCCTTGTTGAGCTCCTCATTCAGGCGCTGTAACTCGCGACGAATGGCTTCTTGTCGCGCCACCATTTCACCAAAAGCCTGACTCTCCTGTCGATTACGCCCCTGCTGACCGTCCTTCTTGCCCGCGCCATGTTGACCCATCTGCTGCCGCATCTGTTTCATCTGATCGTTTAGTGACTTCTGCATCTGCGACATCTTGCTCAAACGCCCCGATCCCCCACCCATCCCGGGCTTTTTACACTGCTGCTGCCCGTCCATATTGTTCGCCTTCTCCTGTTGCAGATTGTTCAACAGCTCCGACAACATCAACGCAAGATTGTTGGCAGACGTCATCACATACTGTTGACGGCTTTTGATCTCCGAAATCCGGCGATCACCAAGCGCCGCCATGGCCTTCTCAATGTTTAGGTTGATGAGACCCATCTCGCGGGCCACAATACTCTCCAGCTGCATCACGCGCGAGGCCAATGCGGTTAGGCTGTCCTCCAGAAGACGTGCCTCCTCCTTCAGGCGCACCTGATCCTGACCCATCTCCACAAAAACCGGAGAATAGGCGCTGTTCTCCTGCAGGCGATCCATCAGCTTCTCCTGCCGAAAGGAATAGCGAATCAGGTTTTCGAGCAACATTCGCAGTGATTCTATATTCTCGTCGAGCATCTGCATCTCCTGACTCTGAATGTCCTCCCGGATTTTCTGCGCCATATCCTTCATCTTTCCCGCTGCGCTCTTCTGCTGGGCTGCCGCCTTCTTTTGATTCTGTTCCGATAAACTCTGTTTCGCCCCATCCATTTCCTGGCTGATTTCGCGCGATTGTTCACCAAGCTTATCAAAATCTATTGGGTTCTTCAATTCGCTGTTCTCCTTCTCCAATTCCCCTGCATACTTCTCCTGCTCGGAAAACTCCTTGTTGAGTACCTCCTGTTCCTTTTTCAGGGATTCGCTTATCTCGCTTGTTGACTGCTCACTGCGGCGTGCCAATTCATCCTGCTTACGAGCCAATTCATCCAGCTTTCTGGCCAGTTGATCCGCCTTCTGCTCCACCTCCATTTCTTTAAAAAACTCCAGCATGCGATCGAGCTCCTTTTCCACCTGTGACTGATCAAACTTCATTTTGTCGAGCTGCTCCCGCATTTTGTCGCTCTTCTGCTGATCCATCATCTTTTCAAGCTCCTCCATCATCTTGCGCATCTCGTCGTTCAGCAGACGATTGGCCATTTCCTGCAGTTTCGCCTGCTTCTCCAAAATTTCTTTCTTCTGCTCGTCGCTTCTGAGCCGGCTGTTTTCCTGCATATTGTTGACCGCGTCGCGCAGCTGTTGCCGAACCTCCGCCTGCCTTTGTTTAATCTGTTCGATCAGGCGCTTGTCCTCCCAGCTCAATTCTTTTTTATCGACCAGCTTACGTAGCAGTTTCTCTGCATCCCGCTCTATCTTCTGGCTTTCGGAGATTGCCTTCTCCAGCTGATCGGTCGTTTCTGCTGTATTAGAGGTGATTTTTTCTTCTCGTTGTTCCTCCGTCAGACTGCGGTATTGGAATGTGGTGGTACGGGATTTCTTGGCTCCATTCACCCCATCGTTGTCGGACACCTCGAAATAATAATCGACATAAGAACCATTACGCAATCCCAGCGTGGTAACATCAAAATAATAGAAAAAACGCTGTCTGTTGCCCTTACCCAAGCTCAACGGCTGAACCTTTAGCTCTCCCTGTGGCACGCCAAGGGGATCAAACATTCGGTAACAGAATGATAAAGAAGAAAAGCCGTGGTCGTCGCTAATTTCTCCATCGAAATAACGAACACCTGCCTGAAGGCTGTCGGGCTGCTCACCCGCCTCAATAACCGGCCAGTGATCGGGTATCACCCGTAAGGTAAAGGCCATGCTGTCGGCGCGCGGATTTGATCGGTTTTTGAAGCGAATGCTATAGCGCATCTCCTGACGGGCAGAATGGGCAACAGTGAACCTGCCAGAACCCTTGCGTTCACCTGAAATTTTACTGCCATCGCTCAGCCCTAAAGACAAAGTGTCGATGCTACGTGTCTGAACTTTCCAGGTGATGCGGGTGCCCTCGGGCACCACCAGATCCCCTGTGTTCTGCAGAGATTGATTTGTTTTGCCCAAATATGCAGGAAATACCAGTTCCACCTCGAAGCGTTCCACAACCGGGCGCGCCACCACATTCAAGTCGTAGGTCAGTGAGGTGAATTCATCTGCCCGGAACATAAGTCTCATTCCGGGCTTCACCTGAGGAATTTCTGCCTCGAATACCCCCACTTCAGCTGTGTTTTGCATCCGAATCCACTGCCCAGAATGCGATAAATAGGCCTCAGCGGGCACTACCGATCCCCTCAAACGCAGACGCAGGAGTGCTGTTTCAGATTGCTCGAACTGCTCATTACTGTTAATCCAATCGAAGATGAACGGCGCTTCCCGCACATACTCGCGGTTGTAGCGCACCACCTTCTCACCACCCTTACTCAACAATGATGGGGCAACAATCAGAACCAGGATAAATAAGGTAGCAACCGGAATCAGAATCTTTAGGTGGCGGCGGTTGGACTTCAGATCGATCATAGTGAGCATGGGAATAGGCATCAGCATACGCGTGCGTTGCTCCACGCTCGCCACCAGCAGCTCCATTGAAAAACCCGGCGAACGGCGGGCCGATTCGCTGAGTTCGAGGGTGTTCACCAGTTTGTCGCGCACCTCCGGAAAATGTTCCCCGATCAATTTCGCGGCCTGGCGATGGTTCATACCCTGCAACCAGCCCATGCGCCTGAGCAATGGTAGTCCCACCAAACAAATGGTGAAATAGAGATTCAGGGCAAGGAAGCTATAAAACAGGGCGGCGCGTGCCCAACCGTGCCAATAGGTGTAGAAAGCCGTGGTGGCCACGAGCAACCAGGAGCCTAGTAGCAGTGACAGGATGAGAATCACGCCCCTAATGACCTGGTTGAGGTACCACTTCTGAATGAACCGGTCTAATCGGTTTAATAAATCCTGATAAGTGGGCACCTTAGGGTCGGCCATTGATGGAAATGTTGAGTTGTAGGTCTAATGGGCAATGATCGGAATGCATGGCGAAGGGGTGCAGGCGGGCATCTCCAATCCGATCAGAAAGAGCTTCGCTGATCATGTTGTAATCGATGCGCCACCCTAGGTTTTTCTCGCGCGAACCAGCGCGATATGACCACCAGCTGTATTGACCCGCTCCTGGTTGCACCCTGCGGAAACTGTCGCACCAGCCTTCGTCGACCCAATGGGCAAACCAGGTGCGTTCCTCGGGGAGAAAACCAGACACCGTGGCGTTACGCACCGGGTCGTGGATGTCGATGGCTTCGCGACAAATATTATAATCTCCACTGATGATAATGTTTTTTTGGGTGTGAAGCAGGTCGCGTGTGTAGATGGTGAAGAAGTCCAGAAACTCCATCTTCTTCTCCTGCCGGTGGTCGCCACTGCTGCCGGAGGGTATGTAGACCGACACAAAACTGCAGTTGTCGAAATCTGCACGGATGATGCGCCCTTCCTGATCGATCCAGTCGGTGCCGCATCCATACACAAGCTTTTTGGGTTCGATTCGGGTCAGAATCGCCACACCAGAATATCCTTTTTTTTCAGCGGGGAATATGTATGGCTCGTAGCCGATACGACGAAATTCACCCCAGTCGAACTGATCCGCATCGGCTTTGATCTCCTGAAGGGCCACAACATCCGCGTCGGATGTCTGGATCCAATCGACCAATCCTTTGCGTGCTGCAGCCCGCACGCCGTTGACATTATAGGTCAGGAATCGCGTCACTTTATTACAACAGCCTTCAGTATTTTCACATCCTGAACGGGGCGATCGCCGGCTGCCGTTTTCACAGCAGCAATCAGATCGATGACTTCAAGTCCATCAATCACCTCACCATACACCGTGTAACCTCCGTCGAGATGTGGGGTGCCCCCTATTTTTTTGTAGGCGTCGCGTTGCTCCGGGCTGAACTTGGAACCACGCTGTGCTTCAAAACTATTGAGTTCCCCATCGCTCCATTTGCGTCCCTGAACCAAGTAGAACTGGCAACCACTCGAGCGCTTCTCAGGGTTCACCTGGTCGCCCTGACGAGCGGCCGATAACGCTCCCTTTTTATGGAATAAAGCGGGATTGAACTCGGCGGGCACCGTATAACCCACATCGCCAGACCCCAGCATTTGTCCGGCAGGCGCGTTTTTCGACTGCGGATCTCCACCCTGTATCATAAAGTCTTTGATCACTCTGTGAAACAACACCCCGTCATAAAATCCATCCTTCACCAACTTCAACATATTGTCGCGGTGCCCGGGGGTTTCATTATACAGGCGCACCCGGATTTCGCCCTTATCTGTCTGGAACTCCACAATCGGTGATTTTCCTGAACCTGCTGCCTGCACCGGTAGCACCGATGAGTTGTTCTGCGCCTGTGCGGTTGAAAAAGAAAAACAGACCACCGATAGTCCACACACACGTGTAAAATCATTCATAAATTTATTCATTGTTATTTTGTTTTTTCAGAAACACGAAAATAGTTGATTTCCTCAAAGTAATGGAGGCAGGCCCCTTTCAATAATTCTTCTTGTTCGGGTAGGTTCACCGCCGGCAGTGTTTTGAGCAGTCGGTAATGGGGCCAGCCATCCGGATCGCGGCCGGTGAATTCATAATAACCCAAAAATGAGAGCACCTCGCAAACGGCCACATGCATCAGATCCTGCTTTTCCTCCTTGGTGAACGACTCTTCAGGTCGGCCCAAAACGTTCACGCCTATGAGAAACAAAACCGCCTGCAGGTCGGGTTTCTTTCCGAAATCTTCCTTGAGGCGAGTGCGCAGTTCTTCCCAGGAGATCGCCAATCCGGTCGATTTGGGGGCATGGGCAGGGGATGTTGACATACAACTATATATAAATATAGATATAAATATAGAATTAAGTTATGAACTCAACGTGGGTGGTTGAGAATCAGAAATGCGTCGGCATCCTTGAGGAATGGTAATCGTGCGCGCGCATCCTGCAAGATTTCCCTGTCTATTTTTGTGCTGATCACTGTGTCGGCCTCACCAGCGTTCACGATGACGGTTCCCCAAGGGTCTATGACCTGGCTGTTTCCGGAGTATGGTATAGAAAATCCGTCTTCCCCTACCCGGTTCACACCCACCACATAGGCCTGATTTTCTATGGCCCGTGCCTGCAGCAGTGTATTCCACGCAGTGATTCGCACAGAAGGCCAATTGGCCACATACACCAATACATCGTAGTTAAGGACGTTGCGTGACCAAACAGGAAAGCGCAGGTCGTAGCAGATTTGTGGACAAACACGAAAGCCATTTACATCCCACAACATACGCCTATTGCCGCGCGTGTACTTCTGATCCTCCCCTGCCAAACTAAACAAATGCCTCTTTTCGTAGGTCTGAACCGTGCCGGAGGGTGACAACAATACAAACATATTATAAAAACGGCCTCCCTTCTTCATCATCAACGAACCGCCGAGGTAGTAGCCCCCCTCTGCCGCACGTGCACGCATCCATGACAACACTGAATCATTCTTTCTCCATCGACATGCAACACCTTCTTGCTCCATGGAGAAACCTGTACTGAACATTTCTGGTAAAAGCACCAAGTGGGTATAGCCTTCTGTACCCAAATCCCGTTCATCTGCAGCCCATTCATCCAATCGATGACCTAAATCGGTGGTATTGGCAATCGGATCGCGCCAATGAAGATGCGCCTGAACCAAATGAACCTTCAGCATAATGATAGGCGATTAGCAGCTTCATATAAAACATCATCCGTTTTCGCAAAACAAAAACGTACCAGCCGCGCTTCTAAAGGCTTCTGCATGAAGGGTGATAAAGGAATGGCAGCCACACCCCATTCCCGGATGAGACGTTGACAAAAATCTACATCTCCCTCATCGCTGATTCGGCTGTAATCTGCCAACTGGAAGTAGGTCGACCTGCTAGGCAGCATCGAAAATCGGGTATTCTCCATGGCCTGCAGAAATTTGTCTCGCTTTCTCTGGTAGAAGTTCGATAAATACCGGTAGGAATCATCTGTCGATAAAAACTGACTAAATACATGTTGCGCCACACTGTTAACCGAAAACACTACAAACTGATGGACCTGCCTAAACCTTCTAGTCCAATCTTCTTGGGCTAAAACATAACCCACTTTCCAACCCGTATTGTGGTAGGTTTTTCCAAAAGAAACCACACAAAACAACCTATCACGAATAGCGGACCTCGTGCATGAGGAAATAAAGGCTTTACCATCAAACACCATATGCTCGTATACTTCATCGCACAACAGCAATAAATCATTCTCCACCACTAAATTCTCGATCTCCTGCCAATCGTTGTCCGATAAAAATATTCCCGCAGGATTGTGTGGTTGGTTGATAATAATCAGTTTTGTTTGAGAAGTTATAGCGGCACGTACTGCATCCCAATCCCAATGAAAAGAACCATAGTTATACGTCAGCGGAACATGAATAGGCCGGGCTCCAGCCATGAGAACTCCAGGCCGGTAAGAATCATAGGCCGGATCGATTATAATTACCTCATCTCCTTCCTTTACACAGGCCTGCAAAGCAGTATAAATTGCCTGCGTTGCACCCGCCGATATTGTAATTTCCCGTTCAGCATCCCAAACCGATCCGTAATAGACCGCCACTTTTTCGGCCAGTGCTGTTCGCAATATGGTTAAACCCGCCATTGGGGCATATTGATGAACGGAATAGGACACCATCTTGCTAAGTGCTGCCGTCAACCCAATATCAGGTTCAAAATTTGGAAAACCCTGCGCCAAGTTGATAGCGTTGTATTGTCTTGCCATAGCCGACATTATCGTAAAAACACTTTCTTCTTCTTGTATGCCCTTCCACATAAAACTTAACTATCCTTGCAAAAATTGACTGCTTTTTTTTGCCCAGCAAATTATAATCAATATTTTTTAAAAATTGATTGTTGTTGTTAGGGTTGTTTATTTGTGGATAAAAAAAAATATTTTTTTTTTCAACCCTCATCAACACACTCATCCACAACGAATCTGATCAGGAATGAGGTATAGTTTATAAGTTTAGTTTGTTTTACGACCACTATCAACAGTGTGGATGAAAAAGTAGGAGGTTGGTGGGGATAAAATATATAATAAATACTGTTGAAAACACCTGTGCAGGAAGTGGAAAAAAAAATATAAAAAAACTAATCCAAGGAAAGAATGTTTT
>Ga0194120_10001503_pt1 | contig 42213 bp, 33 predicted proteins | sample TA2MahCa65mmetaG_FD_148642 | JGI IMG/M metagenome (GOLD analysis project Ga0194120, IMG submission 148642) | Freshwater microbial communities from Lake Tanganyika, Tanzania - TA2015019 Mahale Deep Cast 65m | ecosystem: Environmental > Aquatic > Freshwater > Lake | place: Tanzania: Lake...
TCGTGGAACGACTACCTGTTCGGGCGCGTGTTCATGAATTCCCTCGATAATCTCACGCTCACGGTCGGGGTCATGCTGTTCTTCGAGGGCACGCACGTGGACTGGGGCCTTTTGATGGCGGCCTCGGTGTTGATGACCGTGCCGATGGCGCTGGTGTTCGCGGCGCTGCAACGCCACCTCGTCGCCGGGTTCGGCGCGGGCGCGGTCAAGGGTTGAGGCCGCCGGTCATGGACGTTCGTCTCGAAGCGATCAACAAGAGCTTCGGCACCGTCCAGGTGCTGAAGGACATCGACCTCGTGTTTCCCGACCGCAAGTTCGTGACCCTGCTCGGCCCTTCGGGCTGCGGAAAGACGACCCTGCTCCGCATGATCGCCGGACTCGAAACCATCACCTCGGGCGTCATCAAGTTCGGCGATCAGGTGGTCAACCGGCTCGCGCCGCGCGATCGCAACATCGCCATGGTGTTTCAGTCCTACGCGCTCTATCCGCAGATGACCGTGCGCCAGAACCTGAGCTACGGATTGCGCGTGCGCGGAACGCCGAAGGCCGAGCAGGACGCCCAGGTGGCGCGCGTCGCCCGCGTCCTGGAAATCGATCATTTGCTCGAACGCAAACCGGCGCAGCTTTCCGGCGGCCAGCGCCAGCGCGTGGCGCTGGGGCGGGCGATGGTGCGCAAGCCCGATATTTTCCTGATGGACGAGCCGCTCTCCAATCTCGACGCCAAGCTCCGGGTCACGATGCGCGCCGAGTTGCGCCGGTTCCACCTCGATCTGAACGCGACCACGGTTTACGTCACCCACGACCAGCTGGAAGCCATGACCATGTCCGACCTGATCGCCGTTATGCACGGGGGCGTGGTGCAGCAGTTCGGGACTCCGGCGGACGTGTACGGCCGTCCCGCCAACTTGTTCGTCGCCGGGTTCATCGGCAGCCCGCCGATGAATTTTCTCGAAGGCGAAATCGCAGCCGACGCGGGGGCGCCGGCGTTCGTTTCGCCGGGCATCCGGCTCCCGTTGCCGCGCCTCGCCGGCCGGCTCGCGCCCGGCCAGCGGGTGATGCTGGGGGTGCGGCCGCAAGCGGCGACGCTCGCCCCCGCGGGCGGGGCCGCGACCGTTCGCGGCCGGGTTTGGGTGGTCGAATTGCTCGGTTCGGAAAAGCTGGTCGACGTCGAGCTCGGCGACAAACGGCGGTTTACCGTCCAGGTCCGCGCCGATAGCGTTGTCGGCGTCGAAGAGGAGGTCGGCATCCGCCTCGATCCGGAAACGGTCCATATTTTCGACATGGATTCGGGCAACGCGGTTCGGTCAGAGGACTGACGCCACCCGCCCGCCCGGATGCGCGCGGTGCCCGTTGTCTGTTGACGGGCTTTGACCGGTGCGAACCCGGCTTAAACCTGGCCGAGAACGTCGTCGAAGCGGCGCAAGAACTCCGCGCAGATCGCCTCGTCGTGGGCGACGGAGAGATAGAGCTTGGTACCCATCGGGTTAATGAACACGCCCCGCGCGAACAGGCCGAGCATCAGCTTTCGCGCCTTGGCTTTGTCGCCCCGCGCGGTCGAGCGGTAGTTGTTGACCGGCCGGTCGGTGAACACCACCTGGGCGAGCGGCCCGTCGCCGATCACCTGGGCGCGGATCTGGCGGTCGCGCAGCACGCGGGCGAGGCCTTCGCGGAACGTCCGGCCGAGGGCGTGCAGCTTTTGGTAGGTGCCGGGCGTCCGCAGCACGCCGAGGGCCGCGTTGGCGGCCGCGGTCGATACCGGGTTGCCGCCCAAGGTGGACGCCATCCACACGTAGCCGTCACCGCCGATCCGGCTTTCGTCGACCTGCTCCATCAGTTCGCGTTTGCCCCCGAACGCGCCGATCGGATAGCCGCCGCCGAGGGCCTTGCCGTAGGCGACGAGATCCGGGATCACGCCGTAATATTCCTGCGCGCCGCCGTAGGCGAGGCGGAATCCGGTCACCACTTCGTCGAAGATCAGCGGCACGCCCGCTTCGGTCGCGAGCGCGCGCACGCCTTCCAGGAATCCGGGCTCGGGCGGCGTGCAGCGCTGCAACGGCTCCATGATGATGCCGGCGAGTTCATGGCGGTGGGCACGCACGATCTCGGTCGTCGGGCCGAGTTCGTTGTAGGGCGCGATCAGCAATTCGTGGGCGGCGGCGGGCGTGCCGGCGCTGGTCAGCTCGGGCGTGGGAAAGAGGAGATTCTTGTTGGGAAAGAGACTGGTAACACCTGCCTCGTTGGCGCCGTGGTAAGCGCCCTCGAACTTGAGGATCTTGGCCTTGCCGGTCGCGGCGCGGGCGAGCCTGAGGCAATACATGGTCGCCTCGGTGCCGGACGCGCAGAAGCGCAGCCGCTCCGCCGCCGGCGAGATGCGCCGGATTTCTTCGGCGAGCGCCAGCACCTCGGGATTGAGGTAGGCGAAGTTCGAGCCGAGCGGGGCCTGGCGGCGGACCGCCGCCACCACCTCGGGCCGGGCGTGGCCAACCAGCGCCGAACCCCAGCCCATGGAGAAATCGATGAATTCCTTGCCCTCGGTGTCCCAAAGCCGCGCGCCTTCCCCGCGCGCGATGGCGACGATGGCGTCCCCGGGCAGGCCGAATTCGCCGTTCGATATGCCGCCCGGAAAGACCGCGTGGGCGCGGGCCGCGATGTTCCCCATGCCGTCCGACGTCATGTCCGCTCCTCCCTCGCGGGCGATTATCGGCGGGACGGGGGAAAACGCCATATAATAATGTGTCGTAATAATATGTCGGGCAATTCACGGCCCGCGAACGAATAAGCGAACGAACGAAAGGAAACGTCGATGCTCAGCTTTCGCCTGGCCGAAGACCAGGAACGCCTCAGGGCCCGCGCGCGGGCCTTCGCCCGCGATGTGGTCGCGCCGCACGTCGAGGAAATGGACCGGACCAACAACTATCCCTGGCCGGTGGTCAAGGCGATGGCGGCCGAAGGATTCATGGGACTCACCATCGATCCCAGATACGGCGGCGGCGGGCGGCCGCTGATCGACGCCCTGCTGGTGGTCGAGGAACTGGCCAAGGTGTGCGGCACGGTCGCACGCATCTGCGTCGATGCCAACACCGCGGTGGGCAAGGCGATCGCCGAATACGGCACCGAGGATCAGCGCGCGCGTTATCTGCCCAAGGTGGTCGCCGGCGACAAGCCGGCGATCGCCATCACCGAACCGGACGTCGGCTCGGCCGCGACCTCGATCACCACGCGGGCCGAGAAGCGGGGCGATCATTACCTCCTCAACGGCGAGAAGCGCTGGATCACCGGCGCCGGCGTCACCGGGCTCTACCTCGTATTCGCGCGCTTCGAGGGCAAGGACGGCGCCGCCGGCATCGGCGGGCTGCTGGTGGAAGCCGATACCCCGGGACTCTCGGTGCCCAAGGTGCGCGTGATGATGGGCGTGCGCGGCATGCCCGAAGGGGACGTGGTGTTCAAGGACTGCAAGGTGCCGGCGGCGAACCTGATTGCGCCTCCGGGCCAGGGCTTCAAGCGGCTGATGACCGCCTACAACGTGCAGCGGCTCGGCGCCGCCACGGTGGCGCTCGGCATCGCGCAAGGGGCGTACGAGCTCGCCTGCGGCTACGCCGTGCGCCGCGAGCAGTTCGGGCAGCCGATCGGCGAATTCCAGGGCATCCAATGGATGCTCGCCGACATGCGGATTCAGCTCGAGGCCTCGCGGCTGCTGATCTACCGCGCCGCCGCCGAGGCCGGGCACGGCTTTCCCGACAAGGTCGATTCCGCCATCGCCAAGGTCCATTCCGCCGACACCGCGGTCGCGGTCACCAACATGGCGCTGCAGATCCACGGTGCCGCCGGATACTCGTGCGACCTGCCGCTCGAACGCATGGTGCGCGACGCCCGCATGTTCTCGATCGGCGGCGGCACCGCCCAGATGCAGCGCAACCTGATCGGGCGCGAGGCGCTGCGGTCGGCCAAGACCCAGATCCAGGAAGTGGCCGAATGACCGCCGTGCGTTCGACGCCTAATCCGCGCTTTCGATCGACCGGTGGTCAAGGCCAACGTGCTCGCCGGCGGCGACGATGATGGCCCACGCTTCCTCGGGCAACGGCACGCCTTCGGCCTCGCGCCGCGCGCGGGCGCGCCGTTCCGGCTCGCCGGGCGTCAGGATTTCGTCCTTGCCGAGGGCGAGCTTGGAGCTTTTGAAGAATTCGACGTAACTGCGCGCCTCGGCGGCGAAGGCGTCTTCACCCGCGAATGTCGCGGGCTTCAGGAAAATAGACAGCATGCCGTTATTGACCGGGCGCGGCGGCGGTCCGGCGCAGCCCGATCCGGTCAGCGCGCCCGCTAGCAGTTCGATCATCAGCGAAAGGCCGGAGCCCTTGTGCTCGCCCATGGCGCGGATGGCGCCGCGCCCGCCGCTCGAGTGCGGAATCTGGCCCGGGCGCTTCGGCCCGTAAAAGACGGCCGGATCGGACGACAGCCGCCCCTCCTCGTCGATCAGGCTCCCTTCGGGCAAGGGCTTGCCGCCGCTGTGGGCGACGATCGCCTTGCCCTCGGCGACGGCGGAAGTCGCGAAATCGAGGATGAGCGGGGGCTCGTTCGGCAGCGGCACCCCGATCGTGATCGGGTTGGTGCCCATGCGCCGCTCGCGGCCGCCGAAGGGGGCGACCAGGGTGCTGCCCGCGACGTTGACGAAATGAATCGACACCAGGCCCGCTGCCGCGGCCATCTCGGCGAAATCGCCGATGCGGCCCAAATGCCCGCTGTGGCGGAGCGCGACGATGGCCGTGCCGGCGGCCTCGGCCTTGCGGATCCCGATTTCGGTCGCGCGCGGCCCCAGGGTCTGGCCGAAGCCGTAATGGCCCTCGAGCAGGACCAGGGTTTCGGATTCGGCGATCACGGTCGGCGTTTGATCCGGCTTGAGCCAGCCCTTGCTCATCCAGTCGAGATAACGGGGGATGCGGATGACCCCGTGGCTGTCGTGCCCGGTCAGGTTGGCGAGAACCAGGTAATGGGCGATGCGCGCGCTTTCGTCGGCGGAGCAGCCGGCGGCGACGAAAATGCGGCGGGTCAGCGCGCGTAGGCGTTCGGCGGGGATCAGGATTTCGGACATGGGATGGACAACGACGGAAAAGGAGGACGGTGTCGGTGCGAGCCGCTCACAACAAGTGGAAGGCGAATATAGCAACCAAGGTCGGCGGCGCGGCGGCGACCAGCAAGCCGAGCGGGCTGATCGCGCCTTCGTCGAAATTGCCCTTGAGGATGGCGAACCCGGCCGGGTTGGGCGCGTTGGCGATGATGGTCAGACCGCCGCCGGTGACCGCGCCGGCGACCAGGGCGTACTTGAAGGCATCGTCGACTCCGTCCACCAGCGAGCCGAGATAGGTCAGCGCCGCGTTGTCGGTGATCGCGGTCAGGGCGGTGGCGCCGAAATAGAGGGCGTTGGGCGAGAGGCCCGAAAGCAAGGGCTGCAACCACCACTTCTGCATGCCGCCCAGGGTAACCAAACCGGCCAGGAAGAACGCCACCATCAATCCCTCGCGCAAGATCAACCGAGACTGATAGCGCTTGTAGGCGTCGGTGAAGCCGAGGAAGAACAGAAACAGCGCGCTGAATACGATCGCATGGTGACCGAAGAAAACGACGCCGCCCAGAAACATGAGGTGTACCGCGACGACCGGGACCGGAATCCGTTCGAGCTTCTCGCCCGGAAGTCCGTCGGACAACTGGGCGAGTTGGCGACGGAAGATCGCCGTGATCACGACCGCGTTGATGATGACGGCGATCACCGCGCGCCAGCCGAACGTCTTGAGCATGAAAGCGATATCCCAGCCCCAGGTCGAGGCCACCATCAGAACCGGCGGCGCGGCATAGGGCGTAAGCACGCCGCCGATCGAGATGTTGACGAAGAGAACGCCGATGGTCGCGTACTTGAACGGCGCGGGGACATTCTTGGCGAAATAGCGATCGCGCAGGAGAAGCGCGGATAGTGTCATCGCGGCCGGCTCGGTGATGAAGGAGCCCAACAACGGTCCTACCGACAGCGCGACGAGATAATAGGCCGTGGGTTGTCTGAGCGGCATCAATCGCGCGATCAAACGCATCACCGCGCCCGCGAATTCCAGTACCGGACGGCTCGCGGCGATAACCATGATGACGAACACGAAGGCGGGCTCGGTGAAGTTGAGGCCTTCCAGGTATTCGATGGATCGCGCCGGTCCGAGGTGAACGGCGACGAACAGCAGCAGGATCAGCGCCCAGAATCCGAACACCGCTTCGACCTCGCCGAGCAGGTGCCATAGACCCGCGTGCGCCCGATTGACGTGGGCGAGGTGCTCGAACAGCTTGGTTGAAAAGGTGTGCACGACCGCAACCGCAAACAGGGCGGCGGCCATGATGTCAATAGCCGAGGCTAGGGATAGGGACGACATCGCATGTTCCCGGTCGGTGGCGCGGCCTCGAACAACCAATTCCAAGACTCGTGATTTCATCTAATAGAGCATTCCACGGGCGTTGGAAATCGCATGTTGCGCCCCGAAGGCGAAGCGTTCACCCTAATGTCGTCTTCATGGCAAGAAACGGAGCGCCCGCCGGCATCATCGGGGCGACCCTGGCGGCGTTCGCGACATCGTCGCCGGAACTCGCGGTTGCGATCACTTCTGCGCTCGCCGGAGCCCCGAGTTGGCGCTCGGCAACATGACCGGCGGCAACATCGTGAACGTGGCGCTGGTACTCGGGCCGCCGCCGATGATCGCAGGACTCGCGGCGCCTTTCCGTTCGACGGCCGCGTGTCGCGCGGCGAGGCCGCCGTCATGTTTCTGCCGTTTTTGGCGTAGCTGGCGACCACCGGATTCGAGGGACGCCGGCGCCGCGATCCGACTGCGCCCGCGCTTGACAGCGAAACCCCCGCGTCGTGGCGTGGCGTTTCGGCGGCGGCCTCGTTCTTCTGTTCGCCCCCGGCCAACTGATCGTAACCGGCGCTTTCAGCGCGGCGGTCGTCGCGGTTATCTATCCCGGCCCGAAAGGCGTCGTGACGCGCCGGCGCGGCGTGGTGCCGATTCTCCTGTGGGTTGCCTTTGTCCTGGTCCAAGCGCAGGCGCGTGGCGCGATTTAGGCAAATCTTCCGAAAATAATCGCGCATCCATTGTTGCGCCGCGCGCTGAGATCGTTATCTTTAAGGCGTACCGCCATCGTTGAACGGAATCACCGGTCCCCACAATCGGGGACTCGCCGCGCAATCTTTTAGCGGCGATGGGAGTGGAGGACGAACATATGACCGGCGCCCGCGAGCGATTCAAAGAACTGAACGAGGCCAAGGCGAACTTCGACCGCCTCTACGCCGCGCCCGACCCGCGCGAGTATTATCGCGTCCTCTACGGGCTCGACTACATCGTTCCCGACCTGGCGCGGCCCATTTTCCGCGCGCTGATCGCGGCGCGCGAAGCGGATCTCCGGCGACGGGTGCGGGTGCTGGATCTTGGCTGCTCCTACGGCGTCAATGCCGCGTTGGCGCGCTTTCCGTTCGATTTGGCCCGCTTGGCGCAACGCTATGCCGGCCCCGAGATGCAGGGCCTCGCGACCTCGACGTTGATCGATCTCGACCGGCACTACTTCCGCTCCTGGCCCCGCCTGACGGATGCCCAGTTCATCGGCCTGGACGCGTCGAGGCCGGCGATCGACTACGCCACCGCCGTCGGTCTGCTTGATTACGGCGTGGCCACCGACCTCGAGCACCATGAACCGACCGCGACCGAATCCGAAATCCTGTCCGGGGTCGACCTGATCGTGTCGACCGGATGCGTCGGTTACGTCACGCGGCGGACGTTCCGCCACCTGCTCGACCGCGCCCATCCGGGCGATCCGCCCTGGGTGGCGTCGTTCGTGCTCCGCATGTTCTCCTATCAAGAAATCGCGGACTTGCTCGCCCGGCACGGACTCGTCACTGAAAAACTCGAAGGGATCACCTTCATCCAGCGCCGTTTCCACAGCGAGGACGAACTGCGGTCCGTCGTCGCCAACCTGGAAGGACAGGGGGTCGACCCGTCGGGCAAGGAGGCGGACGGGCTCTATCACGCCGAGCTCTACGTTTCCCGACCGGAAGCCGTCGTCCGCGACATGCCGCTCACGTCCGTCTTGTCGATCACCAGCGGCGCAAGCCGGCCGTTCGGCCGGCGGTTTCGTTTCGTCGACGGCGGTTCGGTCAAGCTGGTTCCCTAAATTCGCGCTCCACGCCGATAATTTCACAAAACCGTCACGTTCGGGTCGAAATACCTTTACCGAACCTTGCTAGGGTGCGCTCCGCCACGAACCCAACGAACCGTTAAGTCGGTAGGAGATACATGATGATGTTGCGCACTTCCATCGCCGCTCTGGCGGCAATGGCGTTTTTCGGCCCGGTGGCCACAACCCCGGCGTTTGCGCAGGCAGTCACGCTGGACCCGAAGCTTGCGGACTACAAGACAGCGAGCGGGGTCTCGGGCAGCCTCAAATCGATCGGCTCGGACACGCTCAACAACCTGATGACGTTGTGGGCCGAAGGCTTCCGGTCGGTCTACCCCAACGTCAAGATCGAGATCGAGGGCAAGGGCTCCTCGACCGCGCCGCCCGCCCTGATCGCCGGCACCGCCCAGTTCGGGCCCATGTCGCGGCCGATGAAAGGCGCCGAGATCGACGGCTTCGAGAAGAAGTTCGGCTACAAGCCAACCGCGATCCGGGTGGCGGTCGATGCCCTCGCGGTGTTCGTGCACAAGGACAACCCGGTCAAATGCCTGTCGCTGCAACAGGTGGACGCGATCTTCTCCAAGACGCGCAAGGGCGGCCACGACAAGAACATCGCCACCTGGGGCCAGGTGGGATTGAGCGGCGAATGGGCTAACCGGCCGATTTCGCTCTACGGCCGCAACTCGGCGTCCGGCACCTACGGCTATTTCAAGGAAGAAGCCCTGTTCAAGGGCGACTTCAAGGACACGGTCAAGGAACAACCCGGCTCGTCGACGGTGGTGCAGGGCGTCGCCTCCGACAAGGGCGCGATCGGCTATTCCGGCATCGGCTACAAGACCGCCGACGTGCGCGCGGTGCCGCTCGCGGCCAAGACCGGCGGCAAGTGCGTGGAGGCCAACGCCGATAACGCCTACGCGGGCGATTACGCGCTCGCCCGGTTTCTGTACGTCTACGTCAACGCCGATCCCAACCGCCGGCTCGACCCGGTGCGGGCGGAGTTCATCCGCTACGTCTTCTCCAAGCAAGGCCAGCAGGCGGTGCTCAAGGACGGCTACTTTCCGATCACCGCCGGCATCGCCGGCGACGACTTGAAGATGGCGCGCCTGGCCGAGTAAAGCCCGCAATCAATGTCCGAAGGCCGGCATTCCATCGTCGATCGGCGCCGCGACCGGCGGACGCGCCGCTCCGTGCTGCTGGCCGACCGGATCGCCGATTGGACGATCCGGGTCGGCGGGATCGGCGTCATCGTCGCGGTGTTCGCGATCATCGTGTTTCTCGCGCAGGTGGCCGCCCCCCTGTTCGGCGGGGCAAGGATCGAGAGCGAAAGGAAGTTCTCGACGCCGGGCGCGACGGCGCGGGCGCTCGGGCTATGGGTGGACGAATACAAAAGCCTCGCCCTCACGCTGCTGGAATCCGGGGAAATCTCCCTCGTTCACATCGCGAGCGGCCGTTCGCTGCCGTCCGCGCGTTTCGATTTCGGCGGCAACCAAGTCACCGCGTTTGGCCGAACCCTGACCAACAATTATGTTGCCTTCGGATTCGCTGACGGTCGTGTGCGGCTGGGGCGGCTCGATATTTCGGCGCAAACCTTGCCCGGCGACGCTGTTCCGACGCATGCGGAGCGGTTGGACGAGAATAATTTCGCCGCCGGGGATACGCTTTATGCCCGCATTGCCGGCAACCAGGTCCGTAAAATATCCGTGGCGACCAGGATCGAGCCGGCGCAGGATATCGCACCGGGCAAGGCCATCGTCGCCATCGATTACCGGCACGGCGGCACCGCCGAGCGCCCCAGTGAAGCCTTCGTCACCCTGGATTCGGCCGGGATTGTCCGCTTAAGCCGAACCGAGACCCGCCGGAACATGTTGACCGGACGGGAACAGAAAACGGTGACCTCGGTCGAATTCCCGCCGCTGCCGACGGGCGCGGTGTCGCACCGGATCCTGATGAACGAGGGCGGCGACGAGATTTATCTCGGCGCGCGCGACGGCACCATCTATCGCTATGACGCGCGCGACGTCAAAGGCCCGATTCTCGCCGAAACGCGGCGGCTGCTGACCGGGGACGCAACCCTCGGCGTGTTCGGGTTTCTCAACGGCGACCAATCCCTGGTGGTCGGCGGTTCCGACGGCTCGGTTAATATTTATTTCCGCCTGCAGAGCGAGACGAGCGCGGATGTTGGCGAGCCGACGGCCGACGGATTCGCGCTGGTCCGCGCGCACATGCTGGAAAGGCAACCGGCGGGGATCGTCGCGTTCGCCGCCAGCCAAAGAACCAAGCTGTTCGCGACCGCCGACGCGCGGGGCGGCGTCTGGCTTCGCCATTCCACCAGCGAACAAACGCTGCTCAGACTCGCCGCCGCCGACGCGCCGGAAGCGATCGCGCTGGCGCCGCGCGACAACGGGTTGATCGGACGCGGCGGCAGCGGCGATTTCGGCGCCTGGGATATCTCGGCGCCGCACCCGGAAACCACCCTTAAGACCATCTTCGGCAAAGTCTGGTACGAGGGCTATCCTGCGCCCGCCTACACTTGGCAATCGTCGTCGGGGACCGACAGCTTCGAGCCCAAGCTGTCCCTGACCCCGCTGATTTTCGGGACCTTCAAGGCGACGCTCTATTCGTTGCTGTTCGCGGTGCCGGTCGCGATCTTGGCGGCAATCTACACCTCCGAATTCGTGCACCCGTCGGTTCGCGCCGTGGTCAAGCCGACGATGGAAGTAATGGCGTCATTGCCGTCGGTGGTGTTGGGGTTCATCGCCGCGCTGGTGCTGGCGCCGTTCGTCGAAACGTGGATCGTCCCGATCATCCTCGGCTTTTTGCTATTGCCGCTGACGTTGCTGGGCGGGGCGATGGCGTGGCAGACGCTGCCGTCGCCGTTGGCGTTGCGGTTCGGGGGCTTGCCGAAGTTCGCGTTGATGTTCGCGGCGCTCGGCCTGGGCGGAATCGTGGCCTATGGTCTCGCCACGCCGTTCGAGAAGTTGTTTTTCGCGGGCGATTTCAAACTGTGGGCCGACGGCCAGATCGGCAGCGACCGGGCGCTGCTGGCTTTGATTTTGTGGCCGCTGTCCTTCGTCCTCGCGTGGCTAGCGTTCGAACGTCTCGGCGGGCCGTTCGGCGGGTACGCTTGGCGGGGGAAATTGCGGACCTGGCCGCGAACCGTCGCCGGCGTCGCCGACGGCGCGCGCACCGTCGGCCTGCTGATCCTGGCCGGAGCGCTGGCTGGCGCCGCCGCGATCGGCCTCGATTGGTTCGGCCTCGGCCCGCGCGGCACGCTGGTCGATACCTACGTGCAGCGCAACGTATTCGTCGTCGGCTTCGCGATGGGTTTTGCCGTGATCCCGATCATCTACACCATCGCCGAGGATTCCCTCAACGCGGTGCCCGCCCACCTGCGCGCGGCCAGCCTCGCCTGCGGCGCGACGCCCTGGCAGACGGCGATCCGGGTCGTCTTGCCGACCGCCATCAGCGGCGTGTTCGCGGCGGTGATGATCGGCATGGGCCGCGCGGTGGGCGAAACCATGATCGTGGTCATGGCCGCCGGCAACACCCCGATTTTAGACCTCAACGTGTTCAGCGGTTTGCGCGCGCTTTCCGCGAACATCGCCGTCGAGCTGCCCGAGGCGGTGCGCGACGGAACCCTCTACCGGATGCTGTTCCTGGCGGCGATCGTGTTGTTCGTGATGACGTTCATCGTCAACACCCTGGCCGAACTGGTCCGGCTGCGCTTCCGCAAGCGCGCGGCGCAATTGTAAAACGACATGGATTGCCGATGAACCAAGCCATAATGGCCGCTTCCCCCGATGCCCGGGTGCGATCGGTCCGGGCGAGCGATCTTTCGGCCCACGGCGAGCTGCATTTGTGGATGCTGGGCGGCGCGCTGGCGCTCGGCGTAATGATGGTGGTCGGGTTTCTTTTGTTGGTGGCGTGGAACGGCTTCGGCACTTTTTTGCCCCGACCGATCGAGGTGGTCACCTTGATCGACGACGGGCGCGTCGCGGGCGAACCGTCGCGCACCGAGGTTTTCCGAGTTCCTGCCGATCGACTGGCGACGCTGCCGCCGGACGCGCAGGAACGCATCCGGGCGAACAACGGAGTGGCGCGCCGCACCATTTATCGCACCGGCAATTACGATATTACCAACGAGGATTTTCGCTGGGTGTCCGACTTCGAGGCGCGCGAACGCGTCTTTCCCAGGGACATGGTATTCGTCGAGCGGCTCGAATGGGGGCCGTTCATCGGTCGCGTCAAGGGCTTGGCTGTCGACAGCCGGGCGCTCGACATCGGCGATTTGCGCGACGCGCGGGCGCGCAAGGCGCTGGCCGAAGCGCAAAAGCGGTTGCAGCGCATTCGCGCGATCGAGCGGAAGGAAATCGGCGCGGTCAATCACGAATTGGAACGCGACCGGCTGGCGCTGCGCAAGGAACTGCTGGCGTCGGGCGAAAACAGCGAGGACTATCGGCGCCTCAAGGCGCGCACCGAAGCCAACGCCGTCGCGCTGCAAGTCCGCTTCAAGGCCTTGGCCGAGGAAGCCCAGAATCTCAAACAGCGCGACGAACGCGATACGATTACGCTCGCCGACATCGGCGGCGCGGAAAAGACACTGCCGCTCTCGGCCGTGGTGCGGGCCTATTACGCCAACGATTTGTCGTGGGGCGCGGCGGCGGGCGTCTATCTGTCCCGCTGGTGGGAATTCCTGAGCGAAAGCCCGCGTGAGGCCAACACCGAGGGCGGCGTTCTGCCGGCGATTTTCGGCACCTTCGCCATGACCATCCTGATGGTCATCCTGGTGGCGCCGATCGGGATCGTCACCGCGCTTTACTTGCGCGAATACGCGAAGCAGGGGCGCTTGATGGCGCTGGTGCGCATTTCGGTCAACAACTTGGCTGGCGTGCCGTCGATCGTGTACGGCGTCTTCGGCCTCGGGTTTTTCGCCTATTTGCTTGGCGGCAACATCGATCGCCTGTTTTATCCCGAACGGCTGCCCAATCCGACCTTCGGCACCGGCGGCCTGTTGTGGGCGTCCTTGACGCTCGCGCTTCTGACCGTGCCGGTGGTGATCGTGGCAACGGAAGAAGCGCTCGCCGCCGTGCCGCGCTCGATGCGCGAGGGCTCGCTCGCCTGCGGCGCGTCGAAATGGCAGACCATCCGCCGCATCGTCCTGCCGCGGGCGATGCCGGGCATTCTCACCGGTATCATTCTGGCCATGGCGCGCGGCGCGGGCGAGGTCGCGCCGCTGATGCTGGTCGGCGTGGTCAAGCTGGCGCCGGAAATGCCGATCGACGGCATTTTTCCGTTCATTCACCTCGAACGAAGCTTCATGCACCTCGGATTCCACATCTACGACGTCGGCTTCCAATCGCGCAACTCGGAAGCCGGCAAGCCGATGGTTTTCGTCACCACGCTCCTGCTGATCGCCTTGGTCGCGGCCATGAATATCGCGGCGATCGTCATCCGCAACCGGCTCAAGCGCAAATTCGCGGGCGGGCACTTTTAGTCGCCCATTTTTACGCCGTACATTTTTTTTGATGACCTTCCCCCGCCTTGGGTCAAACCGCAGAGTTCAATAAACCGGCTTTCCCATCACTGAGCGGGATGCAATGATTACGCGGTTATCCACAGGGTTCCGCATAACGAAAGCCGCGTCGCGCTGAAATTACGGTATTAGCCGAAGCGGGCCGTTATGATTTATTCATAGGAACATGACGCCGTCACGCCCCATCTCCGCCGCGCCGTATGAAGCGGAACGAAGCCAAGCCCTGGCGTTGGCCGCCGCCGGCCGCGAGGAAAGCATCGCGGCGCTCGCCCGGCTGGTGCGAATTCCGAGCTTGACCGGCGAGGAAGGCGCGGCCCAACGGCACCTCGCCGCGAGCCTCAAGGATCTGGGCGCGGAGGTCTCGCTGCTGGAGCCCGATATCGCGGCGTTGTTCGCGCGCTTTCCGAACATCGCGCAGTATCCCACCCATTGGCAACACGATCTGATTCTGCCCTACACGGACTTGCCCACATACGAAGCGTTGCGGGCGAGCGGCCTCGAAAACGTGCTCAATTACCGCGACCGGCCAAATGTGGTCGGCATTTTCCGTGGCACGGGCGGCGGTCGTTCGCTGATCCTGAACGGGCATATCGATACGGTGACGATCGAGCCGGCCGGCGAATGGACGCGCGATCCGTTCGGCGCGGCGATCGACAACGGCCTGATGTACGGGCGCGGCACGTCCGACATGAAGGGCGGTCTGATGGCGGCGCTGATGGCGCTCACGTTCCTCAAGCGGGCGGGCGTGCGCTTGCGCGGCGACGTGATTTTCCAAAGCGTCGTCAACGAAGAGCACGCGGGCAACGGCACCCTCGATCTGGTGCGGCGCGGCTTTACCGCCGATGCCGCCATCGTGCTGGAGCCGACCAACAACGGCGTCGCCGTCAGCCATCCGGGGGGCCTTTATTGGCAAGTTAGAATTCCGGGGCGGCCGCGTTCGCCGGGCGCGCGCTGGCAGGGCGGCATCCAGGATGGGGTTAGCGCCATCGAAAAACTCCCCAGAGTGATCGATGCGCTGCTTGATCTCGAACGCCGATTCAACGCCGTTCCCAACGACGACCCGATGGAACGGGGCCGCGCGCCCTTCGCGCTGGTTATCGGCAAGGTCGCGGGCGGCCATTACGAAACCGTGACCGCGGGCGAGGTCAGTTTACGCGGCGGCGCCTACTTCGCGCCCGGGGTCGGCGACATCGGCGACGTGATGCGCGATTTCCGCCAAGCGGTCGGCCGGGCCAACGACGCCGACGACTTCCTGCGCCAGCACCCGGCGCGGCTCGAATTCCTCCACCACGACGACAGCACCCGGCAAAGCCCACAAATCCCGCTTGCCGTCCACATGGCCGAGGCCCTGAAAGCCCGCGGCGCCGACGGCGGGGTGCGGCCGGGCCCGTTTTGCTGCGACATGCGCCATTTGGTCAACCAAGGGGGCATTCCGTCGATCATTTTCGGGCCCGGAACCATCGCCCAGGCCCACAAGCCCGACGAACACATCGCCCTCGGCGAATACCTCGACTGCATTGAGCACTTGATCGAGTTCATCCCGGCTTGGTGTAATTCGGACGCCGAACCCGAGGCCGGAACCCAACCGGCACGCCGCCCCTAAACAGAGGAGATTCCGTCATGACCCCGTTTCGCCTGATCGCCCTTACGACCGCCGCGTTTGCCGTTGGCGCCTTGCTGGCGCCATCGGCGGAAGCGCAGAAAAGAGGCGGCACGCTCACTTACACCTATCAGCCGGAAGCGACGGCGATGTCCACCATCTCGACTACCGCCGTGCCGGTCGCGCTGATTTCGACCAAGATTTACGAAAGCCTACTGGAATACGAGGGGGCCGGAATGACGCCCAAGCCCGGCCTCGCCGAATCCTGGACGGTGTCGTCCGACCGCCTAGTCTATACCTTCAAGCTGCGCGCGGGCGTGAAGTGGCACGACGGCAAGCCGTTCACCAGCGAGGACGTGAAATTCAGCATCGAAAAGGTGGTCACGCCCAACCATTCGCGCGGGCGAACGTATTTCGGCAACGTCGCAACGATCGAAACGCCGGACACCCATACCGTCGTCTTTAAATTGAAGGCGCCGGTGCCGTATTTCCTGCGCGCTTTCCAGCCGAGCGAAACGCCGATGATGCCCAAGCACGGGTTCGCCGACGAGGAACTCGCCGCCGACAAGATCCGTCAGGCCAAGATCATGCAAAATCCGATCGGCACCGGCCCCTTTAAGCTGAAGGAATGGAAAAAGGGCAGTCACATCATCCTCGAACGCAACGCGGACTATTGGAAGGCTGGCCGGCCGTACCTCGACCAAGTGGTGATGCGGGTCCTGCCCGACGGCGCCGCCCGCGCCATCGCGGTCGAGAAGGGCGAAGTCGATCTCGCGCCGATGAACGCGTTGCCGCCGGCGGAAATCCAGCGCTTGAGCAAACTGCCCCAGTTGGTCGCATCGCAAGAGGGCAGCGAAGGCCTCGGGCCGATCATGTGGTTGGAAGTCAACCTGCGCGAAAAACCGCTGAGCGACGTCAAGGTACGCCAGGCGATCAGCCTGGCCATCGACCGCGCCAAGCTGGTCGACGTCATCTGGTACGGCCAGGGCAAACCGGCGCGCGGGCCGGTCGTCAGCGGCAACCCGACCCACTTTGACAAAACCCTGAAGCCTTTCGAATACAGCCCGGCCAAGGCCAACAAGCTGCTCGACGAGGCCGGTTACAAGCGCGGGGCCGACGGCGTCCGCTTCAAGCTGACGCAAAACTTCCTGCCCTACGGCGAGGAGTGGGTACGCCAGGCCGAGTATATCAAGCAGGAACTCGGCAAGGTCGGAATCCAGGTCGAGACCCAAAGCCTCGACATGGGTGGCTGGTTGAAGCGGGTGTACACCGACTGGGCGTATCAGTTCACGTCCAACTTCACCCACAACTACTCCGATCCGACCATCGGGGTGCAGCGCGCCTTCATTTCCACCAACATCAAACAGGGCGCGACCTTCAACAACTCGATGAACTACCGCAATCCGCGGGTCGACGAACTGTTCGGCCTGACCGCACGCCTGGAGGATGGGCCCGAGCGCAACAAGGCATGGGCCGAAGTCCAACAAATCATCCGCGACGAATTGCCGGTGATCTTCCTGATGGAAATCAGCTTCATGAATGTCTGGAACAAGCGGGTGAAGGGCCTGATTTCCAACGGTATTTCGATGTACACCGGCTGGGATCAGGTGTGGATCGAGTAGCCGTCGCGCCACGCGCGTCGTTTTCGGGGCCTTGCCCTTCGATTCGATCGGGGCAAGGCCCTTATTTCGCCGCGCGGTGGATGTGACGCGCACAAACGGCTCTGACGCATCCGAGGAAACGTCGACTCCATGCGTAAAACTACCCTGGCATTCGTCGTCCGCCGATTGTTGCATCTGGTACCGGTGGTGTTTGCCATTGCCGCGATGAATTTCCTGCTGATCAAGCTGGCGCCGGGCGATGCGGCCGACATCCTGGCCGGCCAAATGGGCCATGCCACCCTGGAGTTCACCGAACAACTGCGCCGCAGCTTCGGGCTCGATCTGCCGCTGGCGGAGCAATTCGTCGTCTATATCGGGCGGCTGCTCCGGCTCGATTTGGGCATGTCCTTCATCCAGGGCGTGCCGGTGCTCGACCTGATCGCCGACCGTCTCCTCGCCACCGTCATCCTGATGGTCGTGGCGATCGTTCTGGCCGTCGGTGTCGGCGTCGTGCTCGGCGTCGTCGCGGCGCGCCGGCGCGGCACATGGATCGACACCGTCATCTCGGTGTCGGCGCTGATCGTCTACGCCACGCCCGCGTTCTGGCTCGGCCTCATGCTGATCGTGCTGTTCTCGATCGTGTTCGACCTGCTGCCGTCGGGCGGCATGATGAAGATCGGAGCGGATCTGAGCGGCTTCGCCTATGCGCTCGATGTCGCGCGGCATTTAATTCTGCCGGCGGCGACTCTTGGCCTCTTTTACGTGGCGATCTACACCCGCCTCATGCGCGCGGCCATGCTCGAAGTCTATAGCCTCGATTTCATCACCATGGCGCGGGCCAAGGGCCTTTCCGAAACGACGGTTGCCTGGACGCACGCGTTACGCAACGCGCTGCTGCCGGTGGTGACGCTCGCCGGCGTGCAAATCGGGCATTTGCTCGGCGGTTCGATCCTGGTCGAAACCGTGTTCGGCTGGCCGGGACTCGGGCGGCTGGTGTTCGACGCGTTGTTGCAGCGCGATCTCAATCTGCTGCTCGGCATTCTTTTCGTTTCCTCGATCGTGGTGGTGATCGCCAATCTGATCGTCGACCTTCTCTACGGTTTCCTCGATCCGCGCATCGTCCACAAATGAACATTCTCTGGGCCTTCTGGGCACGTTTCCGCAACAATCGCGCCGCCGTGGGCGGAGCGGTTGTGCTTGCGCTCGTGGTGCTGCTGGCCCTGGTCGGGCCCTGGCTCTATCCGGTCGATCCGTTCGACATGGTCGGGCGGCCGTTCATGCCGCCGTTCGCGCGCTTCCCGCTCGGTACCGACGTTGCCGGGCGCGACATCCTCGCCGGAATTATTCACGGCGCACGGATCTCCCTGCTGATCGGAGTGATGGCCAGCCTGGCGGCAACCGCCATCGGCGTCACCTTCGGCGCGCTCGCCGGTTACTACGGCGGACGGATCGACGACGCCCTCATGCGGATCACCGAATTTTTCTTGACTATCCCGTCGTTCGTGCTCGCGGTCGTGCTGGTGGCGATCTTTTCGCCGACGGTCGCCAACATCACCATCGCCATCGCCATCGTGTCCTGGCCCTCGGTCGCGCGCCTCGCGCGCGGCGAATTCATCGCCCACCGCGACCGCGAATACGTGCAAGGTTGCCGCGCCATCGGCATGCCGGATTGGGAAATCATCCTGCTGCAGATCATGCCCAACGCGCTGCCGCCGGTGATCGTCGTCGCTTCGCTCACGGTCGCGACCGCGATCCTGACCGAATCGGGGCTGTCGTTCCTGGGACTCGGCGATCCCAACCTGGTGTCGTGGGGCTATATGATCGGAGTCGCGCGCACGGTTTTGCGCGTCGCGCCGTGGATGGCGGCGATCCCCGGACTGATGATCCTGGTCACCGTGCTCGCTATCAACCTGGTCGGCGAGGGCTTGAACGATGCGCTCAACCCGAGGCTCAAGCAGCGATGAGCGCCGTGATCGAGGTGCGGGACCTCTCGGTGCATTTCCGCACCACGCTCGGCGTCGTCAAGGCGGTCGAGGGACTTTCGTTCGCCATCGGCGAAGGGGAAACCATGGCGATCGTCGGCGAATCCGGCTCCGGCAAAAGTACGGTCGCGCACGCGCTTCTGCGTCTGGTTCCCGATCCGCCGGGAAAGATCGTCGCCGGGCATGTACGGTTCGAGGATCAAAACCTGCTCGATCTGTCCGACGCTGCCATTCGCCACGTGCGCGGGCGGCGCATCGCCATGATTTTCCAGGACGCCATGGCCGCCCTCAACCCGGTCTTTACGGTCGAACGTCAGATCGGCGAAGTGCTGCGCCTTCACCTTGGCCTCGCTCCCGATCGGATCGCGGCCGAAGTGGTCGAGCTGCTGCGCCTGGTCGGCGTGCCGGCGCCCGAGGCGAGGGCGCGCCAGTATCCGCACAACCTCTCCGGCGGCATGCGCCAGCGGGTGATGATCGCGATGGCGCTCGCCTGCCGGCCGAAGCTGCTGATCGCGGACGAGCCGACCACCGCGCTCGACGTCACCGTTCAGGCGCAGGTGCTCGACCTGATCCAGTCGCTGAAAGCGCGCTTCGGCATGGCGGTGCTGCTGATCACCCACGATCTCGGCGTCGTCGCCGAAACCGCGCATCGGGTGATCGTCATGTACGCCGGGCGCAAGGTCGAGGAAGGCGCCGTCGGCGATATTTTCGGCGACCCGCGCCATCCCTACACCCGGGGTCTGCTGGAAGCGGCCAAGCGCGAGGAATCCGAAGGCGCGTTCCTGCGCGAAATCCCGGGCACGGTGCCGTCGCCGTTCGAGATGCCGAAGGGATGTAGCTTCGCGCCGCGCTGTCCCGACGCGTTCGATCACTGCCGGATGGAGATGCCGGAGTTGCGGGATGTCGCGCCGGGCCGTCCCGTCGCCTGCTTCGCGGCGCAAGGGGCGTCCCGATGACGCCCATCGCCGAAACGGTTCTCGAAGCGCGCGACCTGGTCAAGCATTTCCCGGTCAAGGAAGGGCTGTTCGCTCCGACGCGCGTGGTACACGCCCTCGACGGAATTAACCTGACCCTGGCGCGGGGCGAAACGCTGGCCATCGTCGGCGAATCGGGCTGCGGCAAGTCGACGCTGGCGAAATGCCTGATGCGCCTGGAGGAACCGACCGGCGGACGCATCGTCGTCTTGGGGGAAGATGTCACGCACGCCGGCAAACGAGCGCTGCGCGGCCTCCGGCGCCATTTGCAGATCGTGTTCCAGGATCCCTACGCCAGCCTCAATCCGCGTTGGTCGATCGGCGCGATCGTCGCCGATCCGATCCGCCTGCACGAATCTCTCGACCGCCGCGCGCGGCGGGACAAGGTGATCGAACTGTTGCGTACTGTCGGCCTCGGTCCCGAATTCGTCGAGCGCCATCCGCACGAACTGTCGGGCGGCCAGCGCCAGCGCGTCGCCATCGCCCGCGCGCTCGCTGTCGGACCGTCGATCATCATCTGCGACGAACCGGTTTCCGCCCTCGACGTGTCGATTCAGGCCCAGGTGATCAATCTTTTGAAGCGGTTGCAACGCGATCTCGGCATCGCCTACGTGTTCATTTCCCACGACCTGGCCTTGGTGCAGCATATCTCCGACCGTATCGCGGTGATGTATCTGGGCGAAATCGTCGAGATCGCCGATACCCGCGCGCTGCGGCAGCGGCGCCTGCACCCCTACACCCAGGCTCTGTTCTCGGCGGCGCCGGTCGCCGATCCGAAACTGGCCGGATCGAAGAACCGGATCATCCTCGCGGGCGAAGTGCCAAGCCCGCTCGATCCGCCCGCCGGCTGCCGCTTTCATACCCGCTGTCCTTACGCCGAGGCGCGCTGCCGCGCCGAGGCGCCGCCGCTGCGCGCGGCCGAGGATCGTCTCGTGCGTTGCCATTTCGCCGGCGAGCCGGGATTTCCGCCCGCGCGCGTTGGACCCGCGCGGGGGATCGAATCGTGAAACGGAAATACGCCTGCGACGCGGACCGGCTGCTTGGCGCTCTCGACGAGGTGTCCGCGTTCGGGCGCACGGCGGGCGGCGGGGTAACGCGTCTCGCCGCCAGCCGCGAAGACGGCCAAGCCCGCGATTGGCTTCGCGCGCGCCTGGCGGAGGCGGGGGCCCGTGTCCTGATCGACGCGGTCGGCAACATGTACGGCGTATTCCCGTGGGCCGGGCCGGACGCACCCTTCGTCTTCGCCGGATCGCACCTCGACAGCCAGCCCGCCGGCGGCCGTTACGACGGGGCCTACGGTGTCGTCGCGGCATTGGAAGCGGCGCGCGCAATCGCGCGCACGACGGCGCGCGGCGGCCCGAAGCCGACCCGCAATCTCGCCGTCGTCAACTGGACCAACGAGGAAGGCGCGCGCTTCGCCCCAAGCACCCTTGGCAGTGCGGTCTACGCCGGATTGGTCGAAACGGAATTCGCGCTGGCGCGCGCCGACGGCACCGGGATCACCTTGGGTTCGGCTTTGGAGGATATCGGCTATCGCGGCGGCGACGCGCCGCCCCGGTCGTTGGCGGCCTACCTGGAACTGCACATCGAACAGGGCCCGGAACTCGAACGCGAAGGAAAAACCATCGGCGTGGTCGAGGGCAACTGGGGCACGGTGAAATACGTGGTCGAGATCGTCGGCGAAGCGGCGCACACCGGCCCGACCGCCATGGCGCGGCGCCGCGACGCCCTGCTGCCGGCGGCGGAATTGATCCTGTTCGCACGGGGGCTGTCGGATCAAACCGGGGGCGCGCTGCTGTCCTCGGTCGGGCGGCTCGACGTGCATCCCAATTCGACCAACGTCGTGCCGGGCCATGTCCGACTGTACGCCGAATTCCGCGACGCCGACGCGAATCGCCTGGAAGACACCCGCGCCCGGTTCGAGGCCCGGGCGCGTGCGCTTTCGACGCCATCGGTTTCGGTGGCGCTGACGCGTACCGTCGATCGACCGGCCGGCGCGTTTGATCCGGCCTTGCGCGCGCTCATTGAGCGGGAAGCGCACGGTGCCGGCTACGCCACCCATAGGCTCGCGACCGTCGCCGGGCACGATTCGATACCGCTGCGCGCGGTCGCGCCGTCGGCGATGATCTTCGTGCCCTCGGTCGGAGGCGTCAGCCACAACGAGACGGAATTCACCCCGCCCGAGGACCTTGCCGCCGGGGCCGATGTTTTGACCCGCGTGTTGACGCGACTGATGACATCGTAACGCCGTGGGACGGGAAAAGTCGCGTCCCTACGGAGGCTTCGGCCGCACGTACACCCCGCACGACGGTTTCCACATAGCGGCTGCCGTCCGTGCGATAGCCGCGCGGCAGAGCCGGTTCGACTCGGCAAGGGGTGGGACGAGATTAAGCCCTCAATATTAAGCGCAAGCGTCCCGCAGAATCATGTCGCTGGCTTTTTCGGCGATCATGGTGACGGGCGCATTGGTGTTGCCGGAAACCAATGTCGGCATGATCGAGCAATCGACGACGCGCAATCCGCCGACGCCGTGAACGCGCAGACTCGAATCGACGACGGCCATGGGATCGTTACCCATCTTGCAGGTTCCCGACGGGTGAAAAATCGTCGCTCCCTGCTCGCGGCAGAAGGCGAGCAGTTCATCGTCCGATGTCGCCGCCGGGCCGGGACGGTATTCTTCCCGAACATAAGGACGCATGGCGTCGGTTGCCGCCAAGCGCCGGGCGAACTTGACGGCGGCGACGGCGCAGCGGCGATCGAGCTCCGTGGACAGATAATTGGGCCGCATGGCGGGCGGCTGCCAGGGATCGAGGGACTGGATCCGTACCGTTCCGCGCGACGACGGGCGAAGCTGGCAGACGCTGAAGGTGAAGCCGGAAAACGGATGCGGTTTGGCGCCCGCCATGTCGGCCGAAAGGGTGGCAAAATGAAACTGGATGTCCGGCGTGCGGGATTCCGGCAGAACCCTGGTGAACAGCCCGCCTTGGTTGATGCCGACGGCGAGCGGACCGGAGCGGAGCAGCAGCCATTGCAAACCGATTTTGGCGGCGCGAATCCAGGACCGAAGATCGTCGTTGGTGGTGATGGGCTTCGCGCACTTGAAGATCAATCGGAATTGAAGGTGGTCTTGAAGATTTTCGCCGACGCCGGGAAGATCGGCGACGACATCGATAGCGAAATCGCGCAGTAGCCGGGCGGGACCGATGCCGGACAATTGAAGCAGTTGCGGGCTTTGCAGGGCGCCCGCCGCCAGGATCACTTCCCGGCGTGCGCCGGCGACGAATCGCCGGCCGTGCCTGGCGTATTCGATGCCGACCGCGCGCGGCCGTTCCCCGGGCGGATTGGTAAAAACAATTCTCATGGCCTGAGCATCGGTTGCGACGGTCAGGTTGACGCGTCCGCGCGCCGGTTTCAGATAGGCGACCGCGTTGCTGCATCGCCAGCCGTTGCGCGTGAACAACTGGTAATAGCCGACGCCTTCCTGGGTCGCGCCGTTGAAATCGGGGTTGCGGGGAACGTCCAGGGACTGCGCGCCCTTGATGATCGCCTCGATCAGTTCGTGCGGCTCGCCGATGTCCGAGCAGCTTAAAGGGCCGTCGCCGCCGTGCCAGTCGTCGGCGCCGCGGCTGTTTCCCTCGAGTTTCTTGAAATAGGGCAGGACGTCCCTGGCGCTCCATCCGGCGTTGCCGAGTGCGGCCCAGTGGTCGTAATCCGCGTGCTGGCCGCGGATGTAAATCAAACCGTTGATCGAGGACGATCCGCCGAGGCAGCGTCCGCGCGGCCAGTAGATTCGTCGGTTGTCCATTCCGGCCTCGGGTTCGGTATAGAACTCCCAGTTGAAAACCGGGTGGAACATCGTCTTGGCATAGCCGATGGGAACGTGAATCCACGGATAATCGTCGACCGGACCCGCTTCCAGCAAAAGAACACGATGCCGGCCGCCGTCGCTCAGCCGATTGGCGAGAACGCACCCGGCGGTTCCGGCACCGACGATGATATAATCGTAACCCATCCCATCTTCTCGAAAAAACTGCATTTATTCAAAAAATGGAACATATAGTTCCATAATAGCCGCCGACAGTATTGTTCTCCGCAACGATCGTGTCTAGCATGTTGCGGCCCGCCGACGCGATCGGTCGGGCCGAACAGGGCGTGCGGGATTCGCCATCGGGCACATCGAAGGCCAGGCGTTCGCGCGGGGAGAACCGGGAGGGAGGACGCGACGATGTTTCGCTCGGCGCCTTGGCCGACTGACGGGCAAGACGCTCGAAGCGTTCCGTCGGGGCGGATGCGATAATGGGGCAACGCGCGGCGCTTAAGCCGGTACGGCACGCACAGCCGGTCGCGGAGTTGATGGAACGCGATCCCGCGATCGTTCGTGGGCTGAAAATCGTGGAATTGGTGGCCCAGGCGGACAGGCCGTTGCCGCTGACGGCGATCGGTGAAAGCGCTGGTCTTTCCAAGGCAACGGCGCATCGCATTGTACGTCTTCTCGAACGGGAAGGTTTTCTCCGCCGCGAGCCGGATTCCCGCCGCTTCGAACCCGGTCACCGGCTGGTCGGCATTTCCCTGGACGTTTTGCGGCATTCCTCGCTGCGCGGGGAGCGGCACGCCATCATGCAGGCGCTGGTCCGGAAGATCGGCGAAACGTGCAACTTCACCATGCGTGACGGCAGCGACGTGGTTTATATCGACCGCGTCGAGGCCGATTGGCCGTTGCGGTTGCATCTGCAGCCGGGCTCGCGCGTGCCGTTGCACTGCACCGCCAGCGGCAAGTTGTTCCTCAGTCACCTGTCGGCGCGCGAACGCCGCCGGCTCCTGGCGTCGCTGCCGTTGGCCCGGTGCACCGATAGGACCGTCACCGATCCGCGCGCGCTCGAGACCGCCTTGCGCGAGATTCGCCGTACCGGGGTTTCGACCGACAACGAAGAATTCCTGAAGGGATTGATCGCCGTTGCCGTGCCGGTGACGGATCCGCGCAACCGCAAGCGGATTTGCGGGGCGCTGGCCGTTCACGCGCCGACCGTCCGATTGAGTCTCGCGCGGGCAATGGAGCACGTGGAGGCGTTGCGCGCGACGGCGGCGCGTCTTTCGCGGACGCTGGGACAAGCCGCATCGGCGGTCAAACGATAAAGATCGGGGAAACGGCGAGCGGGCCATGGCAATCGAATATCTGAAAAAGGCGGCGAAAACGCCGGAAACGGAAACTTCCACTGCGGAAAAGGTCGTGGCGGAAATGCTGGCCGAGATCGAAAAAGGCGGCGAACGGGCGGTCAGGGATTACGCGCTGAAGCTCGATAAATGGAGCGGCGATATCTTGGTGTCGGCCGAAGAAATCGAGCGGCGGACACGGGGTATTCCGACATCCGTCAAGCGCGATATCGAATTCGCCGCCGAACAAGTAAGGGCTTTCGCGCTGGCGCAGAAGGCATCGCTGAAGGAGTTCGAAACCGAGTTGCGTTCGGGCGTCACGGCCGGCCAGCGCGTCATCCCGGTCAATGTCGCCGGATGCTATGTCCCGACCGGACGGTACGCGCACATCGCGTCGGCCTACATGGGCATCGCCACCGCCAAGGCGGCCGGGGTGCCGACCGTGATCGCGTGCTCGACGCCGTTCCGGGGCGAAGGCATCCATCCGCAGGTCTTGTACGCGATGAAAGTGGCGGGTGCCGACGTCATTATGACCCTGGGCGGGGTTCAGGCGATCGCCACGCTCGCCTACGGGCTGTTCACGGGCAAGCCCGCCGACATCATCGTCGGGCCGGGAAACAAGTTCGTCGCCGAGGCCAAGCGCAAGCTCTACGGCAAGGTCGGCATCGACGTTTTCGCCGGCCCATCGGAAGTGGCGGTCATCGCCGACGATTCCGCCGACCCGGCCCTTGTCGCCTCGGATCTCGTGGGACAGGCCGAACACGGCCACGAATCTCCGGCCTGGCTTTTCACCACTTCTCGCGTCTTGGCCGAGGACGTCATGCGGCGCGTTCCCGATCTGATCGCCAAACTTCCCCCGACCGCCCGCGACGCGGCCGGTGCCGCGTGGCGCGACTACGGCGAGGTGATCCTGTGCGGCTCGCGCGACGAAGTGGCTTCCATTTCCGACCGTTATGCGAGCGAACACCTGGAGGTTCACGCGCGCGACCTGGATTGGTGGCTGCGGAATTTGACCTGCTACGGCTCCCTGTTCCTGGGCGAGGAAACGACCGTCGCTTTCGGCGACAAAACGTCCGGCCCCAATCACATTCTTCCGACCAAGGGCGCGGCGCGGTACTCGGGCGGGCTTTCGGTCCATAAATTCATGAAGACGCTGACGTGGCAGCGCATGACCAAGGCCGCGGCGAAGGAAATGGCCCTGGTCACCGCCCGCATTTCCCGGCTTGAGGGGATGGAGGCCCATGCCCGGACTGCGGACGACCGGCTGGCCAAGTATTTCCCCGGCGAGACGTTCGATCGCGGAACGCCGGTCGAGGCGTGAATGAGCGGACAATCCTTCCTGCAACGCTGTTTTTCGCTCGACGGTCGCCGCGCCTTCGTTACCGGGGGCAATTCCGGTATTGGTGCGGCGATGGCGCTGGCCCTGGGGCTGGCGGGCGCCTGTGTCATCATCGCGGGGCGGCGGGAAAAGGAAAATCGCGAAGCCGCTGCGCGCCTCAAGCAAGCCGGAATCGAGGCCGACTCTTTCGTTTGTGATCTGTCGAACCAGGACGCACTGCCGGACATCGGGCGGACCGTCGCCGGACGATGGCCGGATGTCGAAATTCTCGTCAACGCGGCGGGGGTCAACCTGCGCGAGCCTTTTGCCAAGGTCACGCCCGAAACCTGGCAGACCCACATCGCGCTTCATCTTTCGGCGCCGTTCTTCCTGACCCAGGCGTTGGCGCCCGCGATGGCGGCGCGCGGCCGGGGGCGGATCATCAATCTGGCGTCGCTGCAATCCTACCGGGCGTTCGAAAACGGCGCTTCCTACGGCACAGCCAAGGGCGGCATCGTGCAACTCACCCGGGCGATCGCCCAGGAGTGGTCTTCGCGCGGGATCACCTGCAACGCCATCGGGCCCGGTATTTTCCCGACGCCGCTGACCGATCCGGTTTTCAAGAACGAAACCTTGGCTGCCCGTCATGCCGCGCAAACGGCCATCGGCCGAAACGGCCGGGATGAAGATCTTTACGGCGTCACCGTGTTCCTGGCCAGCGATGCCTCCGCCTACATCACTGGACAGGTGATCATGGTGGACGGCGGATACACGGCGAAGTGAAACGGCAAAGGAGCAGGGTCACGCCGCGATGAAAGCCTTAGTCTACACCGCCCCCAACGAGGTCCATCTGCTCGATCGGTCGTATCCCGATCTGGCGGAGGGCGAGGCGATCGTCCGTATCGAAGCGGTCGGCATCTGCGGATCGGACATGCACGCGTTTCGCGGTCACGATCCGCGCCGAAAGCCCGGTCTCGTGCTGGGGCACGAATTTTCGGGGGTTGTCGCGGAATCGGCGGACAAAACCTTGAGGTCCGGCACGCGCGTGACCGGCAATCCCCTGATCGTGTGCGGACGATGCGAATATTGCCGGCAGGGACGGGACAATCTTTGCGCCCACCGCACCATGGTCGGCATGACCCGGCCGGGTGCTTTCGCCGAATACATGAGCATTCCGGCGGCGGCATTGATTCCGATCCCGGACGATCTCGATCTGACCAAGGCCGCGTTGACGGAACCGGCGGCGACGGCGCTGCACGCGGTCAATCTTTCCGTTCGCCAACTGGCGAAACCGCTCGCCGATTGCCGCGTCTTGATTCTGGGGGGCGGCGCGATCGGGCTTTTGAGCACGCTGCTCTTGAAAGGCCGCGGCGTCACGCGCCTCGACGTCGCCGAGGTCAATTCGGAAAGGCGGATGCGATTGCAAGCCGTCAGCGGGTATCCCGCCCACGATCCACGGGAAACGCCGCCGGCCGAGTCGAGCGCGGACTATGTGATCGACGCGGTCGGATCGGCGGCGACGCGCAAGGCGGCGCTTCATGCGGTCCGTCCGGGCGGAGTGGTCATGCACATCGGGCTGCAGGATTGGGCCAGCGAAATCGATATGCGCAAGCTGACGTTGGCCGAAATCGCCCTTCTCGGCACCTACACCTACTCGACGGCGGATTTGCGCGAAACGGTAAGGGCGCTCGCCGGCGGCGACTTCGGCGACCTTTCGTGGATCGAAACCCGACCGCTGTCCGAAGGACCGGCGGCCTTCGCGGATTTGCATCACGCGCGGGTTTCGTCGGCGAAGATCGTTCTTCTTCCGCACGCGGCCGACCCCCGAATAGGCGCGGCTTCGGCATGCTGACGGATAATTTGCCATGGTTCTTGATCATCGCGATTGCGGCTGGGCTTGTGCGGGGACTGACGGGTTTCGGCGGCGCCATGGTTATGACTCTTCCCCTGGCGTGGCTGCTCCCGCCCGGGGAAGCCATATCCGTCGTGCTGTTGATGGAGAGCATCGCCGCCGCGCCGCTGCTTCGCCGCGCATACGCCCATTGCTCGGGAAAGACATTAGTGCCCATTTGCGCGTTCGCCGCCGTTTTTCTGCCCTTCGGCGTTCTGGCTCAATCGCGGATGGATCCCGATGCCATCCGGACGGGAATCGCGTTGCTGGTTCTGGTCTTTTCCGTGTTGTTGATGTTCGGCGCCGGAATTCGGAACACACCGCCGCGCTGGGTTTCCGGCGCGGTGGGAAGTTTGAGCGGATTTCTGATGGGCTCGACCGCGATCGGCGGCCCCATTGTTGTCATTTACCTCATGGCGTTGAAAGATCCGCCCGAGGTCTCGCGCTCGAATCTCATGATCTACATTACGTTCATCGCCAGCTTCGGGCTTTTGATTCTGGTTTTGAACGGGCTCGTCGGCCGGTCGGGACTTTATCTGATGCTGCTGATGACGCCGATTTATCTGGTTGGCGGATTCGGCGGCGAACGCTTGGCCCGCACCTTGCCGGTGAATGCGCTGCGCCGCTTCACGCTTTCGTTTCTCGCCCTTTCGGGGCTGGCGTCCCTTTTTTTCTGATGAAGTCGCAAACAACGAAATCCCCATATGAATCCGCACGTGGAGAAAGGAGGCCAACGACAAGATCCTTCGTTGCGAGTGCATATCACCTACAAGTACGATGACACATCCAACACAGGGAGACCGATATGAAACTGTTGAAAGCGATATGTGCGATTGTGGTGGGAGCCGGCCTGATGGCGGCTCCGGACGTTGCCGACGCGCAAAGCAGAACGGTCAAGATCCGCGTTCAATCCGTCATTCCGACGTCGGCCGACGAAGTGACCATGCTGAAGGACTTCGCTAAGGATGTCGCCGATCTGACCAACAATACGGTTCAATTCGAGGTTCTGCCGGCGGGCGCGGTCGTGGCCGTCGCCGATACCCTGGACGCGGTCGACAAGGGCCTGATCGAGGGCGGCTTCGCCTGGACTCATTATTGGTCGGGCAAGCACCCGGCGGCGACTTTGTTCGGCTCGCCAGCCGCGGGGTCCGGCGTCGGTATGGACAATTTCGCCTGGCTGTCGTGGTTCCTCTACGGCGGCGGTCAGGCGCTTTACGACGAGTTGTGGAAGGAAATGAAGGTCAACGTGAAGGGATTCATGCTCCAGCCGGTCGGGCCCGAGGCGCTCGGCTGGTTCAAGAATCCGATCACCAGCATGGACGATTTCCGCAAGCTCCGCTTCCGCACGCCGCCGGGCATTCCGGGCCAGATCTATAAGGATATTGGCGTCGCTTCGGTGGCGATGGGCGGTGGCGACATCCTGCCGGCTCTGGAGAAGGGCGTCATCGATGCGGCCGAATGGTGCTGCCCCAAGCCCGACATGACCTTCGGATTCCAAAAGGTTCTCAAGAACTACTATCTTGAGGGCCTTCATCAGGTGGTCGTGAATGCCGACCTCTATCTCAACGGCGATCTCTGGAAGAAATTGACACCCGGCCAGCAGAAGGCCATCGAAGTGGCGGCCAACGCGTCGCTGACCAAATCGGTTGCCTATCGCATTCACGAAAACGGCAAGGCCCTGCAGGAACTGACGACCAAGCATGGCGTGATTCTGCGCGACACGCCGCCCGAGTACTTCAAGCTCTACGGCGAAGCGGCACTGAAGAACTTCGAGAAGAACGCGAAAGAAAACGCTTTCTTCAAGAAAGTTTGGGACAGCCAAAAGGCGTTCGCCGATACGGCCATTCCGTTCTGGGCGCGCGCCCAGAAATCGAATGCCGCACTCGGCACCGCCTACGCCGACGTACTGGCCAAAGAGAAAAAATAACGGCGCTTTGAAGAGTGCAAGGAGGGCGGCAAATGCCGCCCTCCTTCTTTTCAAGAGGAAACCGCATGACGGAACATCTTGAACCCATGGACGAGATGATCGCCGGGCGGCGCGCCGGCGATCCCGATCATCTTCCCGGCGACATGCTCCCGTGGATGCGGCATGCCATCGCAAGGATCGATCATTTTTCCATTTTGACCGGCAAGGTCATTTGCTGGCTTTCGCTCCCCCTGATGGCGGCGATGGTCTACGAAATCGTCGCGCGGTACCTGTTCACCGCGCCGACGGCGTGGGCCTACGACATCAGCCGGATGATTTACGGCGCCATGTTCGTTCTCGGCGCCGGGTACGCCCTGCAGAAGGGCGTGCACATTCGTTCCGATTTCCTCTATCGGGACTGGCCGGTGAGGACGCAGGCCAAGGTCGACCTGGCCATGTACGTCGTTCTCTATTTTCCGACCATGCTCGTGCTCGTGTGGTTCTCCGGCGAGTGGGCATGGACCTCGGTCGTGCGCACGGAACGGGGAATGGACACCACCTGGATGCCCTACCTGGGTCCGATCAAGATGTGCCTGCCGATCGGAGTCGTGGGGCTGATCCTTCAAGGTTTTTCCGAAACGTTGAAGGCTGCTTACGCCTCCAAGCATGGGAAATGGCCCGGCAATGGAAACTGAACTCATCGGCTTGCTCATGGTCGTCGCCATGCTCGGCGGGATCTTCGTCGGATTTCCCATTTCATTCGTTTTGATTTTCCTGGGAATCGTTTTCGGTTATTGGGGGTTCGGGAAAGTAGTTTTCTACCAGCTCACCCTGCAATTCTACTCGTCCATGATGGAGCAAACGCTGGCGGCCGTGCCGCTGTTCGTATTCATGGGCGTTATGATGGAACAGGCGAACCTGATGGAACGCCTGTTCAATTCGGTTCAGAAGCTTCTCGCCAAGGTACGCGGGTCGCTTTATCTCGCCGTCATGTTCGTCGCGACAATATTCGCCGCGGCGACGGGAATTGTCGGCGCATCGGTCACCATCCTGGGGATCATGTCGGGCAAGCCGATGATCCGCTCGAACTACGACGTCAAGCTTTCCGCCGGGTTGATCGCCGCCGGCGGGACATTGGGCATTCTCATTCCGCCGTCGATCATGCTGGTGGTCATGGGGCCGATCCTCCAGGTTCCGGTGACGACGTTGTTCGCCGCGGCGATCCTGCCCGGCATCCTTCTCGCGGTGCTGTTCACGGCCTACGCCATGATCCGCTGCTGGATCGACCCGACTCTCGGTCCGCCGCTTCCGTCTGAGGAGCATTTGAAGAACCTCGGCGAGGCCTGGATGGAGTTCTTCAAAGGACTGGTGCCGCCGGCGCTGCTGGTTCTGGCGGCGCTGGGAAGCATCATCTTCGGCATCGCGACGCCGACCGAAGGCGCGGCGTGCGGCGCTGCGGGTGCCCTTCTGCTGTGCGCGGCCTACGGGCGCCTGACGATGGAAAACCTGAAGGACGCCCTCATCAAGACGCTCGAGATTTCCGTCTTGATCTTGTTCCTGGTCGGGGCGTCGAATTTCTTCGGCGCCGTGTTCGCCCGGCTGGGCACCCCGGGCATGCTGGTGGATTTCCTGCTGAATTTGAACCTAAACCGCTACGTGATCCTGGCGATCATCATGGGCGTCATTTTCCTGCTGGCTTGGCCCTTGGAATGGGTTCCGATCGTTCTGATCGTGGTGCCCTTCCTGATCCCCCTCATAGATAAACTGGGCTTCGATCTTGCGTGGTTCGGAATCCTGGTTGCCGTGAATCTGCAAACGGCGTGGCTTTCGCCTCCCGTGGCGCTGTCGGCCTACTTTCTGAAGGGGGTGGTTCCGGAATGGAATCTTGGGGATATATACAAGGGCATGTCCCAGTTCATGGTTCTGCAGTTGCTGGGATTGGTCTTGGTGGTCGTATTCCCCGGGATCGCGTTATGGCTGCCCGAAGTGTTGGCTAAGTAAACGCCACTCACTCTCCTTCGCAGCGGGGTCTGGCCTCGGATGTGCCGTGCGGCGCCGGCGTGTCCTGCCGCCGAGAAGGGATAGGCCAACAAGATCGTCTCGGGCCGCGCCGGGCGGAGATCTTGAGTGCTCAGACAGGTCTCCGATTCCGACGTGATCCGTTGGATTAGGTTGTCTCAATCGGAAAAGGTTGGCGGAGGGAGAACATCTGAAATCCAACGTTCTCTCGCAAGATTACGCTCCTCCCCGCATGATTATGAGGATATTTATCTCCTGGATTAGGTCCGCTTAGGGAAGAGTGCTTCGGTTGGCAACACGGTTTGGGCGGATGCCGCGAACGCGGCCGATTCACACCACGTCATGACGGCATCAAGTTCGGGCCCGAGCGATGCCGCCAGGTCGCCGTGGTACGCCCGCCAGGGCGCGAGATACGGCTCGCGCACGGCCGTGAGCACAGGGATCCCGGCGGAAACCGCCGCCGAAACGCATGTCAACAAGCCTCCGCCGTGCGATTCCGCCCGGCCGAAACGATTGACGACGAGGAGATCGACGCGCTCCTCGATGGCCGCCAGAACCATCGGCACCGTATCGACCAGGCTACGTTCGTCAAGACGACAGTCGGACGTGCGCGCGCCGGGGCCTTCCCAGATGTTGAATTGCCGGCCGCTGCGCAAATCGATTGCCGCGATCGATCCCGCGCGCGAGCCGCGAAGACCGGACATAACCTGGATCAGGCCGCCGAGCCGCAGCCCCTTCGCCGATAGCCGGCCGCACACGCTTGCAAGGAAGGAATCGAGGGTAAACCCGCGCTCGTAAATAATGGCGGCGAGACGAACGGCATCCGTGTCGGCCATGGTCGAACCCCATCCACCGGTCGCCGAATGGCATTCTACGATGCCGCTTCCGCGCGACAATGAGACAATTACAGCGCCGCTCCTGCCGCCGCTTTGACCGATGTCAAATCGGGACAGCCTTTGAGCGAAGTTCGCTCTGATTGCTTCCTCGCTCCCGACTCAGATCCGGTCAGGAAGCCAAAGCCAGCGAATGGCATCATACACAAACAGCCGCACCAGCATGTACCATTCATGTGCCGTGCCATAAGCTAAAGCTAACAAGGCAAGGTCTACGAGCCGGCGATCTGTATGTTGCCGATCATCGCAGAGCGCCAGCGGCTATTTGCGCTTCTTTCCTGCGGGCGCTCTTATTTCTTCAACCCCACGTAACTCCTCATGGAGATCGGCGGACGCGTGGCGTAGCTGAAGGGGAAGCTGAACGCGTGCACGAGCTTGGTGAAGGGCAGATACGCGAAGAAGACGAACGCGACGATGATGTGCAGCTTCATCGTCAGCGGAGCGCCGGCAAGCAACTGAGGATCGGGCTGCAACAGGAAAAGGCTCACGAACCACGGGGCGGCAGCGTACGTGACGCCAAACACCATCTTGACCGCCGCGTGATAGAGGCCAAGACCCGCGATAATGAGCAGGAACACAAGGACGATGTAATCCTCCGCGCTGCTCATCGCACGCAGTTGGGGAATGGCAAACCTTCGCACCAGGGCCCACGCCATCCCGTAGAAAGCGAGCACGCCGCCGAACATGCCAGCCCAGCGGAAGGCCTCGACCCAGGCGGGCCACCCGGCGACGCCTCCGGCCAGGCCCACGATGTGAGAGATAAACAGGATGAATAGACCCCAATGCAACGCAAGTGCCGCCGGTCCGATGGAAGCTCGCCCGAAGAACCCTGATGACCGAGTGGTCCACAAGAGATCGCCGCGCGCGCTCCAGGTCCATCTGCCCCGGGCGATGGTCCGGAAGCCGGTGAAGGCCCGATAGACCGAACCGCCGACGAGCAGAAGAATAGCGACATAGGGCAGTGCGACAAAAAAGAAAACGTCAAACATGGCTCACCTCTCGCGCCTGGGCGATGTCGATCCGCAGCACCCGCTCCAGCGCCTCCAGCAGCCCCGCGTAGGGCGTATTCAATTGGTCCAACTTGGAGCGAATCCGCGGCAGGTAGGGTAACATGTACTCCTTGATGAGTTTCTCCCGGACGGGATCCTGCGAACCGGCTGAAAGGAAGAGGAACTCCACCATCAGTGGCAGGTAATCGGGCATCTCGCTGCGATCCGGGGAGAGCCCCATGTGCCGGTAGACGCCGAGCAGCTCGATCATGTAGCCGTTCCTTTCCGAAAGGCCGGCCTTGGCGCAGGTCTTCGGCTCCTCGAAAACGTGGCTCCCCACATAGAGCGGGCACCGGGGATCGAGTTCGAACAGTTCGACATACTCTTCTTCGGACACGGGGTTGCCCAGGAACCGCGAGAGCAGGGCGGCCGCTTCAGCGTCCGCAGCCTGCAACTGCGCGACCGCTCCCGTGGTGCGCTTTTCGAGGGCCGCCCTGTCGACGTCGCGCGGGCTGCACCATAGCTCGGCGATGCAGCCGTAGGCCTCCCGCAGCACTTCGCCCGCTTCATTCATAGGTCTTGTCCGGCGTATGGTGCGATTTGAAGTAGCTCTTTCTGCGCTTCGCTGGCGCCCAGGGGCCCATGCCGGTGAAACCGGCGAGCCCGCGTTCGGTGTAGGGGCTGATGTCGGCCCCCTCCCGCTTGGTCGTTGGCACGACGAAGCGCTCGTGGTAGAAGGCGAGTGAGACGCTGCGCACGATCCCTTTGGCGTCCTCTTCCGATAACCCGGCCTTCGCGAGCACTTCGAGGTTGGGCTTGCGATCCACCCTCAGGCTACGCTCGTAGTGCCGGACGGCGAGCTGCCGGGAAAGCGACTTCTTCACCTCGTCTTCGTTTCCCGCGGCGAACATGCTCGCGAGGTACTTGAGGGGAACGCGGAGCTTGTCCAGTTCGTCGAGCCCCAGTAGCACGTCGCTCGACTTTTCCATGTCGAAGACGTCCGTGGCAGAGGGAGAGTCCTTTCCGGCGCTCGTCATGAGCGGGCTGAGCGGCGGGATGTAGAAAAGCATCGGAAAGGTGCGGAACTCCGGGTGCAGCGGCAGCGCCAGTTCCCATTTCTTGACCAAGCGGTAGACGGGCGAGCGCTGCGCGGCATCGATCCAGTCATCCCCCAGTCCGCCCTGCTTCGCCGCCTCGATCACGTCCTTGTCAAAGGGATCGAGGATGACGCTTCGCTGCGCGCGTACCAAGTCCTGGTCCTCCGCCCGCAGCGCCTCCTCGACCCGGTCCATGTCGTAGAGGAACACGCCAAACGAGCGGATCTTGCCGACGCAGGAGTGGAAGCACACCGGCGGCATGCCCGATTCCACGCGCGGGTAGCACAGGATGCACTTCTCCATTTTTCCCGACATCCAGTTGTAATACGGCTTCTTGTACGGGCAGCTGGAGATGCAGTAGCGCCAGTTGCGGCAGCGGTTCTGGTCGATGAGGACGATCCCGTCTTCCTCGCGCTTGTAGGCGGCGGCCGACGGACAGGCGCCGACGCACGCGGGATTGATGCAGTGGTTGCAGATCCGCGGCAGGTAGAAGTAGAAGACGTCCCTCAGCTTCAGATAGGCGTCGTGCTCCGCCTTGCTCATCGCCTTGAAGTTCACGTCGTGCTTGCCAGTGACGTGGGCGCCCCCGGCGTTGTCTTCCCAGTTCACGCCCCAGGTGAGCGGGATGTCCTCCTCCTCCGTGACCATCGACTTAGGCCGCGCTACGGGCTGCTGCGTGAGCTGCCGCGAATCGTGCAGATCATCGTAGCTGAAGGTGTATACGTCCTTGCCGTAGTAATCGCCCATCTCCGGCATATGCGGATTGAAGAAGAGGTTGAGGAGCCGGTACGCCTTTCCGCCGTAGCGCAGTCTCAAGCCGTCGGCGTTCTTGACCCATCCCCCCTTCCACAGATCCTGGTTCTCCCACCGCTTGGGATAGCCGATCCCGGGCTTGGTCTCGACGTTATTCCACCACATGTATTCGGCGCCTTCCCGGTTCGTCCAGACGTTCTTGCATGCGACGGTGCAGGTGTTGCAGCCGATGCACTTCTCCAGGTTGAACGTCATCCCAAATTGCGCCTTCACCCTCATGGCCCGCTCCTTGTTGTTTCGCGTCTGTCCCTGTCCCGGCTAGGCGCTCGGCAGCCTGTCCAGGTCCCGTTCCTGGTAAATCGCGCCTTTCTTGCCCGGCGCCAGGGGCATCTTGCGGATAAGCACCCCGTGGTCTCTCTCGGAAGGGCTGGTTCCCCAGTAGTTGATGTAGTAGCTGAACTGCGCGTATCCGCCGATCATCGTGTGCGGGTTCATCAGGATGCGGGTGGTGGCGTTGTTGTTTCCTCCGCGCAGATCGGAGGCGTTACGCTTCTTCGCGAGCGGCGAGAACGGAATATTCACATGGCGCTCCACCTGGTGGTAGGTAATCGCCATGTTCTTCGGTACCTGGTGGCTGACCACCGCCCGCACGACCTCGATGCCGTTCTGGCAGTACATCTCGACCCAGTCGTTGTCGGCGACCTCGATCTCGCGGGCGTCATCCGGGTTGAGCCACACGGTGGGACCGCCCCGCGACATGTGCATCATCGGCCAGTGGTCGCGGAACGAACTGTGGATCTGCCACTTGCCGTGCGGTGTGATGAAGCGGAACACTTTCGATCCGGGTTCCGCCCTGGCGAGATCTATATCACCGATCGCCGCCATGTCGAGCGGCGGTTTGTTAGTCGGAAGCGCTTCTCCCAGTTCTCGGATTCCCTGGTGGTCGTAATACACCTCCTGCCTTCCCGACAGCGTATGCCAGGGTTTTAGCCGCTCGACATTCATCGTCCACGGCCCGAAGGTGCGCTCCTTGCCGTCCTTGTCGCTGAGGATTGCGCTCCACTGTGGCGTAGTGTTGATCCTGCGCGGCTGCGAAATGATGTCCTTGTAGTGGACCTTCTTGTTCCTGACCGCCTCCACCATGTCGGCGAGCGGCAGACCGACCTTCTTTTCCATCTCCTTGAAGAAGAGCCACGACAGCCTGCCGTTCAGTTCCGGCGAAATTTGCAGGATCAGTTCGCACGCCTGCTGCGGTGTCTCGAAGTGCACGCGCCCGTTCTTCACCTCCAGGACCTCGTTGTTCTTCAGTTCCTCCTCGACGATCGGCGTCAGGTCGCAATACTGGCCCTTCGAACCGTAGCCCTTGGGCTGGGACAAGAGCGGCCCGAGCGATACGAGTTTCTCGTACGTCTTTGAGTAGTCGCGCTCGACGATGGCGATGTTTGGGAAGGTCTTGCCCGATACCGGCTCGATGTCCCCCTTGCGCCAGTCCTTCACCGCGCCCATCGGCTGGGCGAGCTGGTCCGGGCTGTCCATCCAGAGGGCGTTCATCACCACTTCTTTCACCGGCTGCGGGAAATGCTTCTTCGCCAGCTCGGAGAACTTGGCGGCGATGAGCTTGAACGCCTCCCAGTCGTGCTTGGTCTCCCAGGGCGGTTCGGTCGCGGGCGTCAGCGGATGGACGAAGGTGTGCATGTCGCCGAACGTGACGTCGTATTTCTCGTACCAGAAGGCCGCGGGCAGGACGACGTCGGCGTAGTTCGCTGTTGAGTCCATACGGATGTTGAGATTGACCAGCAGGTCCAGTTTCCCGACGGGTGAGGGATCGCGCCACTGGATCTCCTTCACCTTGCCCTTCGCCGGTTCGTGGTCCCAGAGCGCGTTGTGGTGCGTGCCGAGGAAGTGCTTCAGCGCCAGCTCGTGCCCCCGCATGCTGGTTCCGATGAGGTTGCCCCGGTACACGGTCAGCACCTTGAGCTGGTTTTCCCTGGCGTCCACGTCGTGGATGGCGAAATTGAGCTTACCGTCCTTGAACTGCCGCACCACCCAGTCCTTGACATCCGCGTCGCTCTTGCAGCCGGCCTTGAGCGCCTCCTGGTAGAGCTCGATCGGGTTCTTCTTGTCCAGTTGTGGGAAGAACGGCAGCCATCCCGAGCGGATCGCGAGCGCGTTCACGTCGGCGGCGTGGTTGTATCCAGGGAGCTTCTTCGCCCCAACGGCCCACTGCGTATCGAGCTGCATGGGGTCGTAACGCCACTGACCGGTATGGAAATACCAAAGCGACGTCGAGTTCATCAGTCGCGGCGGCCGCTGCCAGTCGAGGGCGCCCCCCAGATTCACGAAGGCGGCGTTCAGGCGCGTGTGCTGCGTGCCGACGTAATGGTTGAAATTGCCTCCGTTCACGCCGTTGCAACCGCACAGCGCGAGCATTACGGCCTCACTGCGGTAGTAGAGCGACGCTCCGTGGTAGAAATGCTGCAGCCCGGGCCCGGTGATGAAGAGCGATTTGCCTCTGGTCTTCTCGGCGTTTTCGGCGAACTCGCGGCCCACCTGGATCGCGAGGTTCCGGCTCACGCCCGTCTGCGATTCCTGCCAAGCCGGAGTGTAGGGCTTCGGATCGTCATAGTCGCGCGGGTAGTCCCCTTTCAGTCCCCGCGCCACCCCCGCATGCGCCATCAGGAGGTCGAAGGCGGTGGTGACGAGGATGTCCCCGGCCTTGCCCTTGATTCGCTTCGCCGGCACTTCGCGCAGCAGTTCCTTCGCCTTCTGCCCGTGCCCGTCCGTCTTGCCGATGACGATATTGAAAGTGTCGGTGAAATCGCTAAACGAGACCGTCGCCCTATCGGATCCGTCTGTGAGCAGCGTGAGCAGCGGGTCGAACTCCTCCTTCGTGACTGCGTTCTTCAACTGCAGGTTCCAGTTGCCGGTCGGTTCCTTTTCCCAGCGGAAGCCAATCGACCCGGTGGGAACATGCAGCTTGCCCTGGCCGTCGGCCATGACCAGCTTCCAGTCGGCATTTTCTTCGTTCGCGTACTCCGCAAGGTCCGACGCGCGCAAAAACCGCCCCATCTGGTGCTTGTCGCCGTCGCGATCCAGGACCACCAGGAACGGCAGATTGGTGTACTGCTTTGCGTACTTCGTGAAATAGGGCGTCTCGCGGTCCGCGTAGAACTCCTTCAGGATCACGTGGATACACGCCATCAGGAAGGCGCCGTCGCTTCCGGGAACGAGCGGGACCCAGGTGTCGGCGTACTTCGTCACGTCCGAATAATTCGGCGAGAGCACCACCACTTTCGTTCCCCGGTACTTCGCCTCGGGAAGGAAGTGGCAGTCGGCGGTGCGGGTCATGTTAAGGTTCGACCCCGCGATCACCCAGTACGTGCCGTGGTACCAGTCCGAGCTTTCGCAGTTCTCCGTCTGGTCGCCGAACATCGAGGCCGAGACGTGCGGCAGATCATGGTACCATTCGTAGTAGCTGCAGTAGATGCCGCCGATCAGGTTGTTGTAGCGGTGCCCCGAGATGAAGCTGAGCAGGCTCATCGCGGGGATGGGCGCGAAGTTCGCAATGTGGTCGGCCCCGTATTTCTTGATCGTGTAGATCTGCGCGCCAGCGACCAGCTCGACCGCCTCATCCCAGGTGACGCGCTTCCAGCCGGCCTTGCCCCGCGCCGACTTGTACTGCTTCGATTTCTCGTCGTTTTCGATGATCGCCGCCCAGGCCTCGACGGGATCCTTGCCCTTATTGCGCTCCAGCGCGAAGAAATCCCACAGCACCTTGCGCACGTAAGGGTACTTGGGCCGCAACGGGCTGTACGGATACCACGAGGCCGTCACGCCCCTCTGGCAGCCGCGCGGCTCGACGTTGGGGATGTCGGCGTCGATCTGGGGATAGTCGGTCTTCTGCAGTTCCCAGCAGATGAGCCCGTCCTTGACGAAAACCTCCCAGCTGCAGGCCATCGAGCAGTTCACGCCGTGGCCGGTGCGCACTGAGTAGTCGTACGACCAGCGGTTGCGGTAGAACTCCTCCCAGGAGCGGGAATCCTCGGTGACGTTGAACCATCTGCTGCTCATACCACTCCTCCGTCTGCCTTCTTGGATCCCGCGACAAGGCCGATCAATGTGAATGCGACGATGGCTGCCAGGCTGGCGAGCAGGGTGGAAACGTATTGCCTCGGCAGGCTGTCGGGAGCAGCTTCCGCGGTCTTGAAGAAGGCGATGATTGCCGCGACCTGCGGCTCGGTGAGCCCGAGCTGAGGCATGGGGGCGCCATAAATCTTGACGTTAGCCATCGCGATCGGGTCGTCCTTGCGCATTCGCTCGGGGTCGGCGATGAAGCGCGTGAGCCATTCGTCGCTTCTGCGCTCGGCGACCCCCAACAGGTCCGGCCCGACCAGACGCCCGCCGCCGATGGTGTGACAAGAAACGCAGTTCTCTTGGAAGAGCTTTACGCCTTCCTGCGGCGCGGATTGGGCCTGCGCGGACATCGGCAGCAATCCGGCGAACAACGCCGCCGCGCATAGCTGCAGCACTTCTCTCATTCCGCTCTCCTTCGTCGATACAGTCGAAACTACTGCGAAGCGATGCCATGCGCACGCACTCGTTGGGATTACCCACTCTGCGCCGATCGGACGCTCTGCATGCCGCGCTGCGATCGGAGCACCGTACGATTCGGCAATGAGAACACGAGCTTAATATGGCGGTTTTTCTACCCCCAAGTGGGTAGTTCGTTTTCTTGTCCTGCGGTGCCACTTGGTTTTCAGGAGCGCGGCGTGCACCTAAAGTTTGCGCCCGAACTGGGTGCGTGCGGGGGATCGGGGAGATGGTCTCGCGGGAGTACAAGGGCTGGTCGGTGGTGGTGGCGAGCACGACCGCATTCACGGTGTGCTTCGCCGTGTGGATGATGTTCGCGGTGATCGGTATTCCGATCAAGACGACGCTCGGCTTGAGTGAAACTCAGTTCGGGCTGCTCGTCGCAATGCCGGTGCTCACGGGATCTCTCATCCGCGTGCCGCTCGGAATGCTCACCGACTACTACGGCGGCCGGGTCGTCTTCTTCGTGCTGATGTTCTCGCTCGCGATTCCGGTCTGGCTTGTGTCCCACGCCAGCGCCTACTGGCATTACCTAGCGCTCAGCCTCTTCGTCGGCGCCGTCGGCGGCTCGTTCGCGGTCGGTATCGCCTACTGCGCGCACTGGTTCGAGCGTCGGCGCCAGGGACTGGCGATGGGCATCTTCGGCGTGGGCAATGTCGGCGCGGCGGTGACCAAGTTCGTCGCGCCGTCCCTCGTCGTGGCTTTCGGCTGGCAGATGGTGCCTCAGGTGTACGCAGCGGCGTTACTCGTGATGGCGGCCCTTTTTTGGATGACGACCTACACAGACCCGTCCCATTCCGCCGGAGAGACCCGGAAGGTGACGCTGCGCGCGCAGCTTGCGGTGCTGAAGGAACCGAACATATGGAAGTACTGCCAGTTCTACTCGATCGTATTCGGCGGCTACGTCGCGCTATCGCTGTGGATGACGAAGCACTACATCTCGGAATACGGCTTCGACATTCGGGTGGCGGCCCTGCTTGCCGCCGCGTTTTCCCTGCCAGGCGGCGTGCTGCGCGCGCTCGGCGGCTGGATATCCGACCAATACGGTGCCCACCCCGTCACCTGGTGGGTGATGCTTTTCTCCTGGGTGTGCCTTGCCGTGCTGTCGCTGCCGCAGATCGAGCTGACGATCAAGACGTCCAGGGGCGATCTCAGTTTCGGCATAGGACTGAACGTGTGGCTGCTCACAGCCCTGATGTTCGCGATGGGCGTGGCTTGGGCGATTGGCAAGGCCTCGATATTTAAATACATCTCAGACGAGTACACTGGCCCTAGGCTCGGCACGGTCGCGGGTATGGTCGGCATGTTCGGCGGCCTGGGCGGTTTTCTCCTGCCGATCCAGTTCGGCCTACTGGTCGATCTCACCGGCATTAACAGCACAGTCTTCATGCTGATGTGGGGTGTCACCACGGTGTCGCTGATCTGGATGTACTGGACCGAGATCGTCTCGATTCGAAGAGCGAATAGCGGGGGCAGGGTCGTGCGCTCCGCGGCCGGTCCGACGGAGGCCACTTTCACGATCGGACGTTCCAGAGATGGATGAGGCGTTGAAAAGAACCGGACAGGCTGCGGAATCGCGTTTGCCCGCGCGCTGGAATTTCAATGATCCGGTGTTTTGGGAAACGCGGGGTTGCGGCATCGCCGGTCGCAATCTGTGGATTTCCATCCCGGCGTTAGCGCTTGCCTTCGCGGTATGGCTGCTCTGGAGCGTCGTGGTCGTGAA
>Ga0194120_10001504_pt1 | contig 42211 bp, 35 predicted proteins | sample TA2MahCa65mmetaG_FD_148642 | JGI IMG/M metagenome (GOLD analysis project Ga0194120, IMG submission 148642) | Freshwater microbial communities from Lake Tanganyika, Tanzania - TA2015019 Mahale Deep Cast 65m | ecosystem: Environmental > Aquatic > Freshwater > Lake | place: Tanzania: Lake...
AACCCGTTGCGCCACGCGGAGGTTCAGTCCCACGCGGTCTTCGAGCCCTGCAAGGTTTCCTCGAACATTAGCCGATGGTCGGCATGACTGCTGCCGCCAAGCCAACGGCGCGTTTCGGTATAGCCTTGGCGACCGCCGTTTCCCTTGGGTTTGCCTGCCGCAGTAGGCGGGTGGGCTGCATATAGATTTGGTAGGATCTCCACCGTGGTATCCGAGTGATCGTGAGCCACCAATATAGGCACCTGCTCCGATCCGATCCCAGTATGCCGCAATGGTGGGTTCAGATGATGCTGGTCGTGCAGATATGCAGCCATAAGCTTTCGTCGGCCGCCAAGAGCTCCAGTAGTTGTTAGGACCAGTGACGCTAGGGGAAAGGGGGGGGCGCGGGCCTACGCGGCTCGCGGCGAATTATGAAATGCTTGGTGAGTCGGCTATGAGGTTTGTACTGAAGCTGGCTTTCCACATGTCAAGCAGCAATAGCCAAAAAAAAAGCCGACCATGATGGGCATGGTCGGCTTTTTACGGACTGGACTGGATTATTCCAGATTTGCGTGCCTTGCGCGCATTTCCTCTTCCGGAATGCCTTTCTCATGAATGATATGAGAAATGGTGGCCTCCAGGAAGATCAGTGTCGATAGTTCGAACACGGTACCCATAGGCATGCCGATAACCTTGCCGTACATTTCGGGCTTACCAATCGGTATTACGGTATTCGACATATCAGCCAGGGTGGAACTGGTTCTGGCGGAAATCAGGACGATCTCCGCCCCCAGTTCTTTAGCCCGCTTAGCAAAAGCAATCATGGTTTCTGTTTCACCAGACCCTGATATGACGATCAGGAGATCACCCTTTTGCAAGCTCGGTGTAACGATTTCGCCTACGACGAAAACATTGTAACCACCGTGCATTAGACGCATTGCAAAAAATCTGGCTACCAAAGCTGACCGACCCGCTCCCGAAATGAAGATCCGGGAAGCTTTGTCGAGCATGTCAGTCAATTGTTGGTCAAGGACAGAATCCGTAGCATCGAGGATGCTGGAAATCTTGTCCAGGATGAGCCGACGATGAGCCATTTTATGCAGCCTCAATCAGTTCGCGAATTTCACGAGCAGAATCAGCGGGAGAAGGTGCACCGTAGATAGCCGCGCCCACAACGATGATATTGGCGCCCGAACGAGCAACCTGCTGCGCCGTAGACTGCTTGATGCCGCCGGCTACGGAGATGCGCACTGGCAGACCCAGCTTTGCTACCAGGTTGAGGTCAGCAAAGGGAGTCTGTCCCGCCGCCTGTGCATCCAGGCCCGTGTGAACGCCGATGATCTGGGCGCCCATCTTGGCGGATTCGCGCGCACAGCCCGCCTTGTCAGGAACGTTGATCAGGTCAACCTGAACCTCGGCGTTGTACTTGTTGGCGGCCTTGATGACGCCAGCAATGGTGGGTAGGCCAGAAACGCCCAGTACCGTACAAATGTCAGCACCCGCCTCGAAGAAGGGAGCTGCTTCATATTCGCCAGCATCCATGGTCTTCAGATCCACGAGCAGGAGCTTGTTCGGGAACTTCTTCTTCAGCTCCTTAACCAAGGGTAAACCGTTTGCCTTGATGTTGGGGGTGCCGATTTCAAGGATATCGACATAGGGCGCCGCCAAAGTAGCGAGCTTGAAGGTGGTGGCGTTGTCCAGGGAGTCCAGAGCCAACTGAATTAATGGTCTTGCCATGTTTTCTCTCCGATTGTTTATGGTTGGTTAATAGCTCGCGCGCGATGCATCCGTAAATGCATTATCACTCAATTTAGACAGAAGCTTGAATGATGTCAACACGCCAACATTTGGTTTAGGGCAATGAGCTTGCCCCAAATTCAGGGATGTGCGTTGCGCTGTCCAGAAATGAAGCGCCCGCCATACCCATCAAGGTTGAGGAATCTCTGCCTGTCTTGGGATGAGACAACTCAGGCAGCGAGTCCATTCGCCTTGAGATACTTGGATACACCCGTTTCACCGAGCACCTTCTTGGGTTCCGGCAGAGCGTTGATGTACTTCTGGACGCCAGTTGGGGGCTTGGCTGCGGGGGTTACGCTTTCGATGGCGGGCAGCGTCCTAACGTATCTTTCGACCCCGGTGAGCACCTTGGCGGGGTCCGTTGCGGCAACCATTCTGATGTACCTAGCTACGCCGGTTTCGTTCATCCCGCTAGCTCCCTGCAAATTATTAATGTATCGGGCTACCCCGGTTTCACCGTTGCCGGCGGGAGGCCTTGCCATAATTTATCTCCGAATTGTTAATGGTTGGTGTACAGCTCGCATACCATGCATGAACAAATGCATGGCCGGCAAATTTAGGCAGAACTTTGAGTGATGTCAACAGGCCTGGACTTGCGTGTGGCTCCGGCGTGGTTCGCCGCGTCCATCACGCTGTTACCGGTGAATCGCTCAGACGATTCCCGTCTTTCGCGGGAGGATTTTCATTCCGCCAATAGACTGGCCGATCAGCCGGCGAGCCCCTGGCTTTTGAGATATTTGGCGACGCCCGTTTCCAGTGGCGCCTTCGCCGGCTCGGGTAGGGCGCTGATGTATTTTTCGACGCCGGTGACTGACTTGCTTGGGGTTGGCGCCGCGGTGGGTAGTGACTTAATGTAACGCGCCACCCCGGTTTCTTTCGCGCCATTGGTTTCAGGCAGGCTCTTGAGGTAGCGGGCCACACCCGTTTCGCCATTGCCGGCGGGAGGTGCGGTCACTGCTGCGGAGGCTACGCCGGTTCCGGCTGGTACACTGGATTTGGGCTTTCTGAAAAACCAGAAGCCCGCAACAGCAGCGGCGCCAAGCGCCAGAATAACCGTTAGATTGGAGGACTCTTCAGCCTTTGGAGCGGCGGCAACAGCCGTAGGGGCAACCTCCGGCGCCGCTTTTGCCGCCGGGGTGCTGGCGGCGACAGTGGCAGGCTGACTCTGGCTGGGTGTACTGGCGGCGGCTGCCTTGGCGGCTTCAGCGTGCTTGGCAATCAGTTCGGCGTCCTGCTTGATGATTTCTGGCTGAAAATCGGCTGCCGGGTATTGCGTTTCAGCGCCAACCAAAGGACTGGCGATCAGCAAAGCTATGAGTACACTCTTGGTCAGATTTTGGACTTTCACTTCTTTCCCCTCTGGATGATTTGATCGTGGTTGGTTATGGCCCTAAAAGGGCAGGGAGCCAGTTTGCACCTTCGCGGTAGTATAAGGTGGCAATGTATCAAATGGAATACGTCAAGGGCTGATCTCTGAAGGCCTGGACGGACGGAGATCTCCTTGGGGAAGGGCTCTCATTGAGCCGGGGTGGCTGTCTTGCTTGCATCATTCCTGCGAAATCAGGGTCAGGAAACCACTCATATGGTGAAAAACCCTCGCGCCAGCCAAAGTGAGCGCTGCGCCATCGCTGTTGGGCGCGTAACCAAACGGAGCCATACCCGCTGCGATTGCCGCCTCTATGCCCAGCGGGCTATCCTCGACCACAGCGCAGGTTTCAGGTCTCACCCCCATGGATTTCGCGGCGTGGAGAAACAGGCCGGGGGCGGGTTTCCAACTGTTGCAATCATAGGCGCTAAATACGCGGCCTTCGAAATACTCAAGCAATCCCGTCACCCCGAGACTGACCTGCATCTTGTCCCTGGGGCCATTGGATGCCACGCAGGCGGGGATGTTCAGTGATTTCAACAGCTCATGAACGCCCTCCATGGGGGTCAATTGCCGGGTAAAGGCAACGGCCATGCGGTCCCTGAGTTCAGGTAAAAAATCCGCTGGTACTGGCTGGTCTAACCATTCCTCGATCTGGGCGATGGTGTCAGCCATTTTTCTACCGGCGAAGTGCTCCAGCGCCTGATCCAGCGTCAAGTGGAGTCCAAGTTCGCTTACGCATTCCACGATTACCGCGTTTCCCAGACGCTCGCTATCCACTAGGGTACCGTCGCAGTCGAAGATGATGGCTTCGAAACGCATGGGGTTCCTCAAGACAGAATCTGCAGTTTGGCATAGGTCAGCATGAGCCATTTGGCTCCAGCATGGGCAAAATTGACCTGCACCCTTGCCTGATGGCCTTCCCCTTCACAATGGAGAACGATCCCCTCACCGAATTTTGCATGACTCACCCGTTGACCAAGTTTAATGCCTTGATGCTCGGAGGCTGAAATCGATGCGGATTTGGCCTGAGCGGGTGAATTTTGCGATCCACCGCGAAAACGGACTTCCTCCAGGGTTTCACCCGGTAATTCTCGCAGGAACCTGGATGGGCGCGGATACGTTTCCTTGCCATAAAGTCGTCGCGTCTCCGCGTATGTCAGATAAAGCTTTTGGCGCGCGCGAGTGATGCCTACGTAGCAGAGCCGCCGCTCCTCTTCCAGCCGGCAGGCGTCCTCCAGGGACTGGAGACTAGGGAAAAGACCTTCCTCAAGCCCAACCAGAAAAACCAGGTCAAACTCCAGTCCTTTGGCTGCATGCAGGGTCATGAGTTGGACGCAATCTCCGAACGAATCGGCTTGGTTCTCGCCCGATTCCAGTGCGGCATGGCTCAGAAACTGATCGAGGACGGGAAGTTCGAGATCCAGGTTGGGTTCATGCTCGAACTGGCGGGCGGCGTTGATCAGTTCTTCCAGGTTCTCCAGTCGCTGTTCGGCTTGCTCGCCGCGCTCCTTGCTGTAATGTTCCCTCAGGCCGGATGCCTGCAGGGTGTGCGCGATCTTCTCCGCCAAGGTTGAACCACTGGTCGACTCTGCCAGACCCGATAGGAGTTGTCTAAAAAGCTCCAATGGCTTTTGGGTGCGTAATGGCAAGGCGTTGTTGCCGCAGAGCAATTCCATGGCTGCCCACAGGGACAGCCGCTCAGCTTTGGCCAGATCGCGGATGAAATCAAGAGTTCTGGCGCCGATGCCACGGACCGGAGTGTTGATGATCCGTTCAAATGAGGCGTCATCATGAGGGTTATTGATCAAGCGGAGGTAACCCAGGGCATCCTTGATCTCGGTACGCTCGAAAAACCGAAATCCGCCGTGAACCCGATAGGGGATACCCATGGCAATCAGTTTTTCCTCGAACTGCCGCGATTGGGCATTGGAGCGATAGAGGATTGCCATATTGTTTCTGGCATGGCCCGTCTCGTGCCAGGCGCGAAGCCGGTTAACAACGAAATACGCTTCATCCTGCTCGTTGAATGCACTGTAAACGGAGATGGCCTCACCGGTACCGATGTTTGTCCACAGATTTTTGCCTAGACGAGTCTGGTTGTGGGTAATCAATGCGTTCGCGGCTGAGAGGATGTTGCCGGTAGAGCGATAGTTCCGCTCCAGTCTAATGAGGTCGTGCCGGGCGTAATCACGTTGAAAATGCTGGAGATTTTCCACCAGTGCGCCCCGCCAACTATAGATGGACTGGTCATCGTCGCCCACGACAAAGAGATTTTGCCGTGGCTGCGATAGTAACCGGAGCCAGGCATACTGGATTCGATTGGTGTCCTGGAATTCATCGACCAGAATGTGCTCGAACCGCGATCGGTACATTTCCAGCAAATCGGGGGTATCGCGGAGCAGTTCATAGGAGCGTAGTAATAATTCGGCAAAGTCCACCATGCCGGAGCGGTCGCAGAATTCCTGATACTCCTGATAAACAGAGTGCAATTGTCGTTCATGAGGATCCTTCGCGGCGGGCAGTTGCTGGCTGCGTAAGCCTTCGTCCTTGCGGTTATTGATAAACCACTGGACTTGTCTAGCTGGCCAGCGATTTTCATCCAGGCCCAGGTTCTTGATGAGTCGCCTGATTATCCGGTGTTGGTCGTCTGTATCCAGGATCTGGAAAGTGCTTGGTAGACCCGCTTCCCGGGCGTGACGACGCAACAAGCGGTGGGCCAGTCCATGAAAGGTTCCCACCCAGAGGTCCCGTGTCGAAAGTTGCAACAAAGTCTCGATACGGGATTTCATCTCGCCAGCCGCCTTGTTGGTGAAGGTTACGGCAAGAATGTTACGGGGCGGTACTCCCTCGGCCTGGATGAGCCAGGCAATCCTATGGACCAGCACGCGCGTCTTTCCGCTACCTGCGCCTGCAAGAACCAGGAGACTGGGTTTGTCGGAGCAGACGGCTTGACGCTGTTCCGGATTCAATGAAGAGATGATCGGGGTGATGTCCATGAGGCATTTTAACGGCTCACCTTGCGCGGCCGTCGTGAAATCAGCACAATTCAGTCTTTAACGTATTGTAAGCGGGGAGTGACAGATCATGAGTTTTGATTATAAGCGCGCCATGAAGAGAGAGTTCAACGTAGGCGGCAAGGAGCAGAAGTTACGATACGCCATAGGCATAGGCGGTCTGCTGATATCAGTTTTTCTCGCCAACATTCCTCTATTGCTGGTGGGCGTGGTGTTAGTGGTAACCGCCAAGTTGCAATGGTGTCCCGTCTACTCAGGATTAAATAAAACCAGTGTAGAACCGGGTGAACAGCCCACACAAACCGGGCACTGAGCTTCCTCGCAAACGCCGTTAGCCATGTTACGGGGCTCGTGAAACCGGGTCCCGGTGGTTCTCAGATCGGCTATTCATCGGTAGCCACTCACCAACGGCGATCGTCAGAGTGCCTTTGTCCGTTCACCTGTGCGGTTCATTTTCGAAAATCGGATCACGTCCGTCAGCCAAGCTCACATTGAATCGATGTTGAGTCTGCCTACCAACCCCAAGGGCTGTTGATTCCGGTTGCAAGTGGATCCGAATATGAAATAGGGCATATTTGTTGGCCATCCCGAGACGTTCTCGTCTCGTACTCCGCTGTTTTTGTCAGAAGGCATCCACTTTCATGGGCGTGGATACCTTGCCATCCCTGGATATCTGGAATATTGAGTCCGCATAAGGTGTGCGACCGTGATGGCGTACAGCCACTCGGTGTACGCGCCGATTTCATATACGGCCCCAATGCCGTCTTCACCCCGATACCCCGATCTACGGTCCCCCGTTTGGCGCGATGACGACGCGAATGCAAACGCGGTCGGCCTGCGTGTGGCGGGCGGCAGAATGAGGGATCCGCCGGCCAGGCGGTGCGTCATCCTGGCGAACCGCTGCATGATGGACCATAGTCCGCATTGCTCCATCCCGCCTCAGTTTTAGGGTGACGTAAGAACTCGGCTCACCATGGTGCACAACTTCCGATACAACAAACTGTGCCGCTACAGGTGTGAGTGGTCAAGCCAAAGATCAGCCATGGAAGTGCATGATGAATTCGGTCGCACTGCCGAGCCCGCGGCGTTGCTCGGATAGTCGGCAGTCGTGGGTGATGAAGCCCAGTCCCGAAAGTAGAAAATAACCGGTGTGCCGAGGGCGAAGAATTCGTTGGCTGCGAAGCGTGCCGGACCGATCAGGCAAAAGGGATACAGGGCCTGCAACGCCATGCTTTGTCGGTGGCGGCTCCGTAGACGTCGATTTCGGGTTGCGCCGGGCTTCGTCCGCGCATCGCGATTATGTTGCTGGAAGACTGGTGGAAGGTGTTATTGAGTCGATTCAGTGCGCATCGCAAGTTGTAGAGGAGATTTTGTATGGGAGATTCCGGTGTAAAAAATCGCCGGGCTTGACTTGCTCGTTCCTCCTTCATATATTCCCGTCTGAGTGGGAAGGAGTGGGAAAAAGTGGTGTAAAGGGGGGGGCGTGTTCCGAGGGGTCAGCGAAATTAACCTGGATGACAAGGGTCGCTTGGCCATTCCCACGAAGTACCGTGCCGAGTTGGCGGAATGTTGTGAGAGCCAATTGGTTGTCACCGTAGGCCTTGATCGTTGCCTTCTCTTGTACCCCTTGCCTGAATTCGAGGAGATCGAGCGCAAGCTCGTGAAATTGCCTTCCTTGAACACTCAGGCGAAGCGGCTTCAACGCTTATTGCTAGGGCATGCCACCGAATGTGAGCTAGACGGCCAGGGGCGATTTCTCATACCGGAGCCTTTACGCCGATTTGCCACCTTGCAAAAGAAGGTCGCCATGGTGGGGCAAGGCAATAAATTCGAAATTTGGGATGACGAGACCTGGAGTCAGGCCCGTGAGCTATGGATTGAGGTCGAGCGGAGTAATACGGAAGGTCTATCCCCTGAGTTGGAGTCTCTGTCCTTTTGACGGAATCATCGGTTCCTGTGAGTGATAGTCACCGACCGGTCTTGCTTGAGGAAGCCGTCGACGGTTTGTGCTTGAAGTCAGGTGATATCGTTGTTGACTGTACCTTCGGACGGGGCGGGCATAGCCGGAGAATTCTCGAGATTATTGGCGAAAGCGGGCGCTTGCTGGCCTTTGACAAAGATCTCGCGGCCATAAATTCCCCGGAGGCAAGTGCGCTGTCCGTCGACGGTCGGTTAGCGCTGGTTCACACCAATTTTTCCGATTTGAAAATACAGGTAGATCGATTGGGATTCAGCGGAAGGGTATCGGGGATCCTGATGGACCTCGGGGTTTCATCCCCTCAGTTGGATCAGGGGGATCGCGGTTTCAGCTTTCTGAAAGACGGGCCGTTGGACATGCGCATGAATGAATCGGCGGGACAGACGGCTGCTGACTGGCTTGCGGTGGTCTCCGAACTTGAACTGCGAGAGGTGCTGTTTCGCTATGGCGAGGAGCGTAATGGGCGCAAGATCGCTAAAGAGATCATTTTAAGGCGCGATTCATCGCCACTGAAAACGACTGGAGAACTGGCTAAGCTGATCGAGCGCTGCACGCCAACGCGGGAAAGAGGCAAACATCCGGCAACCCGGAGTTTCCAGGCCATTCGCATTCACATTAACCGGGAATTGCTCGAACTGGAGGAATGTATGCCGCAAGCCGTTGATGTGCTTAAGCCGGGTGGTCGGTTGGCGGTGATTGCATTTCACTCCCTGGAGGATCGTATCGTCAAACGGTTTATGCGCGATGCGGAGCGTGGCTGCTCATCGGAGCAGGCGAAGCAAAAGTTTGAAAGCACTGGCAGAGTCCGCCTGAAACGTATAGGCAGGGCCGTAAAGCCAGGTGAGCCAGAACTGATGACAAACGTCAGATCGCGAAGCGCTGTGTTGAGGATTGCAGAGAAAGTCGAACAGTGAAGATTATGTTGATGCTGGTTGTTGTTGCTATGGTCTCAGCTCTGGGAGTCGTTCATATGAAATATCGAACACGATTGCTCTTTTCCGAAGTTCAACGGCAGCAGCAGATTAATGAAGCCTACGATGAAGAATTGGCGCAATTGCAATTCGAACAAAACAAATGGTCCGAGCGGGAGCGCATTGAAAAAGCAGCGCAAAGTCAACTCGGCATGTCCCTGCCTGAACCCACAGCCATCATTTCCATAACTCCCTGATCGAGAGTGCAGCCATGCTGATTATTCGTCCCAAGCAGGCTAGTCCGGACTACAGTCTTCGCTGGAGGCTCTTACTGGGGCTCTTGTTGACTTCATTGACGGTCCTGATTGGCCGGGCGGTATATCTCCAAGCCCTTGATAAACAATTTCTCAAGCATCAGGGTGATTTGCGCCATGTAGGCATCATGCCCATACCCGCGCATCGAGGAAGAATCACCGACCGGCATGGCGAATTGCTCGCGGTCAGCAGCCCGGTTAAGTCAATTTGGGTCAATCCCAAGGAGTTTCTCAAGGCACAGATTCCGGCGGAAAAGATTCGGCAGCTGGCCGCTCAAGTAGGGCTGAGCAGGGATGAGGTCATGAGTCGAATCGGTAATGATGAAGAACGGGCTTTTGTCTACCTCAAGCGAAAGATGAACCCGGAACAGGCGGATATGGCCACGAGTCTCGGAATACCGGGTGTTTATGCGGAGCGAGAATACAAACGTTATTACCCAACGGGTGAAGTGGCTGCTCATCTGGTGGGATTGACCAATATTGATGGCAAGGGCCAGGAAGGCATGGAACTTGCCCATGACAGTTCATTGAGAGGAATTGATGGCGCTTGGCGAGCCGTGCGGGACGGCAAGAGGCGCATCATCGAGCGAACGGAAGAGTTGCGCCAACCGGTTCCAGGCCGGGACCTGGCATTAAGTATCGACGCCAGGTTGCAGTACATTGCCCATCGCGAGTTGAAAAGCGCGGTTGCCCAGCACCGTGCTCGCTCGGGTAGCCTCGTCATGCTTGACAGCCGGACGGGTGAGGTTCTGATCATGGCGAACCAGCCCGCCTTCAACCCGAATAGTCGCGGCAAGGTGTCCCCCGATGTTTCGCGCAACCGTGCCATGACCGACTTGTTCGAACCCGGCTCGACCATGAAGCCATTTGCCGTGGCCTGTGCTCTGGAATTGGGTCTCGCTCAGCCGAACACCATTGTCGATACCAATGGCGGCACCATGTATATCGGCAGAAACGTCGTCAAGGATGTTCATAGTTACGGCGTCATGGATGTCGCAAAAATCCTGCAAAAATCCAGCAATGTGGGAACCAGCAAACTTGCTCTGAAAGTCCCACCCCGCAAGTTCTGGGTGTTCTACCACAACTTCGGTTTCGGTCAGCCGTTGGAAACCGGCTATCCAGGGGAAGCCAGAGGGAGATTGTCCGATTATCATGGTTGGAGCGCGTTTGAGCAGGCGACGCTTTCATTCGGCTACGGTGTGTCCACCTCTCCTCTCCAACTGGCCAGGGCCTATACCGTCCTGGCTAACGATGGTGTCATGCCGATGGTCAACCTGACCCGATTGGATCAGGGGGGCAGTGCGCATCGGATCTTGTCGACCAAAACCGCCAGTTCAATCAGAGGCATGCTGGAAAAGGTGGTTTCCAAGGAAGGTACCGCTTTACAGGCCGCTGTACCGGGGTACCGGGTGGCAGGTAAAACGGGTACGGTCAAAAAGCTTGGCGCACGTGGCTATACCAGTTCCCGCTACCATGCGGTGTTTGCTGGTATGGCGCCAGCAAGCAATCCCCGATTGGTCATGGTAGTCATGATCGATGAACCTTCTGCTGGAGACTATTATGGCGGCGTCGTGGCGGCGCCAGTGTTTTCCAGGGTTATGCAGGAGGCCTTGAGAGTGCTGAATATTGCGCCCGATGCCCCGCTTATCGCGGCCAGGCAGGACAGCCCTGCATGAGCCCCAGCGTTGGTGTTCAACGAAAGCCAGGAATTTCTTTAGCCAGCTTGCTTCAAGGGTATTCGGGTACGGCGAATACCCCTGATATTGCTATCCATGGTCTCCAGCAATCCAGCGATAAAATTGAACCGGGTGATCTTTTCTGTGCCTTGAATGGGCACAAAACGCATGGATTACGATACTTGTCGCAAGCGGTGGATAGAGGCTGCGCCGCAGTGATTTATGATCCCCTTGGTCTGCCAGAAGATTTTGTACTACCCGCTATCGACGTTCCGATTTGCGCCGTCAGTGATTTGAATCATTTTCTGGGGTATATAGCGGACCGCTTTTATGGCAGCCCCTCAAAGTTCATGAATATGCTTGCCGTTACGGGCACGAATGGCAAGAGTTCCTGTAGCCACTTCCTGGCGGATGCGCTGTCATCTCATGGCAAGGCGGGTTTTATTGGTACGCTGGGTTGGGGGTCGCGGGAGGGTGTGCGCTCTACCACCCATACCACCCCGGATGCCATAGAAATCCACCGGATTCTCGCCGAACTGCTTCGAGCGGGTTACCAGTCCGTTGTCATGGAAGCGTCCTCGCATGGACTCGACCAGGAGAGGCTGAATGGTGTTCGCTTCAGCGGTGCGCTGTTCACGAACTTTTCCCGAGACCATCTGGATTATCACCAGACCATGGAGGCTTACCTCGAAGCTAAACTCAAGCTGCTGGAATGGCCGGGTCTGGAATTTGTTGTCTACAACGCCGATGATCCCATCGCGATTCCCATTGTTGCGCGGAGGCGGAAAGGGCTCAGATACTTGGGTTATGGTTCGATAGATTCCAAGCAGGCCGATGAGGCTGCACGGGTTAACTATGGTTCGATACACCACCATGCTCGGGGTACCCGATTTACAGTTCATTATCAAGCTCAACTCGCTAACATCGATGTTCCGGTATTTGGCGATTTTAATGTGGAGAATTTGACCGCCTCCCTGGCGGTGCTGCTCGAATTGGGATATTCCTTCGAATCAGCAACAGTCATGTTGTGTCATGCCTGTCCGGTCCCGGGACGTATGGAAACTGTCAGTCAAGGTGGTCGTTCCGCCGTCATTGACTATGCTCATACGCCTGATGCCTTGCGCAGCGTATTGACCGGCTTGCGAAAACACTGTGAGGGTAACCTTTGGGTAGTCTTTGGTTGTGGCGGGGATCGTGACCGCGGAAAGAGAGCAGCGATGGGAGCCGTAGCCGATGGCCTGGCTGATCACATCGTAGTCACCGACGATAATCCACGCAGCGAGGATCCCGAGACCATCATCAGTGATATCTTCAAGGGCATTTCCCATCGTGATGCCATCGTCATCAGAGAACGTAATCGCGCCATAGAGCATGCGCTGGCCTTCGCAAAGAAGGGTGATTTGGTTTTGGTGGCCGGCAAGGGACACGAAACCACCCAGGAAATTCAGGGGGTCAAATACCCTTTCAGTGATCGCGAGGTGGTCATGGACGTTCTGAAGAACCTACAACAACCTTGATGTCAGAGCGTCTGAATAACAGTGAAGTTGTCCACGAGATAAACCCGGCGAAAATTACGAAAATAATAATCAGGGGTGAGGTATGCTTGTTGAGTTGGCGGACTGGTTAACGGAATATTATGATGGATTTCGGGTTTTTAAGTATCTGACTTTTCGCGGAATCCTTGGCATTTTAACGGCGCTCTTGATTTCGTTTGTCGTGGGGCCCGCCATGATCAGGCAGCTCAGCCGCTATAAAATAGGTCAAAGTGTCCGTGACGATGGGCCACAGAGCCACTTTTCGAAGGCGGGTACTCCGACTATGGGCGGAGCCTTGATTCTAGTGGCGGTAGCCTTAAGCACCCTGCTGTGGGCAGATTTAGGTAATCGCTACATTTGGGTCACCCTGATGGTAACGCTGGGGTTTGGGGGTATCGGATTTGTCGACGACTATAAAAAACTGGTGCTGCGTAATAGCAAGGGATTGGCGGCCCGACATAAATATATTTGGCAGTCGATCTTTGGCGGAACCGCGGCAATTCTCTTGTACTCAACGGCGACCGTTCCCTCGGAAACCACCCTGATTCTCCCGTTTTTCAAGCAGTTTGCCTGGAATATGGGGATTGCATATCCCATTCTGACCTATTTTGTCATTGTGGGGACCAGCAATGCTGTCAATTTGACAGATGGCCTGGATGGACTGGCCATCATGCCGACGGTATTGGTGGCCGGCGCCTTTGCCATTTTTGCCTATGTATCAGGCAATTCCATCTTCGCCGAGTATCTGGGAATCCCGTTCGTACCATTGGCGGGAGAATTGGTGGTGTTCTGCGGCGCACTGGTTGGGGCGGGTTTAGGATTCCTTTGGTTCAATACTTATCCCGCCATGGTATTTATGGGGGACGTTGGGGCTCTGGCCTTGGGAGCCGCCTTGGGCATTCTGGCTGTGCTGGTAAGGCAGGAGATCGTTCTTGTTATCATGGGGGGTGTCTTCGTGGTGGAAACCCTCTCGGTCGTGATACAGGTGATGTCGTTCAAGATGACGGGTAGGCGAATTTTTCGCATGGCTCCGATTCACCATCATTTTGAACTCAAGGGTTGGCCGGAACCGAGAGTCATCGTTCGATTCTGGATCATTTCAGTCGTCCTGGTTCTGATCGGTCTTGCTACTCTCAAGCTAAGATAAATCCAATGACTATGGCATCTCCAGGAACTTTGCAGGACAACGGGCGATTGGCTCCGCTTGGCCTGGATGAGAATTCGACGGTTCTCATCGTAGGCCTGGGCAAGACCGGGTTATCCGTCGCGCGCTTTTTGTTTGCGCGCGGCATTCGATTCGCGGTAAACGACACTCGTGAAAAGCCTCCATCCCTCAGCGAATTCAGAGAGCAATTTCCCGATGCGGCGGTTTTTTTAGGCGGGTTTCAGGCGCCCGCTTTTGCGGCAGCGTCTCATCTGATCGTGAGTCCTGGTGTCTCCCTGCAGGAGCCGTTGATTCAATCTTCCAGGCGGCGGGGAATACCCGTACTGGGTGATCTGGATCTATTTGCTTCGATGGCCCGGGCGCCGGTGATCGGAATCACTGGCGCCAACGGCAAAAGTACCGTGACCACCCTGGTGGGTTTGATGGGGGAAGCGGATGGAAGGAAGACGCGTGTCGGCGGAAATCTTGGGACACCGATGCTCGACTTGCTGGATGATGAGGCTGAGCTTTACGTGCTTGAGCTTTCGAGCTTCCAGTTGGAGAGTTCGCATTGGCTCGAACCGCTGGCTGCTACCGTGCTGAACATCAGCCCTGATCATATGGACCGCTATCCAGACATTGATGCCTACGCCAACGCCAAGGCGCGAATCTTTCTGGGGCAGGGACTCATGGTGTTGAATCGGGATGATGCCATGGTGGCAAGGATGGCCAGGGACGGTCGCCCAATCGCTTGGTTCAGTCTTCTGGATAGCGAAGCCGATTACAGGGTTGGGTGGGTTGAGAGTGTCGAGTGGTTGTTGAGCCCGGGCGAACCGGTGATGCCTCGGGATGAGGTCAAGTTACAGGGTAGACACAATCTTGCCAATGCCTTGGCGGCGATGGCGCTCGCCGATGGAGCCGGCATATCGCGGTCGGCACAGCGCTCAGTCCTGAACAAATTCACAGGCCTGGACCACCGCATGGAATGGGTGGGAGAGTTCAATCGGGTGGATTGGATCAACGATTCCAAGGCGACCAATGTCGGGGCCTGCATGGCCGCTTTGGCGGGTTTGGACAAACCCGTCATACTGATCGCCGGCGGGGATGGCAAGGGCGCCGATTTCGGCCTATTGCGTCCTGTAGTGCGGGATAAGGTCAAGGCGCTGATTCTCATGGGCAAGGATGCACCGGCCTTGGCGTCAGCTCTTGGCGATCTTGTGTCAACGGTGCTTGTGGAAAACATGCGACAGGCCGTGGAATCAGCTCATCGGTTGGCAAGCCCAGGCGATGTGGTGTTGTTGGCTCCCGCCTGCGCCAGTCTGGATCAGTACAAGGATTATCAACACAGAGGTCGAATGTTCACCGACGAAGTCAGGAAGTTAGCCCGATGAGCGCAATACTCACCCCCCCCAGGCGGGGTCTGGTTCTGCACTGGAGAGGCAACCGGTTTTATGTGGACACCATATTGATGGTGGTATCGCTCTTCTTGTTGCTGTTCGGCTTTGTCATGGTGGCTTCTGCTTCGCTCCACTTGGGTGACAAACTGGCGAACGACAGCTTCTATTTTCCTCGTCATCAACTGATTCATATTTTTTTGGGATTGTTGGTAGGATGCGTGGCGGCGTCGGTCCGGCTGGAAACCTGGCGCAATATATCCCTGCAACTTTTTTTCGTAGGCCTTCTGTTATTGGTGCTCGTTCTGATTCCTGGCATCGGTAAGGTTGTCAATGGCAGTTCCCGTTGGATCAACCTCCTGGGTATCCGCATACAGGTTTCCGAGGTGTTCAAGTTGATCGCGGTCATCTATATGGCCAGCTTCATTGATCGCCATATCAATATAGTGAGGAGTTCCATTCAGGGTATGATTCGCCCTTTCATGCTGCTGGGCGTTGCCGCGTTGCTGTTGTTGAAGGAGCCTGACTTTGGCGCAACGGCAGTCATCATGGCGGTGGCGCTGGGCATGTTGTTTCTTGCCGGTGCCAGTTTATGGCAGTTCGGTGCGCTGATTGCCGCGTTTGCCGGCGCGGCGGTGGTGTTGATCATGACGGCCGAATATCGGTTGCGGCGGGTGCTCAGCTTTCTGGATCCGTGGGATGACCCCCTGAACAGCGATTTTCAGTTGAGTCAGGCGTTGATCGCCTTTGGGCGCGGCGAGTGGAGTGGTGTCGGGCTGGGGTCGAGCATTCAGAAGATGTTCTATCTGCCGGAAGCGCATACCGATTTTCTCTTCTCGGTGATCGGGGAAGAGTTGGGGCTGGTGGGTACAACCACGGTCATATTATTGTTCATGGTGCTGGTATGGCGCGCTTTTGTCATCGGCCAAATGGCGGAAAGCAACAGTACCCGTTTTGCCGCTTTTCTGGCTTACGGGATCGGGATATGGTTTGGTTTGCAGGCCTTCATTAATATGGGCGTCAATATGGGGCTGTTACCGACCAAGGGTTTGACCTTGCCGCTCATGAGTTATGGTGGAGGTAGCATCATGGTGATGTGCGCCGCTTTGGCTGTTCTCTTCCGGGTTCGTAGCGAGGCCATTGCCGCCGTGACCGCCAAGCCCAGAGTAAGGTCTTCATGGTCAAACGGGTGATGATTCTCGCCGGTGGCACCGGCGGCCACGTCTATCCGGCGCTGGCCGTGGCCCGGGAGTTGCTGGAGGCTGGCCACGAAGTCGTCTGGATGGGGACGCGCAAGGGGCTTGAAGCGAGGGTGGTACCCGCGGCGGGGATACCTATCGAATGGCTGTCGGTCACCGGTATCCGAGGTAAAGGTTGGCTGGGCATTCTCAAGGCGCCATTCATGCTTGTCCGGGCTTTTCGCCAGTCACTCGCCATCCTGCGGCGCGTGAGGCCGCAGGTAGTGCTCGGTATGGGCGGGTTCGTCTCCGGGCCGGGTGGACTCGTGTCCAGAGGACTGGGCTTGCCGTTGATACTGCATGAGCAAAACAGGATACCGGGAACGACCAATCGCTGGCTTGCACGGTGGGCCACGGTTGTGTTGGAAGCCTTCCCGGGAAGCTTTGCCGCCAGGATTGACGCGATCGCCTGCGGTAACCCACTGCGGCGAGAGATAGCAGCGCTTGCCAAAGAGCGTGAGGATAAGGCCTGGACTCCCGGTTCACCCCTGCGGGTTTTGGTTGTGGGCGGCAGTCTGGGCGCCAAGGCGCTGAATGAAATCGTACCGCCCGCTCTGGCAATGGTCGGACGGCCTCTCGAAGTCCGGCATCAAACCGGCGAAGCCATGCTGGCCGAGACGCGGGCCAGATATGACCAGTTGGGCCTCATGGCTGAAGTAACGGCGTTTATGCAGGACATGGCCGAGGCCTATCAGTGGGCCCATGTGGTGGTATGCCGTTCCGGGGCAATGACGGTCAGTGAACTGGCTGCCGCCGGATTGCCGGCCGTGCTGGTGCCTTATCCGTATGCCATAGACGACCATCAGACAGCGAATGCCCTTTTCCTGGTAGCGGCTGGGGCTGCGGAACTGATGCCGCAATCACGGCTTACGGCGGAAAGTCTGGCATCGATTATTCGGGGATGGCTGGATTCACCGGATAAACTCGCCGATATGGGTAGACGCGCTCAACGCCTGGCTACCCCAGCGGCAGCCAGTATGGTTGCCAATCTATGCCTGGACAAGGCTCGTATTCAGACCCAGGAGCAGCCACATGAGAATGACTGACGCGATGTACGGCCAGCATGGCATGAACCGTATTCGTCGCATCCATTTCATCGGTATTGGTGGCACCGGCATGAGCGGTATTGCCGAGGTCTTGTTGAATCTCGGCTATCAGGTTTCAGGATCGGACCTTGGGGAGAACGCCGCCACCCAGCGCCTCGCCAGCCAGGGAGCTACGATACATCGCGGGCATGAGCCCACCCACGTTGAGGGAGCCGAGGTCGTGGTGGTATCGACCGCCATCGATCGTGCCAACCCTGAGCTCACCGCGGCCCTGAAGCATAAAATTCCGGTGGTCTCCCGGGCGGAAATGCTGTCGGAATTGATGCGATTTCGCTATGGTATTGCCGTGGCAGGTACCCATGGAAAAACCACGACCACGAGTCTTGCGGCCAGCGTACTCGCGGAAGCGGGTCTGGATCCGACTTTTGTGATTGGCGGGCGCCTCAATAGCGCCGGCACCAATGCGCAGTTGGGTCAGGGAGCCTTTCTGGTGGCGGAAGCGGACGAGAGTGATGCCTCGTTTCTATATCTGCAGCCCATGATCGCGGTTGTGACCAACATCGACCGCGATCATATGGAAACCTATGCGGGCGACTTCGAGCGCCTCAAACAGACCTTTGTTGAATTTCTCCATCACGTTCCATTTTATGGTATGGCCGTCCTCTGCATCGAGGATGCAGGGGTGCGCGAGATTCTGCCCCATATCAGCAAGCCGGTCCGAACCTATGGGTTCAATGCCGATGCGGATGTCCGTGCGGTGGACATTCGCCAGGAGGGGATGCGCAGCCGATTCAGGGTGGAGCAAGCGGGCAAGGAGCCCGGTTTTGAAGTGATCCTGAATTTGCCTGGTCGTCATAACATACTCAATGCGCTCTCGGTGATTGCCATCGCGGAAGAATTGGGTATCGATGAAGCCACGATACAGCGGGCTTTGAGTCAGTTCAAAGGCATTGGTCGACGTTTTCAGGTCAATGGTGAGTGGAGACTTGAAGGTCAACCGATTACCTTGGTGGATGACTATGGTCATCATCCCCGGGAAATCGAAGCTACACTGGATTCGGCTCGCCAGGCGTATACCGGGCGGCGGTTGGTGATGATATTCCAGCCACACCGTTATACCCGGACCCGGGACCTGTTCGAAGACTTTGTGGAAGTTCTGTCCAAAACCGACCTGCTGATTTTGACCGAAGTTTACCCGGCCGGTGAGAAACCGATTAGCGGCGCGGATGGGCGTGCCCTGTCGCGCGCCATCCGCTTGCGCGGTCAGATTGAGCCCCTGTTCATATCGGAAATAGCCGAACTCAACGAAATCCTACCGGGCATACTCAAGCCGGGCGATGTGATTCTCACGCTTGGCGCTGGAAACATCGGGCAAGTGGCGGCCGAACTGCCACGGCAATTGGACGCCTCGCTGAAGATCGCGGAACATTCATGATTTCGCTCGTTGAACAGGCCCTGATCGGCGGGGTCAGGGGCGAAATTCGTCAAGACGAACCCATGGCGCATCATAATTCCTGGCGCGCCGGCGGGCGGGCGGACCAGTTCTTCATGCCGGCGGATCTCGAAGATTTGCGTGTTTTCCTCAAGAGCCTTCCCCCCGACGAAGAATTGCTCTGGATAGGTTTGGGGAGCAACTTGTTGGTCCGCGATGGCGGCATTCGTGGTACGGTGATTTGTACCTGTAATCGTCTCAAGCGCATGAGTTTGCTGGATTCGGGCCGCCTTGAAGTGCAAGCCGGAGTACCCTGTGCCCACGTGGCCAAATTCTGTGCGGATCGGGATTTGATCGGTGGTGAATTTCTGGCGGGGATTCCTGGCACCATGGGGGGCGCACTGGCGATGAATGCCGGAGCATTCGGCGGTGAAACCTGGCGCTTGGTCAGAGAGGTTACGACTGTGAACAGGTCAGGTGAACTTCGCCAGCGGACTCCAGGTGAATTTGAGGTGGGTTACCGAAGCGTTCGTGGACCCGCGGGCGAATGGTTCGTGGGGTGTCAGCTTGAGCTTGAAAAAGGGGATGGCGCCGAGAGCCGAAACCAGATACGCGGGTTGCTGGCTCGTCGCAGCGAGACCCAGCCAACCCAGTGGCCCAGTTGCGGTTCGGTTTTTCGAAATCCGGAGGGTGATTTTTCTGCACGCCTTATCGAAGCCAGCGGGCTCAAAGGTTATAGCATCGGAGGCGCTCAGGTTTCCGAAAAGCACGCCAATTTCATTGTCAACACGGGAAACGCCAGTGCCGCCGACATAGAGGCGTTGTTATTGCATGTAAAAGCAGAGGTGCTGCGTCGGCATGGTGTGGAGTTGATCCCTGAAGTCAAAATCGTCGGTACTGCGGTTGAGGAGTCGAGATGAGTCAAGAATTTCTGCAAAACCCCGACGCATTCGGAAGAGTTGCAGTCCTGATGGGGGGGGCGGCAGCCGAGAGAGAGGTTTCGCTCAAGAGTGGGAAGGCCGTCCTGCAAGCGCTGCACAATAAAGGGGTGAATGCCGTCGGTTTTGATGTTGGCCACCAGATGATTCAGCCCCTGATCGAGGATGAACAGGGGTTTGACCGAGTTTTCAACATCATTCACGGACGCGGTGGGGAGGATGGAGTATTGCAAGGGGCTCTTGAGGTATTGGGTATCCCCTACACGGGTAGTGGTGTCCTGGCATCGGCTCTGAGCATGGACAAGCTTCGCACCAAACTCTGCTGGATGGGCGCGGAATTGCCCACTCCACCCTGGATGTTGTTGGCTTCGGAACAGGATTGTTTCCGCTTGGAAACCAAGCTGGGTTTTCCGGTCATCATCAAGCCGGCCCAGGAGGGTTCCAGCATCGGGATGAGCCGCGCGGACAATATCGAGGAACTCAAGGCGGCATGGCGAACGGCATCGTTATATAATTGTCATGTCTTTGCTGAAAAATGGGTCGTGGGTAGGGAATTTACCGCGGCCATTCTTGGGGGTCAGCCGTTGCCGCTCATTCGCCTGGAGACGCCCCATTCGTTTTATGATTTCGACGCCAAGTACCGCGCCGAGACCACCCGCTATCACTGCCCATGCGGTATAAGCCCTGAATTTGAAGAACGGCTGCAGCAACTCTCGATGGCTGCGTGCGATATTGTGGGTGTCACTGGATGGGCGAGGGTGGACTTGATGGTTGACGATCAGGACCAGCCCTGGCTGATCGAGGTCAATACCGTGCCTGGTATGACGGATCACAGCTTGGTGCCCATGGCGGCGCGTCAGGCGGGAATTGAATTTGACGATTTGGTGTGCAGGATATTGGCGACCAGTCTGAACCGGAATTGAGGGAGAATGGTCCGCAAGATCAAAAAAAGACGGAACAAGCGGTCGCACTACTTGATGGCGTTCTTGCTGACCGTTTTGGTGCTGACCGGGGTGTTTTTTCTTCATCAGCGTGGGAGTTTCAGTGTAGTGCGGGACATGCTCGTACCCATCAGGCAGGTGCGCATCGAAGGCGCGTTTGCCAACGTGGAGCCCACGGAGCTTGAGCCCATCGTAATGCCGTTGCTGCGGGAGAATTACCTCACTGTTGATCTGGAATCCCTTGAGCGAGCCCTGGTCAATGTGCCCTGGGTCCAGCAAGCGCGCGTGGCGAGGATTTGGCCCAATACGGTCCAGATCGATGTCACTGAGCAGGAGGCCATTGCCAGATGGGGACATGACAGTCTCATTGGCAAATATGGCAAGGTATTCCGGGTATCCAGGGGGCTGGACGGTTTTCACCATTTGCCGCTGTTGATGGGGCCGGAGGGGCGAGAGCACGAAGTATTGGCGATGCTCGAAGGTTTGAATCAGGATTTCGCCGCTCGGAACACCCCGTTGACGGCGCTGAAACTTAGCGGAAGATTGGCCTGGACAGCCACACTGTCGAACGGACTTCAGATTGAGTATGGCAATCAGGATCCTCGGCGGGCGACGCATCGATTACTGAGTGTGCTGCCGGGGCTAGGCAAAGAGCGTATTGAGGCTATCAGGACTATCGACATGCGATATCCCCGTGGGTTTGCGGTGACCTGGAAGCCGGGGAGTGAAGCGCAACAGTCGGAAGAGCGGAATTCGGTTAAACCTACCACCTGACTCAGGTTAAACAGCAGGCGCATTTTTCAAAGAACGAACAGATGAACTACAGGCAATCGATCGATGGCTAAAAAAACGGACCGCAATCTCATTGTGGGGTTGGATATCGGTACCTCCAAGGTGGCTTGTATAGTCGGTGAAATTAACCAGGAAGGCGATGTGGAGGTTGTCGGGCTGGGGACCCATCCCTCCAAGGGTTTGAAGAAGGGTGTGGTCGTCAACCTCGAAACGACGGTGCAATCCATTCAGCGTGCCATTGATGAAGCTGAACTGATGGCGGGCTGTCGCATCCATTCGGTCTTTGCGGGCATTGCGGGTAGCCATATCATCAGCATGAATTCGCATGGCATCGTCGCCATCAAGGACAAGGAAGTCACCCAGGGCGACGTGGACCGGGTCATTGATTCGGCCCGAGCCGTCGCCATACCGGCTGACCAGAAGATTCTGCATATCCTGCCTCAGGAATATGTCATCGATCGCCAGGAGGGGATCAAGGAGCCGGTCGGTATGTCCGGCATTCGTCTCGAAGCGCGGGTGCATATCGTCACGGGTGCGGTCAGTGCGGCTCAGAATATCGTCAAATGCATACGCCGCTGCGGGCTTGAAGTGGAGGACATCATCCTTGAACAACTGGCTTCGAGTGCAGCCGTTCTGACTGACGACGAGAAGGACTTGGGTGTCTGCCTGGTCGACATTGGTGGTGGTACCACGGACATTGCGGTGTTTACCGATGGTGCGATACGGCACACGGCCGTGATTCCGATTGCCGGTGATCAGGTTACCAACGATATTGCGGTAGCGCTGCGAACGCCCACGCAATTTGCCGAGGAGATTAAAATCAAGCATGCCTATGCCCTGACGCAACTGGCCAGTCTCGAAGACTTCATCGAAGTGCCCAGCCTGGGTGAGAGGCCCATAAGACAGATTTCCCGCCTCAATCTCGCCGAAATCGTGGAGCCGCGGTATGAGGAGCTTCTTATGTTGGTACAGGCTGAGTTGAGGCGTAGCGGATTCGAAGATTTGATCGCGGCCGGCATCGTGTTGAGTGGCGGTAGCTCGCGGGTTGAGGGGCTGGTGGAGCTGGCGGAAGAGATTTTTCATATGCCTGTCCGCATTGGTCTGCCGCAGTCCATCTCCGGGCTTAACGAAGTACTGCGCAATCCCGCGTATTCGACAGGTGCGGGACTGTTGTTATTTGGCAGGCAACAACATCAACATGGAGAACATCGCCGGGCCATGGGGCCTGGTCTCCGGGGCATGTGGTCCCGTATGAAAGATTGGTTCACGGGCAATTTTTAACAGATAGCTGAATACCTGAGGGGTGGTGCAATGAAGTTTGAGATCGTTGATTCCTATAGCCAGAATGCCGTGATAAAAGTCATAGGCGTGGGCGGCGGTGGCGGTAATGCCGTCAACCACATGGTCAATAGCCTGATTGAAGGCGTGGATTTTATTTGCGCGAATACCGACGCCCAGGCGCTCAAGAGCCTGCAGGCGCGCTCGGTGATCCAATTGGGAAATGCCCTGACCAAGGGGCTTGGGGCCGGCGCCAATCCCGACATCGGACGGCAGGCGGCACTGGATGATCGGGATCGTATTCTCGAAGTTCTTGAAGGCGCCGACATGGTGTTCATTACCGCGGGCATGGGCGGTGGTACCGGGACCGGTGCGGCGCCCGTCATTGCGGAGATCGCCAAGGAGGCCGGCATTCTGACCGTGGCCGTCGTCACCAAGCCCTTTGCCTTTGAAGGCAAGAAACGTCGGGATTTGGCGGAAAAAGGTATCGACGAACTCAGTCAATTTGTCGACTCACTGATCACCATCCCCAACGAAAAGCTGTTGCCGGTTCTGGGTCGGGATGTGAGTCTGATGAATGCCTTCGCGGCCGCCAATGATGTGTTGCTGGGAGCGGTCAAGGGCATTGCCGATTTGATCACTCGTCCCGGTTTGATCAACGTCGATTTCGCTGACGTCAGGACCATCATGACCGAGATGGGCATGGCGATGATGGGTACGGGCATCGGCCACGGTGAAAACCGTGCCCGGCAGGCGGCCGAAGTAGCCATTGCGAGCCCGCTGCTTGAGGACATCAACCTGCAAGGCGCTCGTGGCATTCTGGTCAACATTACCGGCGGCCTGGACATGGCGATTGGCGAATTTGATGAAGTCGGTAATGTCGTCAGGGAGTTTGCCTCCGATGATGCCGCCGTGGTGATCGGTACTGTCATTGATCCCGACATGCATGATGAGTTGCATGTGACGGTGGTGGCCACGGGCCTGTCCAGTGCCCGCCAGGCCAGCGAACCAACACTCAAGCTCGTCCAGAAAAATACCGGGGAAATCGACTACGGTGAGATGACTCGCCGTCCCGCGCTCACCCGCAAGCAATCCCAGATGGAGCCACGCACCGAGGCCAAGAAGGAAAAGGAAATGGATCTGGAATACCTCGATATTCCGGCCTTCCTGCGCCGTCAGGCTGACTAGGACTTTCCATCCGCCCACCACATGTTGATTCATGACTCGCGCCTTCAGAGGCGTGAGTTCACTGAGCCCACCGGTCTTTTTCACGCTCGATTGGGCGTTGCCGCGTGGCATTCAAACGCAATCAGGAGATATTCTGATGATCAGGCAAAGAACACTTAAAAATCTCATCAAGGCCACCGGAGTAGGCCTGCACACCGGGGAAAAGGTCTTTCTCACCTTACGTCCCGCCGCGCCCAACACAGGGATCGTATTCCGTCGAGTGGATTTGCCTGAGCCCGTCGATATTCCGGCCACCCCGCAAAACGTGGGGGAAACGACCCTTTCGACCACCCTCATCAAGGGTGAAGTCAAGGTTTCGACCGTTGAGCATCTGCTTTCAGCCTTGGCTGGTCTGGGTATCGACAATGCCTATGTCGATGTGAGCGCGCCGGAGGTGCCCATCATGGATGGCAGCGCCGGCCCCTTTGTTTTTCTGATTCAATCCGCCGGCGTTGAGGAGCAGAATGCCCCCAAACGCTTCATTCGCATCAAGAAACCCATACGGGTTCAGGATGGCGATAAGTGGGCCAGCTTCGAACCTTATGAAGGTTTCAAGGTGACCTTTACGATCGACTTCGATCATCCCGTCTTCAGTGAGGATGCCCAGACGGCTAGCATTGATTTTTCCTCGACCTCCTTTGTCAAGGAAGTCAGCCGCGCCCGGACCTTTGGTTTCATGCGTGACATCGAGGCCTTGCGCAAACGCCGGTTGGCCTTGGGGGGCAGCATGGATAACGCCATCGTGGTCGACAATTACCGCATCCTCAATGAGGACGGTTTGCGCTATGCGGACGAGTTCGTCAAACACAAGATTCTCGACGCGATTGGCGATCTATACCTGCTGGGGCACAGCCTGATCGGGTCCTTCACCGGATACAAGTCCGGACATGGTCTGAACAACATGCTGCTCCGCGAACTCTTGTGTCACGCCGATGCCTGGGAGTCCGTCACCTTCCAGGAGGAAGAAAGCTTGCCGATTTGCTATGGGCGTCTTGTAACGGCTACACGTTGAGCCGCGTTCCATAACCGTAGCAGCTGACAGCATCATGGATATCGCGAGATGCCCTTCGCGATATCCATACCCTGACGGCGTAATGCTTTAACGAACTGGACATTAACTCTGCACTGGTGTGTGGCCCGAACGGCTGGCGCCCTCCGTTGAAACAGGCTATCCGCCAGTGGATCAGGACAGTAGAGTTGTTCCCGGTGTGCAACCCTTGAAAATCAAGAGCTCCAGCTAGAGATTCCTCGAAAGCACCTACAAATGGCGCTCTTGTTCGGTGCCAAATTCTTGTAACATATTGATATTACATCAATATCACATCAGGGACAACTCTAGTGTACGATAACTATCCGCGTCCTAGTGTCTGGCTGAGGCGAGCCACCGCCGCCCGTATTTCCTGGTGTTCACAGCTTTCACCGTATTCTTCCAGATGCTGTACGACGGCTGCCCGGATCACTCGCGGGTGCGGTGATTTCGTCGGGTTCGCCAGCGGTCGGCCGATTCTCACCTTGATTTCTGTTATCGAAGGATCGACTTCCGACTGAATTCTGGATAACAGAGTGGGAGCTTGAAATCGCAGCAGGGTTGCGCCTGCCGCCGAATCCACTATCACGACCAACGCCGATTTTCTCAGCATGGCGTGATCGCAGTGCTGACCCAGACTGGCCGGCAGCAGTTTCCTGACGGTTTCCCGCCAGTGTTGGTGTTCAGCGATTTCTACCGCCATGGATTCCAGACTGCCATGCCCCAGGTAGGTCGACAGGCGTCGAGGATAATGTCTCATTACAAATTAACTGAGTGGTAAAAGAGGGTCTTGCCTCACCTGAACGTTGAGGTCACGAGAACCTCACATAGGGTTCCGGCTTATGTGGGGAAGTCATTTACGGTATCATCCCGCAGTTAATCTTCCATCGAGAACTGGAATCACACCCAATGCTAGGCAAGCTGGTCAAGATGATCGTTGGCAGCCGCAACGATCGCATCGTCAAGAAAAAAACCAAAATCGTCAAGCGCATCAATGCCCTCGAATCCCAGATTCAAGCGCTGTCGGATGCGGAACTGAAAGGCAAGACGCAGGAATTTCGTGATCGACTGGGGCAGGGCGAGAAGCTGGACAGCATTCTTCCCGAAGCTTTCGCCACGGTTCGGGAAGCCTCGCGCCGCGTCCTCAACATGCGCCATTTCGATGTGCAGTTGATCGGCGGTATGGTGCTGAATGATGGCAAGATCGCCGAGATGAAAACCGGCGAAGGCAAGACGCTCGTCGCCACACTTGCGGCCTATCTCAATGCCTTGCCTGGCAAGGGCGTGCACGTCGTCACCGTCAACGACTACCTGGCCCGACGCGACTCGGAGTGGATGGGGCGGCTTTACACTTTCCTGGGCTTGAGTGTGGGTTGCATCGTCAGCAACCTCGGTACCGAGGAGCGTCGTGAAGCCTACGCGGCAGATATCACCTACGGCACGAACAACGAGTTCGGCTTCGACTACCTGCGCGATAACATGGCGTTCAGTCTGGAACAGCGCGTGCAGCGGGAAAAGAACTTCGCCATCGTTGACGAGGTCGATTCCATCCTCATTGACGAGGCGCGGACGCCCCTGATCATCTCCGGTCCCACCGAAGATCGCAGCGACCTTTATCAGCAGATACAGGTTCTGATGCCGCGTCTGACCAAACAGGAAAAGGAGGATGGTCCTGGCGATTACTCGGTGGACGAGAAGGCGCGCCAGGTCTACCTGACCGAAGCCGGTCACGAGAATATTGAAAAACTTATGGTGCGGCATGGGCTGATTCAGCCAAACGAAAGCCTGTACGATGCCATCAACATTCGTTTGATGCATTACATCAACGCCTCCTTGAAGGCGCATGTCCTGTTTCAGCGCGACGTGGATTATATCGTCCGTGAAGGCCAGGTCATCATCGTGGACGAATTTACCGGCCGTGCCATGCCCGGTCGTCGCTGGTCCGAGGGCCTGCATCAGGCCGTCGAAGCCAAGGAGCGGGTAGCTGTTCAGAACGAGAATCAGACGCTCGCTTCGATCACCTTCCAGAACTATTTCCGCCTCTATGCCAAGCTCTCGGGCATGACCGGCACGGCGGATACCGAAGCGCCTGAATTTCATCAGATCTACAACCTTGAAGTGGTCTGTATCCCGCCCAACAGGCCCATGGCCCGCGAGGATATGGGGGATCTCGTCTATCTGACGGTGCGCGAGAAATATGAGGCTATCGTCGAGGATGTGCGCGGTTGCCGGGAGCGTGGTCAACCCGTGCTGGTGGGTACGACCTCGATCGAGAATTCGGAGGTCATCTCCCATCTGCTCAAGCAAAAAAACATTCCTCATCAGGTGCTGAATGCCAAGCATCATGAGCAGGAGGCGCATATCGTTGCCCAGGCGGGCATGCCTGGAGGGGTGACCATTGCGACCAACATGGCCGGCCGCGGCACCGATATCGTGCTTGGCGGCAGCCTTGAGGAAGATACCGCCAGCTTTGACCCGAATGACGAAGCCGCGTTTGCCCAAGCTAAAGCGGCCTGGCAGGTTCGCCATGAGCAGGTGGTCGCCGCCGGCGGTCTGCATGTGATCGGCTCCGAGCGGCATGAGTCCCGCCGTGTCGACAATCAGTTGCGCGGCCGTTCGGGTCGTCAGGGCGATCCCGGATCCTCGCGCTTTTACCTGTCGCTGGAAGACCCGCTCATGCGGATCTTCGCCTCGGATCGCGTGTCCTCCCTCATGCAGAAACTGGGCATGAAGGAAGGTGAGTCCATTGAACATCCATGGGTCACCCGAGCCATCGAAAATGCCCAACGCAAGGTGGAGGCGCGGAACTTCGATATCCGCAAGCAACTGCTGGAATATGACAACGTCGCCAACGACCAGCGTCGGGTCATTTACCACATGCGCGACGAACTGATGGAGGGTGATGATATTTCCGAGAGCATTGACGCATCGCGCATCGATACCATCAACCAGATGTTCAGTCAGTTCATCCCGCCGCGGACACTGGAGGAGCAATGGGATGTCAAGGGACTGGAGGAGGCCTTGGAACGCGATATCGGGGTTACCCTTCCCGTGCAGCACTGGCTGGATGAAGACGCGCATCTCGACGAAGACCGTCTGCGCCAGCGGATTACCGAGACACTGGCGGAAACGTATCACAGAAAGGTTGAAGCCATCGGGCCCCAGGTTATGCGGCATTTCGAAAAAACCGTCATGCTGCAAGTGCTGGACGACTCCTGGAAGGAGCATCTCGCCGCCATGGACCACCTGCGCCAAGGCATCCACCTGCGCGGCTATGCTCAGAAGGATCCCAAACAGGAGTATAAAAAGGAAGCTTTCGAAATGTTCACCTCCATGCTGGAAGGCATCAAGCATGAGGTCATCGGCATCGTATCCAAGGTCCAGGTGCGCTCCGACGAAGAGGTGACGCAAATGGAAGAGCAGAACCGGATGCCCAGGGAACTCGAATATCAGCATGCCACAATGACCGCCTTGGGCGAGGAGGATGAGTCGGGCGAGGCCGAAGTCGATCCCTCTATCCCCGCGGCAGCCAAACCCTACACCCGCGAGGGCGTCAAAGTCGGCCGGAACGACCCCTGCCCCTGCGGATCGGGTAAGAAATACAAATCCTGTCATGGGAAACTGAGCTGAATGATGACTCGCTTGCCGGGATCCGAAGCTCCGTTGCCCGTACCGGGCATCCGCCTTGGAGCGGCTGCCGCCGGTATCAAGCGCCGGGATCGCGATGATCTCCTGGTCATCGAGGCGGTCCCCGGCGCAACCTGCGCCGGCGTTTTCACCAGGAATGCCTTTTGCGCCGCACCGGTCTTGATCGCGCGGCAGCATCTCGCGGTTAGCCCCCGCTGGCTCCTCATCAACTCGGGCAATGCGAATGCGGGAACCGGTGATCAGGGCCTGGCCGATGCCCTGGCCACTTGCCAAATGCTAGCTGATCTGGCCGGCGGTTCCGCGGAAGCAATCCTTCCGTTTTCGACGGGAGTCATCGGTGAGTTTCTTCCCGTCGACAAGATCGCCGCCGCCCTTCCCCAGGCCCTGGCCGCCCTGGACGAAGCGGGCTGGGAGCGTGCCGCGCGGGCGATCATGACTACCGATACCCGGCCCAAGATGGCCAGTCGTACCTGTCAGATCGATGGCGAAACCATCACCGTGACCGGCATCGCCAAGGGCGCCGGCATGATCGAACCCAATATGGCGACCATGCTGGCCTTTGTGGCTACCGATGCCAGGATCGGGGCTGCCGACCTCCAGGTCTTGCTGGCCCAGGCCACCGATCTGAGCTTCAACCGCATCACGGTGGACGGCGATACCTCGACCAATGATGCCTGCGTGCTGCTGGCTTCCGGTGTAGCGTCCGCAAAGCCCCTCACGCCAGGCACCGAGGCACATGACCGCTTTGCCGCCGCCGTGTTCGAGGTATGCGGCGAACTCGCCGAAGCCATCGTGCGGGACGGCGAGGGGGCTACAAAACTCATCCGCATCCAGGTGGAACAGGCCGCGAACGTTGAAGAAGCCCGCAGGGTCGGAAAAACCATCGCCAATTCACCGCTCGTCAAGACGGCATTCTTTGCCAGCGACCCGAACTGGGGGCGGATACTTGCCGCCGTCGGACGGGCAGGCTGTGCTGACCTGGATATCTCCCGAGTTTCGATCTGGTTGGGCGAAGTCCGGATTGTCGCGGGTGGCGGACGCGCCGATGGCTATACCGAAGCGGCGGGCGCCGAGGTCATGGCGCGGGACGACATACTCATCCGGGTCACGCTGGGCCGTGGCGCGGCGGAGGCTAAGGTGCTGACCTGTGATTTTTCCTACGATTACGTTCGCATCAATGCCGAGTATCGGACATGAGTGCTCCTGGGCCTGCGCCCGGCTGACTCCGAGCCCTTTCAGACCCGGTTTCAACGGCGTTGCCCACAAGGGGAGATCTGGCAGGTGACGAGTTCCGTGACCCCAGTCATCGAGGTGGCTGCGGGGGTCATTCTCGATTCGAGCCGGCGCATCCTGATTACCCAACGGCTGGATCATCTGCATCAGGGTGGATTATGGGAGTTTCCGGGGGGTAAACTGGAGCCCGGTGAAACAGCCAGGGCCGCCTTGGCGAGAGAACTTCGCGAGGAACTCGCCATCGAGGTCGAGGCGGCCACGCCGCTCATTACCCTGACGCATGCCTATCCTGATCGCCGCGTGCGTCTGCATGTCTGGCGGGTCGAGCGCTTTTCCGGGGTGCCTTGCGGGTTGGAAGGCCAACCTTGGCGTTGGGTCACCCGGGAAGAATTGGACGGCTATGACTTTCCTGCCGCCAATCTTCCCATCATGACCGCCGCCCGACTTCCGGATCGTTATGCCATCCTGGACGAATCTGTTCCGGATAAACGCACAATTTTAGGGCGACTAAGGGACTTTGCGGAGCGTGGTATCGAATTGATCCGGCTCCGGGCTGCCGGCATGAACGCCAGCGACTATCTGCGCCTGGCGCGAGAGGCCGTAATACTGGCCGAAGCCCGGGGTGCGGCGCTGATGATCCAGGGCGCGCCCGCTTGGGTTGAGGAAACCGGAGCCGCCGGCTTACATCTGCGTGCACACGAGTTGATGCGCCTGACGGAGCGGCCGATCGACCGCACCCGCTGGCTGGCTGCCTCCTGTCATGATGTGGAGCAACTCCGTCAAGCCGACAGGATAGGCGTTGATTTTGTCGTCCTGGGCCCCGTCAAGCCGACCGCCACGCATCCGGGGGCCAAACCTCTGGGGTGGACCGCTTTTACGGAGCTGGTGGGGGCGATAAGGCTTCCTGTATTTGCACTAGGCGGTCTTTCGGACGATGATTTGATCCGGGCCAAGCAACATGGAGCCCAGGGGATTGCCGGCATACGGTGCTTTTTACGTTGATGTGCACACATATGGATCGCAGAGACCCATAATGGTGCGGTCTTGGTGCCGATATGGCCTGATGTATTCAGCAAATGCATGATGGATTTATTGGCATTGATCCTGCTAAAGTTACGAGTTATTGATCTGACCACTGTCTTAACCTGACCTGTCAACCTGCGAGGAGAGAAGAATGACGCCTAAAGAAGTGCTCAAGATGATCAAGGAAAACGAAGCCCGCTATGTGGATCTTCGTTTCTGCGACACCAAGGGTAAGGAACAGCATGTCACCATCCCGGCTAGTACCGTGGACGAAGACATGTTTGAGGAAGGCAAAATGTTTGACGGCTCGTCCATCGCGGGCTGGAAACATATCAACGAATCCGACATGATTCTGATGCCGGATCCCAGCACCGCCGTCATGGACCCGTTCTTTGATGATGCCACCGTGATTCTGCGTTGTGACATCATCGAGCCAGCCGACATGCAGGGCTATGAGCGTGATCCGCGCTCCATCGCCAAGCGCGCCGAAGCCTACATGAAATCCACCGGCATCGCCGACACCGCGCTGTTCGGTCCCGAAAACGAATACTTCGTCTTTGACGACATTCGCTGGGGCGTCTCCATGCAGGGCGCTTTCTACAAGGTCGATTCCGAGGAAGCCGGCTGGAACTCCGAAAAGGTGTATGAAGATGGCAACATCGGTCATCGTCCCGGCACCAAGGGCGGTTATTTTCCTGTACCGCCGGTCGACTCCCTGCAGGACTTGCGCTCCGCCATGTGTAACACCCTGGAGGACATGGGCCTGGTGGTCGAAGTGCACCATCATGAAGTCGCCACCGCCGGTCAGTGCGAAATCGGTGTCAAGTTCGGCACCCTGGTCAAGAAGGCCGACGAAGTCCTGGTCCTCAAGTACGTCGTCCAGAACGTGGCTCATGCCTTCGGTAAGACCGCTACCTTCATGCCCAAGCCCCTGGTCGGCGATAACGGCAGTGGCATGCACGTCCACCAGTCACTGGCAAAGGACGGCAAGAACCTGTTCACTGGCGACCTTTACGGCGGACTGTCGGAAACCGCACTGTATTACATCGGCGGCATCATCAAGCACGCCAAGGCACTGAACGCCTTCTGTAACGCCTCCACCAACAGCTACAAGCGTCTGGTGCCGGGCTTCGAAGCGCCGGTCATGCTGGCTTACTCGGCCCGCAACCGTTCGGCGTCCATCCGCGTGCCCTACGTGCAGAACCCCAAGGCGCGCCGTATTGAAGTGCGCTTCCCCGACTCCACCGCCAATCCTTACCTGGCGTTTGCCGCCATGCTTATGGCGGGTCTGGATGGGATCCAGAACAAGATCCACCCGGGTGACGCCATGGACAAGGATTTGTACGATCTGCCGCCGGAAGAGGAAAAGGCCATCCCGCAGGTCTGTCACTCCTTCGACATGGCGCTGGAAGCTCTGGACAAGGACCGTGAGTTCCTGACTCGCGGCGGTGTCTTCACCAACGATATGATCGACGCCTACATCGGCCTGAAGATGGAAGAAGTCACCCGCCTGCGCATGAGCACCCATCCGGTCGAGTACGACATGTACTATTCGCTGTGAGACGGGTACATGTCTATGTGACGCAAGGCTTCGCATAACACCTGGAAAGCCCCGCCAGTCGGGGCTTTCGTGTGTCTGGCGGCTTGGGTGTGCTGGACCACTGAATCAGACTCTCGCCTCAACGGTCTGTCCCTTCCCGCTGAAAGGCAATCCCGCGCCCACCGCTGGCGTTTCGATATCGCCGCTTACTCCCACAGGCTCAACTCGGTATTGAAATCCGTGCTGTAAACCTCGGCACAAGGATGGTTGGCAATACGGCAGGCAGGACTGGGGTGGGCCTCCAGCATCCCGTCGTGGGTGGTTTCCAGTGCTAGCGGAGTAGGGGGATCATCCTGCTTGCCAAACACCAGGCTGACGTGGAGGCGGACCCGGTCGAAGCGGGTGCGATCGGCGTAAAACACCATGTCCCGGGTCACTTTTTCCTCGGGATTCAGTTCGGAGGGGTTGCCTTGCGGATGGGCCCCCGCAAACAAAATCCCGCTTTGCAGAATGATTTCCTGGCGTTCGGGGGCGCCCTGGTAACGGGTCTGATAGATTTGACTGCTCTCTGTTGCGGTCGCGCCGGGAAATGGAGGGTTGGCGTCGTCCGTCAGGAATAGTTCCTTGATTCCGATCAGGTTATAGGTCAGGCCCAGAACCCGGACACTGGACTGGCCCACATTGGCGCGGGTAACCGAGCAGCGCAGCGCGGTCATGTTGCCGTGATGACCGGCCTTCTCCAGAACACTGCTGACCGACAGGGATGGCGGGGCGTGGGCCGGTGCGATCATTTCCTGATAGATGAAGGTATAGACTGCCCACGCGCCAGCCGCCAGCAACGCCACGGTCTGGGTGATGTTGTTGATGGTGTCGGCATCCAGCCGCGCCCGCTCATGGGCATCGAACTTCTGCTGCTTACGAGACGACAAGGGATCCCTCCGAAATCATGGGTTATGTCTGTGCCTGCAAGAGCCTATTCTTTGGGTGGCTGTCCAAACCGCCGTGGACGCGGTACGGCGAAGGGCGCCTGTTCTGCCAGGGTGGTGTATGGATGGATGAGCAGGTAAAGGTTCATTTGAAATTCCCTCACCCCAGCCCTCCCCGGAGGCGGAGAGGGAGTTGATGTATCTTTACCTGCTCATTTATCCATAACACACGATAGTCTCATGGATGCCCAGGATCGGGGAAAAACCGGAACGCATCAAGTCTTCACCAGGCTGGATGACGGGGGTGACGTCGATGTTCGCCCTCCGCGGCCGGTTTATTGTCCTTGACAACTTCGGTATGAAAGCACATTGTCCGTAGGGTATGCCACCAGGGCAACCTGACCGGCATACCGGTCTAGGCGATCAGCGGAAGGTACATATAGCGGTTCTTAATCGGCTTCGATACAGAGACAGGGCTTAGTTCTATGATTTTTAACGGGATTTTCGTATCGAATGCGAACGCGCACCGCTATAAGACCGTCCGCTAGCGTCCAGCTATCTTCCGTGATGAATCTGTCAGGAGAAAAATTACAATGCGCACGCATAACTTCTTTAAAACCACCCTGGTAATGCTCGGCTTGCTCTTGTTGGCCTCGGCCGGCGCCACCTGGGCGGATGGCGGGGGTGGTCCCGGCGGTGGGTCTAGCGGCGCCTGTCGCGTCAGCCTTGGCAACTATCTGGTGACTTTTACCGCCTATCAACCCCAATTGACGGGTACCGCACCGTACTGCAGCGAAATCCCGGAACTCGGCAAGGCCGCCATCGTCTTCGATTTCGAGACCAAGGCTCTGCGCAACATGACCGTGGGCTTCGAGATTACCAAGGAGCCGGGCGCCACCCGGGTGTTCTATCAGCCGCCGGTAGTACATGCGACCGGTACTTTCACTCGGGATGTCAATTTTACCGAGCCAGGTGACTACACCGCGCGCATTACCCTGATCCATGAAGGTCAGCAATACGACGCACAGGTACCCTTCGGCGTGGCCGAGGCGCATGGCTTTTCCACCAGCACCCTCGTCATCATCGCGACCATTCTGGTCGCGCTGGGTTACTTCGCCTATGAGTCCAGCCCGGCGGTCAAAGCCTCGGTTGATCGTTTGTTGAAGAAATCGGCCTGATCCACATTACCCATGGACTGGGCGCGCGCGCGCCAGTCCATGGGCAAGGACTGGCAATTTTGGCGCGTTGGCGCAACCGAACCTGTCTTGAAACTGTTTTCTTGGCCTGCCCAAGTTACCGTGCGCTTCGGCCATGACGATTCCTTACGGATACCGCTCTTTGGCTGGGGTATGGCAATTCCCCGGCATGAATCTTCTGCATAAGCGATTATGCCCCGCCGTTTGATGCATCAAGTTGAAAGGGTGCCGCGCTTGAATTGCTGATGCTCTGGTCGGGATCAAATCTATCCGTCGTGCTGAAAACACGCCCCCTTGTAATACCCGCAACAGCCTAGAGCCAGGTCCAGTGACGAAAACAGGCCGCCTGTCCAAGGGTTAGGCCGCGTTCATCGCGGAGGTTCCAGACTATGGCCTGCTCGATCTCGAAGCGCCGTCCATGCCGGCCTACACGCACACCCCGGTAACCTTCCGAATAACCCTGTTCCGCGACATCCTGCAGCAATCGCGCACGCTCGGGTTGCAGGTCCTGTTCGGCGGAGAGCCGCGATGGGCAGGAGGTCATCTCTTCCCAGGACATGCCGAACAGACTCAGGGCCGTCCGGTTGGCGTAGTTGAAAACGGGATCTGGTTGGGTATCGTGACTCAACAGGGCCAAGGGCGCGGTGAACAGGTACCGCGCGGCCTCTGCATCCGTCATGCGGACAGGGGTCAGGTCCCGTCCGGTCCAGTGCCGGTAACTGCGGCGCATCAATCCGATATGGTCAGCCAGGAATTGGTTTTCTTCAGAGGGGATCGACAAGTCGGTCATGATTGCTTGGGCGTGAATAATGTTTCAATTTGGATTATAACGGCCCTTTCTGGCCGGCGGGCTTCTGGTCGCCGGTGCGTTGCGGGCTCGATGTGGATCAGTGCCGTTTGACGGAGGCCGGATGGGCAAATACGGGGGAACGGTCATATATCACATGCGGGATGAGGTAGGTCCCATCGAAATCGTCGAGGGCCATGGCATTCGCGCCCTGCACTTTGGCACCGAGGCCCGACAAAGCGCCCTGGACCTGGCGGACCCGGATCGGCTGGAATTGCCTTATCTCCGCGCCATGCTCATCGGCCTGGTATTCGTCCCAACCCCTAGGCGGATACTCCTGCTGGGGCTAGGGGGCGGCTCGCTGGCCCGCTTTCTGGTGCGGCACTATCCCGAGGCGCGGATCGAGGTCGTCGAACTGCGCTCCGCCATGGTTGCGGTGGCCCGGCAGCATTTCGGTTTGCCCGATGAGCCTAATCTCAACATCCAGATCGGTGATGGCGGTGAGTCGATCATGCAGCGGGCCGGTGCCCACGACAGCTATGATCTCATCCTGATCGACATCTTCGATGACCAGGGATTGGCGCCATCCCTGATGGAGTCCGAAGTCTTCAAGGCACTGTCTCTTATACTGAACCCGCGGGGGGTGGTGGCCGTCAATCTCTGGAGCAGCCATGTGGAAGCATTCAGGACGGTGATGCGGCGGCTGAAGCAGCATTTTCCCGCGGGCGCCCTGTCCTTGCCGGTGCTGGGGCGCGGCAATGTCATCGGCATCGGGCTGGGAGAGGAGGCGACACGGAGTGAAGCCCGCGTCTGTCAGGAACGGGCGCGCGGGCTGGAATTGCGGCTGGGGGTCGAATTCACGCGCATCCTGCGGCGTCTCGCCCCCCCCTTATGGCATTGAGCCGTGGCGTTTGTCTTCAGTCGGCCACGGCCAGATTCACCGGCATGGTCAAGGTATCGACGACCATATCCGCCGGCAGGCTCATGATCATCAAGGGGCTGAGGTAGCTATAGGAAGTCTGGTACAGCGAGTCCTTGTCCGACTTGGGATAGTAAAGCGCCAGGCAATGGTCCGCGGGCTTGCCGGGACCGGAAAAGGCCCAGTCCAATCCCGCCATTTCCATACGTGTAAGGGAGTACAGTCTGGGGCATTGCTGGGCGTGGGCAAGCTTGGGTTTGGCCTGTTTCTCCACTAGCAGGGTGGTGCAGCCAGATGCGATTCCCGCTGCCAGCAGGGAAAGCAACAATCGTAGGGAGGGTTTCATGAGGGTTTCATAGGGCTGGGGTGTGGCTGGGAAAAGAAGGGGATGACGACCACCGGATGGCGGTTTTTTCATTGATCCGGGCCGACCGAGTGGGCGCAGAGTTCCAGAAAGCCGGCCTCGTCCAGTACCGGTATGCCCAGTTCCCGCGCCTTGGTCAGCTTTGAGCCCGGGTCGGCGCCTGCGACCACATAATCGGTCCTCTTCGAGACACTGCCGGCCGCCTTGCCGCCCAGCGCCAGCACCCGTGCCTTGGCTTCCTCGCGGGTCAGGCCAGGCAGCGTTCCGGTGATGACGAACGTCTTGCCGGCCAGAGGCAGGGCGGTGGCGGGCGGACGTTCCGGCATGGGGGCCCAATGCAAGCCGGCAGCCAACAGACCACATATCACTTCCCGATTATGGGGTTGGCGAAAGAAGGTATGCACGTGCTGGGCGACCGAAGGACCGACATCAGGGACGGTTTGGAGAGTTTCTTCGTCAGTCGCCATCAGCGCTTCCAATTCGCGGAAATGCTCGGCCAGCGTGCGCGCCGTGACTTCGCCGACCTCGCGGATACCCAGGGCGTAAAGGAAGCGGGGGAGGGTAGTGAGCCGGCTTCTGTCCAGGGCATCGAGCAGGTTGCTGGCGGATTTCTCACCCAATCGGTTCAGTGCGGCCAGCGGCTCGAGTTCCAGATGATAGAGATCGACCACGGTGGCAATCAAGCCCTTGTCCAGCAATTGATCGACCAGTTTGTCCCCCAGTCCATCGATGTCGATGGCCTTGCGGGAGGCGAAATGCTTGATCGCCTCCTTGTGCTGGGCCGGGCAGTAGAGCCCGCCGCTACAGCGCGCGATGGCTTCGCCCTCGACCGTCTCCACTTCCGATTCGCATACCGGGCAGCGGGTCGGCATGACGAACACCGGTGCGGCCTCGGGGCGGAGTTCCGGCAGGCTTCTCACAACCTCCGGGATGACATCGCCGGCCCGCCGCACTACTACGGTATCGCCGATGCGGATGTCCTTGCGCCGCACCTCGTCGGCATTATGCAGGGTGGCGTTGGTGACGGTGACCCCGCCCACGAAAACCGGCTCCAGCCGCGCTACCGGAGTCAGGGCGCCAGTACGTCCCACCTGCACATCAATGGCGACGACGCGGGTCGTCGCTTCCTCGGCCGGGAACTTGTGGGCGACCGCCCAACGTGGTGCGCGGGCGACATAACCCAGCGCCGCACGGTCGACCAGCCTATCGATCTTGTAGACCACGCCATCGATCTCGTAGGCCAGGGATTGCCGCCGCGCCAGCAGATCGGCGTAGTAGGCCAGGCAGCCGGCGATGCCGCGCACCGTGTGCAGTTCGGGATTGACCGGTATGCCCCAGTCCCCAAATCGGGCCAGTAACTCGCTGTGAGTTTCCGGGAGCCGATCCTCGGGGTACAGCCCATAGCCATAGCAGAAGAAGCTCAGCGGGCGGGTCGCGGTGATTTTGGGATCGAGTTGCCTCAGACTGCCGGCGGCGGCGTTGCGGGGGTTGGTGAACGTTTTCTCGCCGGCGGCCAGCGCCCGGGCGTTCAGTTCCCGGAAGCCCGGCTTTGGCATGAAGACTTCACCGCGCGCCTCGAAGCGCTCGGGCCAGCCCGCGCCGTTCAGTCTCAGCGGGATGGCGCGGATCGTGCGGATGTTGGCGGTGATGTCCTCACCAGTCTGCCCATCGCCGCGGGTTGCGGCGCGAACCAGCAGACCCTGCTCGTAGGTCAGGCTGACGGCCAGGCCGTCCAGTTTGGGCTCCACCACCCAGGTCAGATCCTCATGTCCCAGCTTATGGCTTATGCGCTTGCCGAAGTCGAATAAATCAGCCTCGCTAAAGGCGTTTTCCAACGACAGCATGGGCGCCGGGTGCCGCACCTCGGCGAAGGCCTGCACGGGCGGCGCGCCGACGCGCTGGGTGGGGGAGTCTTCACGGCGCAACGCGGGATGCGCGTCTTCCAGTTCGATCAACTCGCGCACCAGTCGATCGTACTCGGCGTCGGCAATCAGCGGATCGTCGAGTTGGTGGTAACGGCGGTTGTGAAACTCGATCTCCCGCCGCAGTTGTTCGACGCGCCGGAGGATGGATTCGGTGGCCGTCACGCGTTTTTCTGGGTGGGCTGTTTCAACAGATTGCGCATGTGCGCGATCTTGGTTGCACTTAGAGGCTGGCGGTTCTCGTCCCACTGGATGCCATGCAGGCAGTGGGCAAGTTCACGGCTGGTGTTGACCAGATCGTCGTAGATGCCGAGCGGGTTGGAGACCCGCGCTGTCTGGAAAAACAGCACGATGCCGGGGCAGTCAAAGTGCTCCATGTCATCGATGGGAAAGGTGCCAGGCTCGACCAGGCTCGCAACGCTGAACAGGCTGCGGGTCAGGTCGTGGTCGTAGCGGTGGAAGATGCCCATGTCACCGTACAGGAGATCGGCGTCCAGCAGGGCCTGTTTCAGTTCCGGTCCGCTGAAGGTCCTGCCTGGACCCGCCACGACGCTGACCTGGATCAGGAAAGGCGCGCCGCCTTCCTCGTCCACGGGATGCGGTGTCACGGGCTCCAGTTCCGACGGAATCTCGGGTTCTTCCCCGAGTAACGGTAGGGTGCCCAGTTCGAAATCGTCGTCCTCGCGCGCTGGCCCGAAGTCCAGCCCGCTCAATACGGGCTCCTTGCGGGCGCCGGGTGGAATCACTCGGACACCGTCGATGAAACCCTCGTCGTCGAGGACCCCTTCATCCATCCTGGGCTGGTCGTCCATGGGCAAATCCATATTCGGCTTGCGCGACCGCCAACCGGGAAGCGACGGTTTGAAGCGTCCCCACAGATAAATGATCGCCAGTAAAAGCAGGCCGGCAACGATCAATAAAAGGCGAACCGTGTCTCTATCCATCTTTGTTCTCGATGTTCAGGCCGCAGCCAATTCGACTGCCGCTTCAATGTCCACCGCCACGATGCGGGACACGCCGGGTTCCTTCATGGTCACGCCCGCCAGATGATGAGCGATTTCCATGGTGACCTTGTTATGCGAGATAAATAGGAATTGTACCCTCTCGGACATTTCCTTGACCAACTGGCTGAAGCGACCGACGTTGGCATCATCCAGCGGCGCGTCCACTTCATCCAGCAGACAGAAGGGCGCCGGGTTGAGTTCAAAAATCGCGAACACCAACGCCGCCGCCGTCAGCGCCTTTTCGCCGCCTGACAGCAGGTGGATGGAACTGTTGCGTTTGCCGGGCGGACGGGCCATGACGGTCACGCCGGTTTCCAGCAAATCCCGTTCGGTCAGTTCCAGGGTGGCCTGACCGCCGCCGAAGAGTTTTGGGAACATGCGCTGCAAACCCGCGTTGATCAGGTCGAAGGTGTCCTTGAACCGGGACCGGCATTCCTTGTCGATTTTCTCGATCGCCTCGCGCAGGGTGGCCAGCGATTCGCTGAGGTCCGCATGTTGCTGATCCAGGAAGGCCATGCGCTCCTCCCGCGCCTGGCATTCTTCCATCGCAGTCAGATTCACCGCGCCCAGTCGGGCGATGTCCTCGGTCAGTTCCGCCACCCGCTTCTGCCAACGGTCTTCATCGGCCTCGTCCGGGAGCCCCGCGACCACCTGCTTCGGCTCCACCGCCAGTTCCTCGAACTGTTCCCGCACGGTTTGCCGGCGCACTTCATTGGCGGACAACTCGAGCCGAATCTGTTCCAGCCGCTCCTTGACGCCGTTGAGCTTCAGCTCGTTCCGCTGGCGGGCCTCGCTGGTCTGGCGCAGCGCCGTCTCGCGCTCCCCGGCCTGACGGCGACTCTCCTTCAACTGCCGTTCGACCTGGGCGCGCCGATCGGTCAGGTCGTCCAGTTGCTCCTGCGTGGCCTCGGTCGGCTGCTCTATCTCGTCGGCGCGGCTTCGGAGCGCCGCCAGCCGCTGCCGGGCTTGCTCGTACTGACTCTGGGCGCGCTCCAGATGGCGGCGAGTAAGCTGTTCACTGGCGCGCTGGCTTTCCGCCCGGCTGTTCAGTGCGTTGACACGCTCGCGTGCCTGACGCAAGGCGGCATCGGCTTCGGTAAGCCGGGTTTCCAGCCGGTCGCGGTCATCGGCGTGGCCGGTCGCCTCCCGTTCCAGCGCGCTTAACCGTTCCTCGGCTTCCAGGCGCAACTCATGGGCGGCTGTCAAATCGTCCCGTTGCTCGTCGCCAAGGGTCTCCACGTCGGCCAGTTCCTCCAGGATTTGTCGCAGGCGTTTGGCGGATTGTTCACACCGTGCCCGGGTCGCGCTGAGTTCCGACCGGGCCTTGCCGTGCTCGCTGTTGAGCCGGCGTTCCTCGGTCTGCAAGCTCTCGCGTTCCCGTTCCGCCTCGCGTATCGCGTGCTCCGTCGCCAGATGCTCGCGTTCCTGTTCGGCGATGCACCCGGCGGCCTCTGTTTGCTCCAGCTTGAGCGTCTTGAGTTCGCGCTCGCGAAGGATGACGCCGGCCTGGTGGCCACCCAGGGGCTGCCGGACCAGCCAGCCCGGACCCAGGCGCGTGCCATCCGGGGTGATGACCGATTCGTGCTCGCCCAGTTGCGCGCTTATGGCATGCGCGCTATCCAGGTTTTCCGCACAGTGGATGGCGCCCAGCAAGGGGTTCAGATTCCAGGGCGAATTGACCCGCTCCAGCAGGCGCGGACCCAAGGTATCCGGGGGCGGAGGGGCGGGCCGCGTTTCGAACAGGGCCAGCGCCTCTCCGGACAAGCCGGCCAGCGCGGGCAACACCGGATGCGTCCGTTCGAGGCACAGCGCCTGTAACTGCGCGCCCAGCGCCGTTTCCACCGCCGTTTCCCAGCCTGGATGCACCTCCAGTTGCTCCGCCAGCCGGGGGAGTTGGTCGAGGCCATGCTCGGCCAGCCACCGCTGCAAAACTTTCCGATCCTTGCCCATGGCATGTTCCTGAAGTGTTTCCAGCGAGCTGACCTTGCCGTCGCGGGCATGCTGCTCGGCGCGCCGGGTGTTCAACTCCGCTTGCAGATGGCGGGCCTGCTCGCGCCCGGACTGGATCAGGCCGGCAATGTCTCGCAGCCGTTCCTGCACGCTGACCCGCTCGGCCTCCAGTTCGGCAACGGCCTGTTCCAACTCCGCCAGCCCCTCGGCTTCGAGCACGGCCGCAACTTCCTGACGCTCGGCTTCGAGTTTTGCACGGCGGCCATCGAGTTGTCGGAGCTGTTGCTCCAGTTGTCCAATACGCGCCTGCTGGATGTCACGCTGACCGCGCAGGCGGCCGATATCGCCGCTGAGCCGTTCGAAGTGCTGGCGAGCAACCTTCAGGGCATCGCCGGCGGATTCACGCAGGGCTTCGGATTCCAGCTCCGCCTCCCGCGCCTCTTCCAGTTGCAGGTCCAACTCCGCCAAGTCCTCGACCAAGCCCTCCAGTTGTGTCCGGTCATTCTCCAGATCCTGTTCGGCCTGGCGTTGTTCCTCCTGAAGCCGCGAGGTTTCCTCCAACAGATGTTCGTGCGTCTCGCGGGCGTGGCGCAGCGTCTGGGTGAGCCGGCTGATTTCGCTGCCCAGTTCGTAGAAACGGGCCTGTTGCTCATTCAGGTTTTCCCGCAG
>Ga0194120_10001505_pt1 | contig 42194 bp, 35 predicted proteins | sample TA2MahCa65mmetaG_FD_148642 | JGI IMG/M metagenome (GOLD analysis project Ga0194120, IMG submission 148642) | Freshwater microbial communities from Lake Tanganyika, Tanzania - TA2015019 Mahale Deep Cast 65m | ecosystem: Environmental > Aquatic > Freshwater > Lake | place: Tanzania: Lake...
CTGGTACGTGGCCCGGAGCACTTCGCGAAAAGCGTCGAGGTGGATACCCTGCAAGTGCGATGATGTCGTCGTTCTTCTTCTCGCGCTCGGAGACCATCTGGGGTGGCACGAGTCAGATTCAGCGCAACATCGTCGGCGAGCGTGTGCTCGGCCTTCCGAAGGAACCAAGACCCGCAGGAGGCGAGTAGTCAATGTCGTTCGCTGACGCAATCAAAGCAGGCTTCCGCAACTATGCGAACTTCAAGGGTCGGGCGATGCGCAGCGAGTATTGGTGGTGGACGCTCTTTTCATTCTTGGCTCAGGCTGCCGCTGGCACCGTCTCGGAATCGATCGGCAACCTCGTCTCCATCGCACTGCTCCTCCCGTCGATTTCTGCTGGTGTCCGTCGCATGCACGACGTCGACCGAAGTGGGTGGTGGATCTTGTTCCCGATCTACAACATTGTGTTGCTGGCGCGGCGCGGTGATGCCAGCGAGAACCGCTTCGGCCCGCCACCGCCACCGCGAGTCGTGCCGTGAAAGTGCGCACCGCGCTTTGCGCCGTCATCGCGTCGGTGTTGTTCGCGAGCTGCGGCGGCGTGAGCGTTGGTAGCACCTACGTCGGCAACGCCGACCTCGGCGCATTCACCAAGGCACCTTCGGAATGGAAGAGCGAGGTTGTACAGAGCCAGCCAGAGTTCACCATGCACGGCTTTTGGGCGCCGGGTGGCAGCAAAGCCACGCTCCTTGAACCGAACTCTGCGGTGAGCGGTGTCGTGATTCGACGCCTGCCCACCACCGAAGAACAGACCGACCTCGACTACCTGGGTCGCACCGTCGCATTCACCGACCTCGAGCAGGCACTGGAGGAGGGCTATGCGGTGTTGAGCGAGGGCCCGACCGACACCCGTGTCTCGAAACTGTCGGGGGAGAGGTTGATCTTCGACCTGCAAACCGACAGCGGCACCTTGCGCGTTCTCCAGGTGAGCGTGGCCAATCGCGTGAAGGGCGAGGTCTACGGCGTGGTGATTGGCTGCAGCGTCAAGTGTTTCAACGACAACCGTGCGACGATAGACAGCATTGCCAAAGACTTTCGCTTGAATCAATAACCACCCACTCGACAACGACAGCGAGGCATCCATGAGAGACGCGCTTCCCGCACCAGCCGGCACATCGCCCACCATTCGTCGCCGTCGCAAGCGCGGCATGAAGAAAGCCAAGGCCGGTTGTCGTCGTCCGCTCATGGTCTATGACCGCGTCAAGGTGTCGACGCTGCTGGTCGGCACGTTCTTTCTGCTCGCCTTCTTGAAGATGGCCGACAACCCGTTGATCGGGTTCGGCGACGGCGTGCGCATGACCTTCAACTCGTACGGCTGGCTGCTCACATTGGTGTCGCTCGACATCATCCGACAGTTGCACTACTTCGTCGCCGAGCGTTCGGCCAAGTACTGGTCGGTCGTTGGCCGCGTCGAGAACTTCGTCAAAGCGCCGTGGAACCGGCTGACTTCGTTTACGCAGTACCGACTGCTGCGCATCTTCCGCTTCGTCGCAATAGCGGTACTTGGCGCTTTCGTATTATCTGCGGCCTTCGACACCGAACCGATTCGCGCGTGGATGGAAGCGTTGGTGCGACTATGGCAGGCGCTGCCCACGATTCTGCAGTTCGTCGCGTACTTGTTGCTTGCCATCCTGCAGTTCGTCGCAATCTTCTGGTTCCTCTCCAAGGGTGGCGTCGAAGTGTTGATGCCCGAAGACATCAAGACTTCGTTCGACGACGTGTGGGGACAAGACCAAGTTGTCGCGCGCGTGAAGGAAACGCTCAGCCTGCTGGAAGACCCCGATCTCATCGAGGCCAAGGGTGGTTATGTGCCCGGCGGAATCCTGCTCTATGGCCCGCCAGGCACCGGCAAGACGTTGATTGCTGAAGCACTCGCCGGCGAGACGGGCAAGCCGTTCGTGCTCATCGAACCGGGTGCATTTCAGGCGATGTTCCTCGGCGTCAATATTTTGAAGGTGAAGTCGCTGTATCGCAAGTTGCGCAAGCTCGCGTTGCGCTACGGCGGTGTCGTTGCTTTCTTTGACGAAGCCGACGTGCTCGGTCGTCGTGCGATGTCGACGGTGCCGCAGCGCGGCACGCGTGCCCTACCCGGTAGTGCAGTCACCATTACGACGTCGCCGCTCAACCCGGCTGGGCTTGATTCGCTTGCCTACTTGAGCCCCGTCAGTCAGGCGGTGGTACTGGGGCAAGTCGACGGCATGGTCGGGCCGAAGGTCGATCAACTCGTGGTGCCCGGTGGCGGCGGCGATTTGGGCACGCTGAATGCGATTCTCGCGTCGATGCAAGGGTTGAAGAAGCCGCGCGGCTTCATCAACCGCATCAAACGCGCGCTCGGCATGAAGCCGTCGAATCCGCCGAAGTACCGCATTCTGCACGTGATGGCGACGAACCTGCCCGACTCGCTCGACGAAGCACTGCTGCGCCCGGGTCGAATCGACCGCAAGTTCCGCGTTGGGTATCCGTCGCGCGAGGGCCGCATTCGCACGTACCGCGGGTATCTCGACAAGGTGAAGAACTCACTCACCGAGGCCGACGTCGAGCGGCTCGCGACCTCGAGCCCGTATTCATCCGGCGCGGTAATCAAGGACATTGTCAACGAAGGGCTCATGGCGGCGCTGCGCGACGGCCGCGAAGTCATCGAGTGGCGCGACATCATTGCCGCAAAGAGCCTGAAGGAGCACGGCGTCACCGACGGTTTCGAGTACATCGACCGCGAGCGTCATGCGATTGCAATTCACGAAGCATGTCACGCAATTGCGGCGTATCGATTGAAGGCCGACTTCCAAATTGACGTCGCCACCATCGAGCGACGCGGTGACGTGGGCGGTTTCGTCTCTCGCGTACCGATCGTCGAGCGGATGTTCGAGTGGAAGACCGAACTGGAAAACGACATCCAAATCTCGATTGCCAGCCTCGTCGGCGAGCGGATGTTCTTCGACGGTGACAGCACCAACGGCGTGGGTGGCGACCTCGACAACGCCACGCGACTCGCCCTCGTGATGGAGTCACGCTGGGGTATGGGCGAGAACATCGCATCACATTCGGTGCTCGTCGCTGGTTCAGCCGGCGGTGCCGGCAACGGTGGCAACGGCAAGCAACCCGAAGACGACCTCAAGGCGTCACCCGTGCTGGGTGAGCGCGTGGAGAAGCGCTTGCGGGAGATTTACGACCGCACGCGCACGATGCTCGAGGCCAACCGCTATGAGATCTTGTGCTTGGCGCACGCGTTGGAGTGGCACCGCACGTTGAATGGTGCAGATGTCGAAGCAGTGATCAACCGAGTTCGTGGCCCGATCGTCGACGGCAGCGTCTATGCAGTCGATTCGGTTCGTGCGACACTTGAGGCGTATCACGCCGAAGCCGCACACCTGCACCGCACGGGTCAGGGCCAGCCACGACTGCCCGATGTGAAGGCCGTGATCACGGCAACGCTCACGCCCGCAACGTCGGGAACATGACCGGTACGTCCGGTCTCGCGCAGCGGTCGTTGCGCACGACGGTGGGCGTGTTGCGGGTGACGGCCGACGACATCGGCATCGTTGCAATAGAGCGGGTGAAGCAATCAATCACCACCACAGGCAGTGCGAAAGCCAACCGCCATGCCGAGAGGGCAGTGCGCCAGTTGCGCGAGTACTTCGCCGGTATGCGCCGACGGTTTGATGTGCCGCTACATCTGGAAGGCACGGATTTTCAGGAGCGAGCCTGGGCGGCGATGCGCAAGATTCCCTTCGGTTCGACCATCTCGTATGCACAACAGGCCAAACAGATCGGCAAGCCCCGCGCGACACGCGCCGTTGGCACGGCGAACGGCGCCAACCCGGTGCCGATCATCGTGCCGTGCCATCGCGTGATCGCGAGCGACGGTTCGCTCGGCGGCTATGCGCTGGGGTTGGCAATGAAGCGGAAATTGCTCGCACTCGAAGGCGCCAACTAGCCCGGCAACCGCCCGTCACGGTTCGCGCTCAGTGCGGCTGGGTGAAGCCGAAGCACTCACGCACGTTGTCGTCGCTCAGCGCCTGAGCCGGTGGGCCGAACGCCACGACCCGCTGTGCCAGCAACATCACTGCCGTAGCTGACGTTGCATCAGCCAGATCGTGCGTGGCGAGCACTACCGTCACACCGCGTGCACGCTCGGCGGCAATGATGTCGGCAACCGCTGCCTTGCCGGCGATGTCGAGCCCGGCCGTTGGTTCATCGAGCAACAGCACTTCTGCATCACGCGCGAGCACCTGGGCGAGGTGCGTGCGTTGTTGCTGCCCGCCCGACATCTCACGAAGTGGCTTGTCGGCAAACTCGGCTGCACCGGTGCGATGCATCGTTCGCTCCACGATTTTGCGATCGGTAGCGCCGGCCCGCTTGAACAGCCCGAGATGTGCGTAGCGGCCCATCGCCACGACGTCCCGCGCTCGTAATGGCAACGTGTGTGACGACACGGGGTGCTGCGGCAGGTATGCCACGCGCTTGGGCGACGCACCTGGGGCGGCATCAAGCACCGACACACTGCCGGCGAGCGCGGTCAGCATGCCGGCCAGGGTTTTCAGCAGTGTCGACTTTCCCGAGCCGTTGGTGCCGATCAGCGCGACGAGGTCGCCGGTCATGAGGTGCAGGTTGAGGTCGCCGACGATTGTGTGACGCCCGTAGCCGACAGCCAACGACTCGCTCTTTATCGTGCAGGCTGGCGTGTGCATGCGACTAGTGGCGGTGCTCGTGCTGATGGGGGACCTCTGCTTCGCGCCGACGCGCCACAGTTGAGGCGACTACGGCGGTCATCCCGAAGAGGGCAACCGCGACGAAGACGATGCTTCCACCCGCCGCGAGGTTGTAGTGGTAGCTCACCAGCAGCCCGATGTAACTCGCGGCGGTGCCGTAGGCGGCGGCAATCAGCATCATCGAGCTAACTCTTCGCGCCAACAGAGCACCAGAAGCTGCCGGCGCGACCAACATGCCGAGCACCAGCAGCGTGCCCACGCTCTGGAAACTCGCTACGACGGTAATTGCAACCAGCACCAACATGAGTGAGTGGAAGAACGGCACCGAGAATCCGGATGTGCGTGCGAGACCGTCGTCGATTGACATCAGCACAAATGGTCGGTGGGCGATGATTGCCGCCGCACTGACGAGCGCGAGCGCACCTGACTGCCACAGTAAGTCGCTCGTCGTGACACCGAGCAATTCACCAAAGAGTATTCGGGTGATATCGCCGACGAAGCTGCGCGATCGCGAGGTGATGATGACCCCAAGTGCCAACATGCCGACGAACAACAAACCAATTGCCGTGTCACTCGACAGCCGCGACTTGCGCGTGATTACGGAAATGCCCGTCATCATGACTGCCGCACTGACCGCCGCCCCGAGTACGCCCGACACACCCATTAATAACGCAGCGGCGATGCCGGGGACCACGCCGTGAGCGAGCGCATCGCCGACGAACGACAGACCGCGCAGCACCACATAGGTACCGGTCACCGCACATACGAGGGCAACGAGGACGCTGGCGACTAGTGCTTGGCGCATGAACTCGTTCGCGACGAACGGGTCGAGCAGTGCCCCACCCGGCATGACGACGACGGCTTACTTGAGGGCGTCGGCGATTTGGTTGGCGACGAGCCTCATGAAATCAGCGTACGAAGTTGCCGAGCCCATTACATGCGTCGAGAGTTCGACAAGCTTGACCCCTGTTTCTTTGGTGATCTGTTCGGCAACGGCTTGCGGTGTACCGAGACTGGTGAAGAGCACCTTGGCGCGATGCTCGGCGATGATTGCTTTCAATTCGGCAAGTTCACCGCCCGAAGCCTCGGCCGTCGTAGAGAAACTTGGGATGACGGTACCAATCGTCTCGCAACCGTAGCGATCAGCGAAATAGCCGAGCTCGTCATGGCCGGTGACCAGCTCGCAATCGGCAACTGCCGACATGATGCTCTGCAACTCTGTGTCGAGCGCGGTGAGATCAGCGGTCACTCGCTCGGTGGCGGCCGTGAGATCTACCCCGAGTGCAGCGCTGAGTTCGCCCGACAATTCAGGCATCATTTCCAGCATCACTGCGGGGCTCAGCCACAAGTGTGGGTCACCGGTCGAGTGATCGTGGTCGTCGCCGTGGTCGTCATCGCCATCCTTAGATTTGTCATCGTCACCATGGCTGTGGCCGTGGTCGTCTTCACCTTCTTCCATTTCACGCACGGTGATGTGCTCACCGACAAAGAAAACAGGCCCATTCGCATCATGCAATTTCTCCAATGAAGCTTCGAGCCCTTCTTCAAAATTGAGACCGTTCGCGACAACGAATGCGGCATTATTGATGGTCTCAACATCTTTTGCTGATGGTTCAAATTCGTGTGGGTCTTGACCATCGGGAATGATGGTCACGACATCAGCGACTCCGTCGACGAGCTCGCTCACCACAGCCGCAAGTACTGAGTAAGTGACCACGACGTCGGGCAAATCGACAGCAGGGGCATCCGTCGTATCAGGCGCGGTCGTGTCGGCTGTTGGCTCGTCGACCGGCTGCGACTCGTCTTCACCCGAACAGGACAGCCCGAGTGCGGCAAGGGAAAGCACAGCGAGGGACGCGATGCCACGTCGGCGCAGCGAGGAGGCGTTGAAGTTTTTGGTCATCTCTGCATCCTATCACGAATAGGAATGATTCTCATTTTTGTCGGTGGGCCGGAGCGAGGCGACCTCGGCCCCACCGCGCGAACTAGTTGCCGAGAGCGGCGTTGACGGCGTCGGTTAACGCCTCAGCTGAAATCTCGCCGCTATTGCGCCATAACACCGTGCCGTCGGCGCCGATCAGTGTCATGAACGGATACCCAGCCAAACCGAAAGCATTACCGGCAGTTTGATCCTTGTTGTCAACGAGCACCGGCCACAGCTCGGGCCACTTCTCGTTCGCCAACCACACCGAAGGAGGGAAATTAGGCTGCGTCTCGTCCGTGCCGGTGGTGATCGCAATCACATCGAGGTCACTCGGCACCAGGCCGCTTTGATTCCACTTCACCAGAATCGGTACTTCCTTTTGGCAGAACGGGCACCAGTGGGCGAGGAACACGAGCAACATCGGGTTGCCGGGCGTGGTGGTGACTTCATTACCGAGGAATCCGAAACCTTCCAAAACCGGGGCAGCCATGCCAATCGCAGGGTCGGTCTCGCCTTTGCCGAACTCGGGCAGTGCCTCGCCGGTGACAACGACGTTCTGAAACTCCGACGCACCTTCGATGCTGGCGTCATCGTCACTGCTGGCAGTGAATGCGACCACGCCGAAGATAGCGGCCAGCACGGCGACGACTCCGACGGCGACTGCGGTGATTTTGTTCATGGTGGACTCCTTGTGATGTGGCTATTTCATTAGTGGGCGATTACTTCGAGGCAACGCTCGCCGCGCCATCAGTTTGGCGGGAGACGACTCCCAAAAACACCAGCACCGTCGCGAATGCACAGAACGCCATGAATGCCAATGAGACGAAGCCAAAGACTGCGAAGTACGGAACCGAACATGGGGCATCGGCAGAGCACGACCCCGTATCGATGCTCGGCCAGCGTTCAAGCAGCCAGTGGTAGCCCGCGATCACCGCACCCACTCCGGCGAGCGCCATCGCATACGGTCGAACCGCACGGTCCTTGCGCACCGCGGCAATCACGAGCACGATGGCGAGCGAATACATGGCGATGCGCTGGTACCAGCACAACACACACGGCCGGTACCCGACGGCTTCAGAGAAGTACAAACTGCCGATCATCGACACCGATGTCACGAGTGCCGGCACTGCGAGCCCGAGCGGAGCCAGGCCGGCCAGCAATTGTTGCCCGGCAGCGGCACCGGTGAGGCGGGCCAGCAACACCACGGCGCTGCCAAAGATGGCGAGCAGTGCGAGCAACGCAAAGAACAACTCGAACGCTTCGTTCGCCATCAAGTTGAGCGTACCTACGGTGACGGAGGCAGTGTTCGGTGTGGCCATGAGACCAAACGCACATCAGTGAATGCGTGACCTGGTGTTGCGGGGTGCTGCCTCACGGCATGCCACGATGGATGTATGACCTCTTTGCTTGAACGTCTGCAGCACGATCTTTCCGCAGCCATGAAAGCGGGCAACGACGCCGAGAAGTCGACGCTGCGCATGGCGATTGCCGCAGTGAAGAACGCCGCCGTCGCCGGTGACGAAGCCGTCACGTTGACCGATGCGCAGATTGTTGGAGTTTTGCAGGCGGAGGCGAAGAAGCGCACCGAAGCAGCCGACATATATAAAGACGCCGGACGCAGCGATGCCGAGGCAAGCGAACGCGCCGAACTGGCGATACTCGAGCGCTATCTTCCCGCCCGAATCGACGAAAGAGAATTACAAGCGATCATCGCAACAGAAGTAGCCAGTGCTGCCGCCGCCGGTCTGACCGGCCCGAAGGCCATGGGTCAGGTCGTCAAGGCGGTGCGCGCCAAAGCAGGCGCAGGGGCCGACGGGGCCCAGATTGCCGCCCTCGTCAAGGCGGCCTTGGGTTAGGGCGCGGTCGAGCTTTCTTTTCGGTGCCCTGCAGGAAACGCCTTCATTTTGTGCATATTCGCACGAATCTGTTCGTTGTTGATTTTGTTTCTCTTGCCGCGGGAACATCGGACAAATTGACATGGTTGTCGGCACCCCTGTACCGTGGGCTCTGAGTTATTCACAACTCATCAACCTCGAGGGGGGAACAGGAAATGAAGCATCTATTCCGAGGTGGTCGCCGCAAGGTGGCCGCCGTGATGGCGGTGGCACTGGTTGCCTCGTTGAGCCAAGTGGCGCCGTCCAGTGCCGCTGAGAAGCCGAAGTCTGGCGGCACATTGAATGTCGGCATTTTCGACAGCTTCCCCGGTTACTGCATGGCCGACAACCTGGCGAACTCCGCGCTCATGGCCGGTCGCACTATTTATGAAACCTGGGTCGAACAGCGCGCGGACGGCAAGATCGTGCCGTACGTTCTTGAAAAAGTAGAGAACAGCGCCGACTTCAAGCAGTGGAAGCTCACCGTTCGCGATGGCGTGCAGTTCCACGATGGGACGCCGGTAAATGGTGACGCGCTTGTCACCAGCATTCAATCTGGACGGGGTGCCTTGACCTTGCTCGGTAGAGCACCCAGCCCGGGCACCGCAGGTGGCTTCAATGCCAACATCGTTGATGTCGTCAAAGTGGCGACCAACACGGTGCAAGTCAACTTGTACCGTCCGCAGGTCGACTTCCTCGAGACGCTGTACGCCTCAGGTCGGAATTTTGTTCGTGCCCCAAGTCAGATTCTCGGTGGTGCGAAGTGCTCCACCACGCCGATTGGCACCGGACCGTTCAAGTTGGTTTCGACCAAGTTGAACGAACTTGTCGTTGCGAAGAACCCGAACTACTGGCGCGAAGATGCCAACGGGACCCGTCTGCCGTACTTGGATGGCATCACCTTCACCTTCTTGGTGGAAACCGCGAGCCGCGTCAGCGGTCTGAAGAGCAAGTCGCTCGACATCGCGATGTTCACCAGCGCTGGCGAAGTAAAGCAGATCAAGGACCTGCAGAAGAATAAGAACCTGACGACCATCCTGTCTGCCGAGGAGTATTACCCCTCGATTTGGATGAACCACCGCATCGCGCCGTTCAACAATAAGAATGCCCGTGTCGCGGTGTCGTTTGCAATCGACCGTGCCGACTTCGTGAAAGTGCGTCAACGTAACTTTGTCGCGCCGGCCACCAGCATCGTTGGACCGAACAACGTCATGTACAACGAGAAGGGATTCCGGCAGTACGACCTCGGGAAGGCCAAAGAGGCCGTCGCTGCATACAAGGCGGAGACCGGAAAAGACTTGGAATTCTCATTCCCGTACACCGCAGGTTCGACGGAATCGTTGGCTAACGCCACGCAGATTCAGAAGTACATGACGGCAGCCGGCATCAAGATGAACCTCTTGCCGCTCACCACGGCAGAAATCATCCAGCGCGCATTCCCGCAGCAGTTCCAGGCGATGGCCTTGCTGCTGATGGAAGGCACCGGCACTGCGTTCATTGCGCCGTTCGTCATCAGCGACACCTCTGGCGGCAACCAGACGCACATCCTGCGTCGTACGCCGCTGGCGGTGCTCTACGGCATCCTCAACTTGTCGGCCTTTTCTGACACGACGAGCGAGGAACTGATTTGGCAGGCAAAAGCCACCGCTAATGCCCAGGCGCGCGCGAAGGTCTACAAGCGCGCAACCGAAGTACTCCAGAGTGAAGCACGCATGACCACGATCTCGTATCTGAAGTATGCCCTCGCATACCGGTCGAACGTGAAGGGCGTCGGCGAACTCGGTCTAGTGAACGGTGGAGACCGCAAGCTGATGACCAACTTCGGTATCGACTACACCGGAGTGTGGAAGACGGGCAAGTAACCCGAATTTCAAAGCGCTCGCATCGCGCGGGTGGCAGGGCAATCGCCCTGCCACCCGCGTTGTGTTTATCCGGGCGCCAGAAACATCTCGTGAGTTTCGAGCGTCGTCGCACCTTGTGCAAAATGTGTCGCACCTTGTGCGAAATGTGATAACCAAGTTTGGTGAGGGAACAGTGGCTCGTCTAGGGTCAGAGAAGTTTCAAGGGGGAAACACGTGCGCGGATCGTTTTGGGTGAAGCGACTTGCGCAGTTGCTCATCACCGTATTCGGTGTCACTTTCGGGTGCTCCCTACTCGTGCAGCTTTTGCCTGTCTCGCCGGCGGAGATTCTTCTGCCGGTCGGTTCGCCTGAAGAGCGTGATTTGCTGACGAAGGAGATCGGTTTGGATCGGGGACCTATCGGCTACTACGCAAAGTGGCTCGGTGAGTTCGTCACTGGCGACTTCGGCGATATCTACTACTCAGGCGGTACGGAAGAAGTGTCTGGCCGCTTGGCGACGGCCTTGCCACGTTCTCTTCTGCTGATGATTTATACGCAAATTGTGGCGCTGTCGATCGCAATTCCACTCGGTGTGTGGTCCGCGTATAGGGTCGGCAGGCGCGCAGACAAAGTCATCAGCAACACTCTGTTTACGATGTCATCGATTCCAAATTTTGCGATTGCTCTTGTGCTCGTCCTGATTGTCGGTGTTCGTCTGCAGTGGTTGCCGACGCTTGACTACCAGCCCTTTTCGGCCGGCCCGTGGGAACACGCCAAACACATGATCATGCCGGTCTTAAGTCTGAGTGTGGGATTGGTCGCGTCGTACACACGCCTCCTGCGTGCCGACATGATTGCCACGCTACGTGAGGACTACATCACCATGGCAGCATCGAAGGGACTGTCCGATCGACGAGTCTTGTGGCGCCACGCGTTCCGACCGTCAAGTGTCACGCTTTTCACTTCTGCTGCATTAAATATGGGTGGACTCATCGGAGGTGCAATCGTCGTTGAGACAATCTTTGCCACCTACGGTGTCGGCTTCGAAGTGTTCGCCGCCATCAGTGGGCGCCAATACATCGCCCTGCAGTCGATGGTTGCGATCATTTGTATTTTCTACGTGCTTTTTAATCTGACAATCGATGTGATTGCTGGCTATGTCGATCCACGTACGAGAGATCGCCGCATCAATGCGTAAGAAGTACACCATCCCCACCTACTTCGCGTTTGGTTGGCTGGGCTTTGCCGTCTTCTTGGCCGTGTTTGGCTCATTCATACCGATTGACGGCTATCAAGTGATTCACGGCGACTTTATCGACTCACCGCCGTTCACATCGGGCCACTGGTTCGGTGTCGACTCGAACGGCTATGACATTTTTTCAGGCATCATCAATGGTGCACGACTGTCAATCTTCATTGCCGTGGTGTCGGTTGGACTGGGCGGGTTCATCGGGTCGCTGCTCGGAGTTACCGCGGCTTACTACCGCGGTCGCTACGACTCCGTCGTCAACACGGCCTTCAATGTTGTGCTCTCGGTGCCCAACCTCGTGCTGGCACTCGCGCTCGTGGCGGTACTCGCCACGAATGTCGACATCAATGAGGCGGTACCGACATGGCGACGCCTCATCACGCTCGTCATGTCATTGACTATCGTCATTATTCCAATTCTTGGACGTATTGCACGAGCAGCAACTTTGGCTTGGTCGGGGCGCGAGTTCATCGTTGCTGCCCGTTCAATGGGGATGCGCGATCGGCATATCATCTCACGCCACATAGTGCCGAATGTACTGCCGGCACTAATCGCAGTCGGATTCCTTGCTGTTGGTGTTGTAATCATCGCCGAGGCATCGCTCTCGTTGCTAGGTGTCGGCATCCCCGATGGTGCGTCGTGGGGCGGGATGATCGCACGTGGTCGCAACGACCTTGAGTACAACCCCCATGCGCTCTACATCCCGATCATCGCACTTGCGTTTACGGTGATCAGCACCAACCATGTGGGCGATGTCCTGCGTGGAAAACTCGACCGACGTGAAGGACGCCTGTGAACTCGATGATGTCCATCGGAAATTTGCATGTTCGGTTTGCGACGCCGTTTGGTTCACTCGAGGCCGTGCGCAGTGTTGACCTTGAGATTCCCGCGGGGGCCAGCGTGGGCATAGTCGGAGAGTCGGGTTCGGGAAAAACGGTGGCATGTCGGGCAGCAATGGGTTTGCTGTCGGGCAGCAATGTGCAGCGAGATGGCACGGTCGTGTTCGACGGCAAAGAACTCACGGCGATGACGCGCGAGGAAGTGCGCAACGAGTTCGGTACTGGCATGGCCATGATCTTCCAAGACCCGATGACTGCGCTCAACCCGGTGCGACGTATCGGTACACAGTTGTCGGAGAGTTTGCGTCTGCGGCTCGGCATGGATAAAAAAGCTGCGCTGGCTCGCAGTGCTGAACTGCTTTCACTCGTTCGTATTCCCGACCCGGAAGCGATGTTGAAGAAATTCCCCTACCAGTTGTCCGGTGGCATGCGTCAGCGCGTGATGATTGCCATCGCCATCTCGTGCAACCCGAAATTGCTGTTTGCTGACGAACCCACGACCGCGCTCGATGTGACGGTGCAGGCACAGATTCTGCAGTTGTTGTCCGAACTGCGAAGAGATCTCAAGATGTCGATGGTCCTTATTACACACGATCTGGGCGTCGTCGCCAATCACACCGATTTCGTCGCGGTGATGTATGCGGGAGAAGTGGTGGAGCAGGCGACCACAGCAGAGTTGTTTGCCAACATGAAGATGCCGTATACGCAGGCGCTGCTCAACTCGATTCCAAACATCGAGATGAAGAGTGGTGAGCGACTGCAAGTGATCGAGGGGCGTCTGCCGAACCCGGTGGATCGGCCCAAAGGTTGCGGTTTCGTGACACGCTGCAGCTACGCGCAGCAGAAGTGCCACGACGAACATCCACCGCTCCTTGATGCTGGTAACGGTCACTTGTATCGCTGCTGGTATCCACTCGGTCATACGATTGCAAGGAAGCCGTAATGGCCGGCTCTGGCGTTGCGCACATGCGCAATAATGACGAAGTCGTACTCGAAGTACGAGACCTCGTCGTCGAGTTCAAAGCAGGCGGTGGGCGAGTAGTCAACGCCGTTTCGAAAATCAGCTTCGATGTGTGCCGTGGGGAAACCTTGGCCATCGTCGGTGAGTCGGGCTGCGGTAAGACCACGCTCGGCAAGGCGGTATTGCAACTGCCGCCACCGAACTCTGGCGATGTCATCTTTGAAGGCACCAATCTCAGCAAGTTGCCCAAGGAGCAATTACGTTCGGCGCGTACCGCGATGCAGATGGTATTTCAAGACCCGATTTCTTCGCTCGACCCACGAATGATGGTGCGAGACCTGATCGAAGAGCCACTGTGGGTGTGGGAGCGGGGTAGCGAAGAGGAGCGTGCCGTGAAGGTGCGTGAACTGCTGAATAATGTCGGTCTCGATCCCGAACTCGTGCTTAACCGACGCTCGTATGAGTTCTCCGGTGGTCAGTGTCAGCGCATCAGCATCGCCCGCAGCCTCGCACTCGAGCCGCGCATGCTGATCTGCGATGAACCAGTCAGTGCCTTGGACGTGAGCATCCAGGCCCAAATCCTTAACTTGCTGCAAGACATGAAGGATCGCTACGGCCTGACGATGATCTTCATCAGCCACGACCTCGCCGTGGTGAAGGCCGTGAGCAACCGCATCATGGTGATGTACCTCGGCAAGATCTGCGAGGTCGGTTCACCCGATGTCATCTACTCCAAACCTGCCCACCACTACACCAGTGCGCTCATCAACTCCGTACCCATTCCCGACCCCACCCGCAAGCGCACGACGGTGCCCTTGCAGGGTGAGCCTCCGTCCCCGGTGGCACCGCCGTCGGGTTGTCGATTCCGCACGCGGTGCCCAGCCGCCACGGAGAAGTGCGCTGCCGAGGAGCCGCAGTTGCGCGAGGTATCTCCCGGCCAGTTCGTGGCCTGCCATCACCCGCGGAGCTGACCATGGCACCGCCCAGAGCGGCGTGGAGGGCTGATTTTCATCTTTAGCCCAGCCAGTGGACGCTGGATATGACAATTGACATACCTCATACCCCGCTTGTACGGTTGTGTCCATTGAGCACCCAGGAGGGTCCAAATGAACAAGTTATCCCGAGGCAATCACCGCAAAGTGGCCTTCGTAATGGCAATGGCACTCGTCGCGTCTCTCAGCCAAGTCGCACCTGCTGCCGCAAAAGGTGACGACATCGTCATCCTGATTGGCGAGAAAGACTCTGGCTGGTGTGCGCAAGATTCGCCGGGTCTTGATCAGATTTCAGCTAAGAACGCTGTCGCAGAAACGCTGACGATAATGAACGAAAAGGGCAAGATCGTTCCCTACCTCGCCAAGACGGTCGAGAACTCTGCTGACTTTAAGACCTGGAAATTCACACTTCGAGAGGGCATCTACTTCCACGACGGTGAAGAACTCACGGCAGCGACCGTGCTCGCCAACGTGGCGGCCAACCTCGGTCTCAATCCACTCATTCCCGCCTCCTTGCCCGCAATCGCGTGGCAGGACGGCTTCGGAGGTGTCACGTCGCTCGCCCAATTTGCAGCCAAGGCACAGGCTCTTGGCAAGTATGTCGTGCAGTTCAACCTTCCCGCACCCCGGCCGTTGTTCAATGAGTCGTGGTACGCCAACGGACGCCCCGTGATCTGGTCGACCAAAACGCTACAAACCAAGGCTTGTGGCACCACAGTGGGGGCAGGTACGGGCCCGTTCAAGATCAGGAGTAAGGGCGTAGACCAGTTCCAGACCGTTCTTGAAGCAAACCCCAACTATTGGCGAAAAGATGCTGCCGGCAAAAGACTGCCGAAGGCGGCAACGGTGACATACAAGGTGGTGCTGGATGCCGCTCAACGCACAAACGCGCTGGTTAAAGGTCAAGCTGATATCGCAACGTTTGGTGCCAGTTCGGGGCCGCAACTCAATGAGATGAAAAAGAACGCGAAACTAGTTCTCTTCGAAGGTAGACGCGATACCACATGGTCGTTCCATATGAATACGACCGCAGCGCCATTCAACAGTAAGAGTGCGCGACTGGCTTTCTCGTATGCAATTGATCGTGAGGCTCTCGCCAAGGTCGTAGCAAAGGGGAACGCGGATGCGGCGTACTGCTTCGGGGCGACGTACCACCCGTACAACCTGTCGAATGGCGGAAAGAAGAAATGTGCGACATTCGATTTGGCCAAAGCCAAACAGTACGTGGCCGCCTACAAGACCGAGACGGGCAAGGATCTGACGGTACTGCTTCCAACTACGGAGTCAACCGAGTCGGCAAAAGCAAACCAAGCGGTGTGCAACATGCTGAAAAAGGCCGGTGCCGCCTGCTCGCTAATGCCGCCCGTCACTGCCACTGCCGTAATCCTGCGAGGATTCGCGCTACAGCAGCAGGTGTCGTGGTTCAATGTCGTAGCTGGCTATTCGCCAGCGTTTGCAGATCTCTTTTCGCGCAAGACGAACCTCGAGCTGTCAGGTTTCCGATTCACCAATCCTGGTTTGGCAGCCTGTTTCCAAACTGCTCTTGAGACCAATGCGGCTGCGAAGTATCAGGAGTGTGCGGCCGTATTGCATGGTGAGGCGTACTGGGTGCCGACCTATAACGAGGGTGGTTTCATTGTCGCGCGCAATACGGTCACCGGCCTCGGCGAGACACCGTTGCCCGTTGGGGGTAAGCGTCCTGTCGTTGGTCTTTCAGGGTTTGATATCGCATCTGTGAAGGTGAGCGACTAGACATTTTCAGTACACCAGGTGGGGTGGGCCGATTGCGTTCCCACCCCACCTAGGGGTGTCGCCGTATCGACAAGAGTGGGGGATTGGGCGTAATGAAATATCGTGTCGCTCTCAAGAACCTTGCAAAGGCAGTGCTCGTCCTCTTTCTTGTCACCTTCTCAATTTCGATTCTCGTTCGATGGCTGCCTGGTGACCCAATCGAGATACTGATGCCTTTTGCGACAGAGGAGGGCCGCGCTGCTCTCCGTGCTGAACTCGGGCTTGACATCAATGTCGTGCAGTATTATTTCAGCTGGCTCTTTGACCTTCTCCGTGGAGATTTCGGAGTCTGGTATGCATCGACCGGCGATGGTGGGGGCGTACCCGTGCGTTCGATGTTGGCGGTTGCGTTGCCTAGGAGCTTGTTAATCATGCTCTACACGATGGTTGTTTCCATCGTCTTTGCGGTGCCGCTCGGGATATTCCTTGCATATCGCGCCGAAACACGCACAGACAAAACAATCAGCAATGTGCTCTTTGCAGTCTCGTCAATCCCGAGTTTTGCGATTGGGCTGGCACTTGCGTTCGTGGTCGGAGTACAACTTGACCTTCTGCCAGTCATCGGTTACGTACCCTTCGCGGAGAACCCCTCCGAACATTTCAGATCGCTAGTGATGCCCGTTGTGAGTCTCTCGATCGGCTTGATCGCAACGTTCAGTCGTCTGTTGCGCGTTGACATGATTGCAACCCTCCGCGAGGACTTCGTCACGATGGCATCCTCAAAAGGCCTCTCAAACATGTGGATTTTGTGGCGTCACGTCCTTCGACCGTCCAGTTCAACGCTCATGACCTCTGCGGCACTACAGATGGGTGCACTCATCGGTGGTGCGGTCGTCATCGAATCTGTCTTTGCGTTGAATGGATTTGGAATGCTGTTGACGACAGCCATTGCAACCCGTCAGTATCTGGCTATTCAATCTCTCGTTGCACTGATTGCCATTGCCTACATCGTTTTTAATCTCATCGTTGATGTGCTGTACGCCGTCGTTGACCCACGAGTCCGAGGTGGGCGTGGCTAAGGGGAGGCCTGGCCCGTTGGGGTTCTATTTGGCAAGTGGGTGGTTGTTGGTTTGTGTCTTTACTGCGTTCTTCGGTGACTTTTTCCCATTGCCGAAATGGGACGAGTACGACTACGACAATCTCGGATTGCCACTGTTTTCCGACGGCCATCTGCTTGGAACCGACTACGACGGCTCAGACGTTTTGTCTGGGCTTGTGCATGGGGCACGCACATCGCTCGGTATTTCATTCACGGCCGTGTTTATCGGTTCCGTGATTGGTGGTCTCTTGGGTATCGTTGCGGCGTATCGTCGCGGTTGGGTAGACAGCGTGGTGACGATGTACTTCAACGTTTCGCTGGCGATTCCGACGATTGTGCTGACGTTGGTGATGGTTGCTTTGTTTGCAACCCCGAACGTTGACGATCCGTCTTCGGGTTGGCCGCGAGAGTTGGTGCTAATCATCTCGTTGACTTTGGTGATTATCCCAATTCTCGGACGCCTTGCGCGGGGCTCAGCCCTGTCATGGTCGGGCCGCGACTTTGTTCTGGTGGCGGAGTCGATCGGTATGAAGAAGCGATCAATCTTGCGGACACACATCATTCCGAACGTCCTGCCGTCAATGATGAGTGTCGCCTTTCTGGCAGCCGGAGTCGTCATCGTGATTGAGGGTGGGCTTGCAATCCTTGGTGTTGGCGCAAACCCGGGTGCGAGTTGGGGTTCCATGCTGGCAAAAAATCGGGGAGAGCTCGCCATCACACCACACACCACACTCGTGCCTGCAGGCGTTATCGGGTTGACTGTGATGGCACTCAACTACTTCGGTGATTATTTCCGTCTACGCATCGACGATCGCGAATCCCGAATATGAGCGCGCTCTTTGAGCTCGAAAACTTGCGAGTGCAATTCGATACGAAGCGAGGTAAGTTGCACGCAGTTCGCGGTGTGACGCTGCACATCGCAGCGGGCGAGTGTCTTGGCATCGTCGGAGAATCAGGTTCGGGCAAGACCGTGATGTGGCGGGCCGCTATGGGCCTGCTACGAGGCAAGAAGGTACACCGCAGTGGCAGCGTTCGCTTTTCGGGTCGTGAACTCCTCCCCATGTCGGCCAAGGAGGTTCGTCATTTCTGGGGCACTGAGATTGCAATGGTTTTTCAGGATCCGATGACAGCACTCAATCCCGTGCGACGAATTGGCTCGCAATTCTCTGAGGCTTTAGTTAAACGACTGAGAATGGACAAAGCGGCAGCAAACGAACGCGTGGTTGAACTCCTGCGCCTGGTGCGGATGCCTGAACCCGAAAAACTTGTTCGCAAATATCCTCTGCAGTTATCGGGAGGGATGCGGCAACGGGTGATGATTGCCATGGCCATCGCCTGCAATCCGAAACTGCTCCTGGCCGACGAACCGACGACAGCTCTCGATGTCACTGTTCAGGCCCAAGTGCTCGAGCTCTTGAGCGACTTGCGCGAGAAACTTGGCATGGGAATGGTGATCGTCACCCACGATCTCGGCATCGTTGCGGGGCACAGTGATCGAATTGCTGTCTTGTATGCGGGAGAAGTAGTTGAATTGGCGACGACGCGATCGCTTTTTGCCCGTACGAGGATGCCGTACACGGAGGCACTCCTCAAGTCGATTCCGCGACTTGACGGAAAACGCGGCGAAACCCTTCAAGCAATTGAAGGTGCGCCACCCGATCCGGTGGCACAGACTGCGGCATGCTTTTTTGCACCGCGTTGCAGGTACGCAACCGAAAAATGTCGAACGGAACATCCCGAACTCTTGGACGACGGCACTGGTCACTGGTACCGATGCTTCTACCCGCTCAAGGCACCTGCTCAATGACCAACAGTACCGTGCCGCACCTGCGCGATGATCGTGAGATTCTGCTGAGAGTTGAGAATCTCGTTGTCGAGTACACGACGAAAGCCGGCACGGTGCGGGCCGTCTCTGATGTCTCACTTGACGTTGCCGCTGGTGAGACGGTGGCAATCGTCGGTGAGTCGGGCTGCGGAAAGTCGACACTTGCCAAGGGCGTAATGCAACTCATTCCTACGGTTTCTGGCAAAGTGCTATTGAATGGCAACGATCTGGCGTCGTTAAAGGGTGAGGAGTTGCGTCGAGCCAGACCAAACATCCAAATGATCTTCCAGGACTCAATCTCGTCGCTCGACCCTCATCTGCGGGTACGTGAACTGGTTGAACAGCCTCTCAAAGTGTGGGGTCGCGGTACCGACGAAGAGCGTCGGGCGAAGGTGGACGATCTGCTGCGGTCAGTAAATCTCGACCCTGCAATCGTGGGTGATCGCAAACCGACCGAGTTCTCCGGAGGCCAATGTCAGCGCATCAGTATCGCCCGTGCGTTGTCGATCGAGCCGCAACTACTTGTCTGTGACGAGCCTGTTTCGTCGCTCGATGTGAGCATTCAGGCACAGATTCTCAACATTATTCAAGCGATGAAGATTCGCTACGGATTGTCGTTGCTATTCATCTCGCACGACCTGGCGGTCGTGCGTGCAATCAGTGACTGCGTGTATGTGATGTACCTCGGAAAGGTCTGCGAGGTCGCGCCACCAGAGAGACTCGCGTCATCACCGGCCCACCATTACACCCACGCGTTGGTGTCGGCCGTGCCGATTCCGGATCCGACGGTTGGCCGCCGTCGCGCAATCTTGGAAGGTGAACCACCGTCGCCGACGAACCCACCGTCTGGCTGCCGATTCCGCACACGGTGCCCGGCCGCCACGGAGAAGTGCGCTGCCGAGGAGCCGCAATTGCGTGAAGTGAGCCCAGGCCAGTTCGTGGCCTGTCATCACCCACGCGGCTAATTTCCCCGCTCGTTGCCCCGGGCGCTACCCGATGGGTCGGTGCTGACCAAGCGTTTACTTTCTGTTCGCTTCGTCGTATGACTACCGTCACCCGGGGCTAGCCTGACCCGCCAATGAGCCGAAACCTCGGTTCGCAACAAGGGGAGAATCACTCAATGAAAAAGCAAGTAGCAAAGCTCGTCGCCGGGCTCACCGTTGCGGCGCTCGCTGCGCTGTCGATGCCGACCACATCGGGTGCCGCAGCAACGCTGCGCATCTGGGCCGACGCCGACCGCAAAGCGTCCGTCGAGAAGGTTGCCGGCGTATGGGGCAAGAAGAACGGCGTCACGGTCACCGTGGTCCAAAAGGACTTCGGCAAGATTCGCGACGACCTGAAGACCGTCGACGTCGCAACGGCGCCCGACGTGATCGTCGGAGCACACGACTGGGTCGGCGAACTTGCGGCCAATGGTTCGGTCATTCCGTTGACCGTGTCCAAGTCTGCGTCAGCCAAGATTCCGTCGTACGCGCTTGATGCGTTCTCATACGCCAATGCCAAAGGCAACAAGGTGCTCTACGGTGCACCAGTGGCGCTCGAGAACGTCGGACTCGTCGTGAACACCAAGGTGGCCAAGGTGCCCACCTCGTTCGCGGACATGGTGTCTCAGGCAACCGCATTCCAGAAGAAGGCCGCGGGCAACTTCGGTCTCGTGATTCCTGGTGGCGACGCGTACCACAACTATCCGCTGTTCTCGGGCCTCTGTGGCTACGTGTTCGGTAAGGACGCCAAGGGCAACCTGAACCCGAACGACGTCGGTGTCGGCAACGCGAAGTTGCTCGCCAACGCGGGCGACGTTGACTCGTGGAACAAGAGCGGTCTGCTTTCGTCGAAGGTCGACTACGGCATCGCCAAGAACGCCTTCCTTGCTGGCAAGGCTGCGTTCTGGGTGACCGGTCCGTGGGAAAAGGACACGCTCGATAAGAGCGGCCTGAAGGTCAAGATCGTCCAGATGCCGAAGAACAAGTGTGACTCGGTGCCGTTCCTCGGCGTGCAGGGGTTCATGGTGACCAAGTTCGCCAAGAGCCACGGCGTGGAGAGCCAGGCTCGCGATCTCGTCGGCAGCTACATGTTGTCGGCTGGCGCGCAGACACAGCTTTCGTCGGAGAATGGTCGCGCACCGGCCAACACCGACTCGGCTGCCAAGATCGATGATCGCCTGCTGAAGGAGTTCGCAGCCGCCGGCAAGGGCGGCGTGCCGATGCCGAACATCCCTGAGATGAGCTCCGTGTGGGGCGATCTCGGCACCGCATGGACCAACGTGTTCAAGGGAGCAGATGCAACGTCGGCGAAGACAGCGTTCCGCACTGCCGGAAAGAACATCAAGGCCAAGATCGGCTGACGAGTTCTTAACTCGCAACGAGCGGGGCGGGGGCTGTCACCAGCCCCCGCCCCGTTTCGTTGTGCGAGAGTAAGTGCACCGCAACATGAATGTCCCACGCGAGACCAATCTGCACATGACGTCAGGCAAGGGTGTCGTGTACCGAGCCTCGTGGTTGGCGTGGCTGATCTCGCTGTTCTCGGGTGTCGGCGGTCTGATCCTGAAGGTCGTGCTGCTCAGCCTGTTGAACGGCCTGGTCGGCTGGACGATCATCGTGCTGTTTACGCAAGACCGCCTTGCCTGGGCGCTCGGCACCGCTGCAGTTCTGGCGGTCTTTGACTTCATCTATTTGCGGCCAAACAAGCTGTTGCCGGCGAAGTTCATCCTGCCCGGCAGCGTGTTGTTGATTGCGTATCTCATCGTTCCGATATTTTTCACGATCAACACGGCGTTTCAGAAGTACTCAACGGGTCACGTGCTCACGAAGTCTGAGGCGATTACCACCAACATCGAGCAAAACGTCGTGCAGGGCGAGAAATTCTTCATGATGACGCCCGCCCGCGACGCATCGGGTGCGCTCGTGCTGGTGCTCGTCGACGACACCAGCGGTCAGACGTACCTCGGGCGTGCCAACGGCCTCGAGGAAATCGACCCTTCCTCCGTGCAGGTGGATGAGTTTGGCGATGTGCTGCCACCAGCCGGGCTTACGGCGCTGGTCGGCGATGAATTGTTCGGGGCGGATGCCGAACTCGCGGCATTCGAGGTGCCCCTTGACGGTGGCGGTGTGATTCGAACTGAAGGAATCTCGGGCGCGTACGAGTCGGAGCCCGGCTTTGAATACGACGAGGCACGCGACATGCTGATCGCGACCGACACTGGTGTCGAGTACAGCGACAACGGACGCGGTTCGTATGTGAACCCGTCGGGCGACGAGCTCGTGGTGGGGTGGCGCGAGTACGTTGGTTTTGAGAACTTTACGGCGGTGATCACCAACCCGCTCGTGCGACAACCCTTTTTGCGGGCCTTCGTGTGGACGATTTCGTTTGCGGCATCAACCGTGCTCATCTCGTTTGCCATCGGGCTCTTCCTCGCCAAATTGCTCGACAAGCCGAAGTTCCGTTTGAAGAAGATGTATCGCTCGCTGTTGGTGGTGCCGTATGCGATACCCGGGTTCTTGTCGTTGCTCGTCTTCAAGGGGTTGCTCAACGACGACTACGGGCTCATCAACAAGTTGCTGCCGTTCGACGCGCCGTGGTTGTTCGACCCATGGTGGGCGAGGCTCTCGGTGATTCTGGTGTCGGTGTGGTTGACCACGCCGTATTTCTTGCTCGTGTGCATGGGTGCGTTGCAGGCGATTCCGGCCGAACTCGTGGAGGCGGCGCGGGTCGACGGTGCGACTCGTTGGCAGGTATTCAAGAAGGTGACGTTGCCCCTCCTCCTCGTCGTGGTGACGCCGCTCTTGATTGCGTCGTTCGCCTACAACTTCAACAACTTCAACAACGTGTTCTTGTTGACTGGCGGCGGACCATCGTCGGATGATCAATCGGTTGCCGGTGCAACCGACATCCTCATCTCCTACACCTACAAGTTGGCGTTCGAAGCCGGCAAAGGTCAGGACTATGGCTTGGCAAGCGCGATTTCGATCTACATCTTCTTCATCGTTGCCGCGATGTCGGCGAGTGGCTTCCTGCGTTCGAAGGCACTGGAGAACATGAAATGAGCGACCCGACACGGCGCAAAGGCGACGACTGGTGGCGTCATACGATTCTCTGGATTGCGGTCGTGCTCGCCGTGTTTCCGCCGTTGTACGTGGTGACGGCGGCATTCAACGGCGACCAGACGTTGTCGGGCACGAGTCTGATTCCGCGCAGTTTCACGCTGGAGAACTTCAAGGGCTTGTTCGTGCAGAAGGAAGGTGGCGCGGAGGTGTTCTTCGTGCGGTGGTTCCGCGCTTCGGTGATCATCGCCGTGCTGAACGCGTTCTTCACGGTGTTCATTGGGGCTTTGTCGGCATACGCCTTCAGTCGATTCCGTTTTCGCGGACGACGCATGGGCATGCTCTTTTTGTTGTTGATCCAGATGTTCCCCGGCTTGTTGAACCTGGTCGCGATCTATCTCATCGTGCTGCGCACCGGGGAAGTGATACCGGCGCTCGGGCTGAACAAGTTGACGGCACTGCTGCTCGTGTATCTGTCCGGTGCAATGAGCGTGAACCTCTGGCTGATGAAGGGCTTCTTTGACTCGATCCCGAGCGAACTCGACGAATCGGCGCGCGTCGACGGTGCGACGCCCGCACAGATCTTCTGGGGTGTCATCCTTCCACTTGCTGTGCCGGTGCTGTCGGTGGTGGGCATGTTTGCCTTCGTCGGCACCCTGAACGAGTTCATCACGGCGAGCGTGTTGCTCGAGACGGTCGACAACTTCACCTTGCCGCTCGGACTGCAGAGTTACATCAGCACCAACTTCGAAGAGAACTGGGGCTCGTTTGCCGCCGGTGTCTTGATCGCGCAGATCCCGGCGATCATCGGGTTCATCTTCGTGCAGAAGTACATCATCTCCGGTCTCACACAGGGCTCGGTGAAGGGATGAGCCTGTTGTCGGCACCGCACCACGACGGCTCGGCGATGTACGTGGAACGGCTCGATTGGCGACTGGGTGGTTCGGCACGAGTTCGACTGCGGGTGCCGCACCCTGCGGCTATCAATGCAGTCGCCGTTCGTTATACCCACGACGGTGAGCAGTCCTGTTTGCCGATGACGCACGAACACTGTGCGGCGCGTGAATCATGGTGGACGTTCGCCGTACCGCTCACGAATCCGCTCGTCTCGTATCGCTTCTTGTTGGTGTCGCGGGACAACCCCGACAAGTGGCTCAACGCGACGGGTATCCACACCCACGACACCCCCGATGCCGACGATTTCGTGTTGCGGGTCGATGTGCCGTATCCGCAGTGGCCGGTGCGTTCGGTGGTGTACCAGATTTTCCCGGACCGTTTTGCAACGAGCGAACTCGATGTTGCCTTGCCATCCTGGGCGCGCCGACGCGCGTGGAGCGAATTGCCGCAGGGCCCCGACTGGAGCAGCGAAGTATTCGGCGGCGACTTCTATGGCGCCGCCGAACATCTCGACCACGTGGCGAGGCTCGGTGCGGATGTGGTGTACCTCACGCCGTTCTTTACGGCGAGAAGTGCCCACCGATACGACGCCGCCACATTCGATGAGGTTGACCTACTACTCGGCGGCAACGAGGCACTCGAGGCACTGAACAAACAGGCACACGCTTGGAACATGCGCGTGCTGGGTGATCTCACGCTCAACCATTGCGGCGTGGCGCACCCGTGGTACGCGCAGGCGACGAGCGGTTCGGCGGCAAAGGAACGTGAGTATTTCTACTTCGAGCGAGGCAGTGATGGCGTCGAGCGCCCGGCAACATGGTTGGGGGTCGGCTCACTGATCAAGTTGAACTTCGCCAGCAACGGCTTGCGTGAGGTGGTGTACCGCCATCATGACGCAATCGCCAAGCGTTGGTTGCGTGGCGAGAACGGGCTCGACGGTTGGCGTATCGATGTCGCCAACATGATGGCGCGTCGCGCCGATCACGATGTATCGCACGAAGTGTCGACGGAGTTCGTTGCCGCGTGTCGCGACGAGAAGGCCGAGTCGTACGTGGTCGGTGAGCACTTTCAGGACGGCCGCGCTGATTTGGCGGCCGGTGGATGGCACGGGGTGATGGCATATTCGGCGTTCACCCGACCCGTCTGGGCGTGGCTACGCGGCGAGCAGTTACCGCCCGAGTTTCCGCAGTCGTTCCTCGGATCAGGCTTTGGTGTGCCGAAGCGTGACGGCGTGTCGATGGTGGCAGCGATGAAGGCGTTCACGGCGGGAGTTCCGTTCGACGCCGTGTTGCGCTCGTGGCTGATTCTCGACAGCCACGACACGCCACGCTTTCATGTGTTGACGGGCGACCAGCGGCGCACCAAAGTGGGTGTCGGTCTGCAGATGTCGCTGCCAGGCGTTCCGATGGTGTGGATGGGCGACGAGATTGGCTTGGGTGGCACCTCGTGTGGTGAGGACTCGCGACGACCGATGCCATGGAATCGTGAGAACGAGTGGGACCACGACCTCTTTGCGTGGTACGCGCAGTGCATTGCGCTTCGTCGCGTGAGTGGCGCACTCGCAGTCGGGTCGTTGCGTTGGGTGCATGTCGGTAGCGACGTCGTCGTGTATCTGCGTGAGAGTGCCGACGAGCGAATTCTGTGTGCTGCATCACGGGCCGTGCATGCACCCGTGCAGATTCTTGCTGCAGAGTTGGAATGCGAACGGATACAAACACTCGTCGGATCTGATGTCGTGGTCGTCGACGGTCGTGTGGTGTTACCCGCGGATGGTCCAGCATTCCACATGTGGCGACTAACGGGTGGATTCGCCAGCTTCGCCCAAGGTTCAACTCAACAGAATGCATCGACGGAGGTAGCTCGTGGCTGAAGTGAGATTCAAGAACGTCGACAAGGTGTTCGACAATGGTGTGAAAGCAGTTGCGGATCTATCGCTCGACATCCGCGACGGTGAGTTTCTCGTTTTGGTTGGTCCGTCGGGCTGCGGCAAGACCACGGCGTTGCGTATGGTGGCTGGCCTCGAGGCGATTTCCGCCGGAACCGTCGCCATCGGGGGCACCGTCGTGAACGACCTCACCTCCAAAGACCGTGACATCGCGATGGTGTTCCAGAACTACGCGCTGTATCCGCACTTGTCGGTGGCGGACAACATTGCGTTCGGTTTGCGATTGCGCAAGGAACCAAAAGAGAAGATCGCCAAACAAGTGGAATGGGCGGCGTCGCTACTGGATCTCGTGCCGTACCTCAACCGTCGCCCGAAAGAGTTGTCCGGCGGGCAGCGTCAACGTGTGGCGATGGGTCGCGCCATCGTGCGTGAGCCGAAGGTGTTCTTGATGGACGAGCCGCTTTCCAACCTTGATGCCAAACTGCGCGTGCAGATGCGTGCCGAGATCGCCAATTTACAGAAACAACTCGGCACGACGACCATCTATGTGACCCACGATCAGGTAGAGGCGATGACGATGGGTGATCGTGTCGCGGTGATGAGCATGGGAATCTTGCAGCAAGTCGCCGAACCGCAGGTGTTGTACGACGCACCGTCGAACGTATTCGTTGCCGGCTTCATCGGCACACCACCGATGAATCTGTTCGAGGCGCGCATCGAGAGAGACGGCGATTACGTGGCGGTGGTGTTGGCCGGCACTCGCATCCCCATGCCCAAGGATCGCGACTGGCGGTACCCACGTTTGGTGGAGTACGTAGGGAAGCAGATCGTGCTCGGTGTGCGTGCCGAAGACGTGTATGCAGCGGAAACCAAGCCGGGATGGCCGTCGATCAAGGGTCGCCTCGGCCTCTTGGAGGCGCTCGGCTCGTCGCAGATCGGATATCTGCACATCGATGCCAACAAAGTGGCGACCACGACCACCGCGCAGACGGCGTCGACTCGCGCCGAAGACCTGCCGACTGAGGCCGCCAGCAGTTTCGTGACGAACCTCGTGGCGTACTTTCCGCCGCGCATGCCGCTGAAACTCAACAGCGAGGTGAACGTCGCGTTCGATGTGGCCAACCTGCACTTCTTCGATGCTGACTCCGGTGCAGCGCTTCGTTAGTCGCGCCCTCGTCGCCGCCGCGCTGCTGTCGGCGGCAGCGTGTGCGGGTAGCGATACCAGCGAATTGCCACCCGCACCGGATTCGCCCGACGAAGCCACGTTGCTTGAGTCGCTGGCCGCACCGATCGTCTACTCCGACTTTGCATCGCGAGTGATCTACTTCGTCATGACCGATCGCTACGCGAACGGCGACACGGCGAACGACGCCGGGTACCTCACCGGGCAGCGCAAAGTGACCGGGTACGACCCAACGGACATCGGGTTCTTCCACGGTGGCGACCTGAAGGGACTCACCGGCGGTTGTACCAATCCCAAGACCGGGTTGCAGCGGCTGGCTGACCTCGGTTTCAACGGCATCTGGATCACACCACTCGTCGTGCAGCGCACGGTGCAGGGTGACAGTGCGGCGTACCACGGGTACTGGGGTATCGACTTCACGACGTTGGATCCGCGCTTTGGCACGGAGGCTGACTTGAAGGCGTTCGTTGACTGCGCACACTCGCTCGACATGAAGGTGTATCTCGATGTGGTGGTCAACCACACCGGTGACGTCATTCTGCTCGTGGGTGGCAGCGGCTTTGTGGAGGAACCAGAGCCCGCTTACGAGGCATATGTGCTACCAGGCGAAGCAAACCTGAAGAAGCCCGCGTGGATGAATGACACGGCGAACTACCACAATCGTGGCGACATCAACTGGGGTGGATGCAGTCAGGCATGCACCGAACAGGGTGACTTCTCGGGTCTCGATGATCTCTACACGGAGAAGCCGGAAGTGGTGGACGGCCTCGCCGAAGTGTTCGGGAGTTGGATCACTCGCTTCAAGTTCGACGGTTTCCGCATCGACACCGCCCGTCATGTCGATCGCAAGTTCTACGAGCGTTGGGTGCCACAGATTCTCGCGACTGCAAAGTCGGCGGGTATCGATGACTTTGAGATTTTCGGTGAAACCTGGATCATCGAGCCGATCGAGCAGAGCACCTATGAGCGCGAGTGGGGGATCCCGAACCAGCTCGACTTTCCGCTCTATGACGCGGTGGCTCGCTACGCAGGTGGGCTTATCGGTGCAGGTCCGATCATGCTGCGACTCGACGACGACGATTACTCGCGCACGGCCGATGGCCGCGCCCCGACGCCCGGCACCTTCATCGGCAACCACGACATCGGGCGCACGGCGATGGTGATCAAGATGCAGTCCGGTGCGGAAGGTAGCGAATTGCTGCAGCGCGTAAATCTCGGCCACAGCCTGCTGTATCTGTTGCGTGGTGCGCCGATCATCTACTACGGCGACGAATACGGCATCATCGGCACCGGAGGCGACAAGGAGGCGCGCCACGATCTCTTCCCGACCCAGGTGACGTCGTGGCAGAACCAAGAACGTGTCGGTAGCAAGCCGATTGGCACGGGCTCCTCGTTCGATGTGGTCGGGCATCCGGTTGGCGAGCACCTCCGTGAACTTGCACGGTTGCGCAGGAGTGTTCCGGTGTTGTGGCGTGGTGCGACACTGCCGCGGGTGCGCGACTCGGGTGCGATGGCCATCAGCCGCTTTGACATGGCCGAGCAAGTCGAGTACCTCACACTGTTCAACAACTCATTACAAGAAGTCACACTGGCGGTGCCGACATCGTCGCCGAACGCGCTGTTCGAATCGGTGTGGGGCAGGGTGAACGGTGCAAAGGCCGACGCTGCGGGTGAGGTCGCGCTGAAGATTCCGGCGCTGTCGGCAGCCGTGTTGCGTGCCGACTCCCGATTTGTGCTCGAAAAATCGGCACCCGAGATTTCGGTCGGGGAGGACGACTTCAGCGACCTGTGGTTGGTCTCCGCGGAGACTTCCGCGTCGCCCCAGGAAGTGTCGTTCATGGTCGACGATGGATCTGGTTGGCGACGCATCGCCGTGGATGACTCTGCGCCGTATCGCGGATTCATCTCGCGCGAGTCGTTCGCCGACGGTGCCACCGTGCGAGTCGCCGCCGTTTCGAGGTTTGCCGATGGATCGTTGTCACGAAGTACCATCGTGTCTTTTACGAACAGCAGGTAGGTGAGCAGTGACAACGCACGAGTGGTGGCGTCATGCCGTGGTGTACCAGATCTATCCAAAGTCGTTCGCCGACGGAAACGGTGACGGTATCGGTGACCTGCCCGGCGCGATATCGCGGCTCGACTATCTCCGCGACCTCGGCGTTGATGCCGTGTGGTTCAGCCCGATCTTCCCCAGCCCGCAGTGCGACGGCGGCTACGACGTCTCCGACTACCGCGACATCGACCCCGTCTTTGGTTCACTCGCCGACGCCGAGACGTTCATTCGCGAAGCGCACGCGCGTGACATCCGCGTGATTCTCGACGTGGTGCCCAACCACACGAGCAGCAAACATCGCTTCTTCCTCGAAGCGCTGCAATCGCCGCCTGGCTCACCGGCTTGGCAGCGCTACCACTGTTTGCGCGGCAAGGGCGACAACGGTGAGCTGCCGCCGAACAACTGGCTCTCGATCTTCGGTGGCATCGCGTGGACGGAGATTCTCGACGCCAGCGGAACGAAGACCGGATGGTGGTACCTGCACTTGTTCGACACACACCAACCAGACGTGAACTGGAATCACCCCGACATCGAGCGCGAATTCGACGACACGCTGCGATTCTGGTTCGACCGTGGTATCGACGGCATCCGTATCGATGTGGCGCAGGGAATGATCAAGGAAGCCGGCTACCCCGACGTGCGAGACAGCAATGATCCGGCATTGCTCGACCCGCACGCCAAACCATATTTTGATCAGCCCGGTGTGCACGATGTGTACCGACGTTGGCGCAAGATCGCCGATTCATACGATCCGCCGCGTGTCTTCGTCGCCGAAGCGTGGCTGGACACGCCCGAGAAGCGCGCTCGATACCTGCGTGCCGACGAACTGCACACCGGTTTCAACTTCGACCTGCTCACCGCCGAGTGGAATGGCGAAAAGTGGCGCAACATCGTCACGGCGTCGATGGCGGCAGATGCCTTGGTCGGCGCCCCCACCACGTGGGTAACGGAGAATCACGATGTGCGTCGTGCGCCGACCCGATACGGCGGGCGAGTCGTGCACCGTCAGGTGGCGACCGCGGAACATCTGGCGCTCGGGCGAGTGCGATCGCTGGCGGCGATGTACACGATCTTGGCGTTGCCGGGCACGACGTATTTGTTCAATGGGCAGGAACTCGGGTTGGAGGAGGTCATTGACCTCGACGACGCGCAGCGCCAGGATCCGCACTTCTGGCGCACGAAAGGCGAGCACCTTGGTCGTGACGGCTGTCGTGTGCCGTTGCCATGGCGGCGTGCGGGCGCCAACTTCGGTTTTAGTGCGCAGGGCGGTTCTCCTGCGTGGCTCACTCAGCCCTCCACGTGGTCGGGGTTGTCGGTAGAGGTACAAGCTGGCGATGCAGCATCATTACTCTCGCGTGTCCGCGCGGCGATTGCCATTCGTCGTGGAAGTCAAGCGCTGTTGCGTGGATCATTTGCGTGGGATGAAACGTTGTGCCGGGATGGCATCGTGGCGTTTCGTCGCAGCGTGGCGGGCGAACCGACGGTGCTGTGCGTGGCCAACATGGGCACTGCACCATCGCCGAGCGTCAATGGAGAGTTGCTGGCGGCGTCAGGCGAAGTGGGTGACGGCAGCGCGCACGACGGCAGCGCGCACAATGGCATAGTGCCACCCGATACCACCGCGTGGTTTAGGCTCGGGCCCGATGTCGCAGCGTCCGAACATCATTCTTGATTGCGATCCCGGGCACGACGACGCGTTTGCGCTGATCGTCGCTGCCAAATTCACGAATCTTGTCGGTGTCACCACCGTCGCGGGCAACGCCGCGCTCGAACTCACCACACGCAACGCACGAATCATTCTCGACTTGTGTGGCTCGAGCGCGCCGCTGCACTCGGGGGCCGACCGCCCGCTCGTACAGCCGCCGGTGTTTGCCGACTATGTGCACGGCAAGAGCGGAATGGATGGCGCGACACTGCCCGAGCCGTCGCGACCGGCTGACTCGCCGCATGCCATCGACTTCATCATCGACACCGTGCGATCGCGAGACGATGTGTGGTTGGTGCCCACCGGGCCGCTCACGAACATCGCCCTCGCGCTCACGAGGGCACCCGACTTGGCGAGTCGTCTGGCAGGGATCTCGCTGATGGGTGGCGGGCGGCTCGGCAACCGCACGCCGACCGCCGAGTTCAACATCTGGCTCGACCCCGAAGCGGCCGCCACGGTGTTTGCTTGTGGTGCCCCGATCACGATGGCGGGGCTGCATCTGACCCACGAGTTTCAGGCGTCGCCCGAACGCATCGCACTGGTCGAACGGTCGCATGCCACACTCGGGCCGATCTTGGCGGGATTGCTGCGGTTCTTCAGCGGCACCTATGTGAACCGTCACCACGGCTTCGTCGGTGCAGCGATGCACGATGTGTGCTCGGTGCTTGCGCTCACGCACCCGACGTTGTTCACCACATCGCAGAAATTCGTGGGCATCGACCTCCACGGCAATCACACACGCGGCATGACCGTGATCGACGACAGGGCACTCGTCGATCGCCCGACGGCCAACGCGACGATGCTCGAAACCATCGACGCCGACGCCGGTTTCGCCGCGATTTGCGATGCCGTGCGCGCCTGCCCCTGATCAGCGGATGAGTGGCGCCCTCGGCAGGACTTGAACCTGCGACCACTGGCGCCGGAGGCCAGTGCTCTATCCGCTGAGCTACGAGGGCAGCGGTGCTGTCGTGATGCCCGACGCTATCTCGCGGGCTGCGGTGCTATCCGAACAATGTTCGCCACAATGAAAGGGTGAATGTTTCGGGCGTCGTTGTCGAGCGCATCAACGCCGTCGTGGCGCGGCTGTATCCCGACGCAGTCGGTGACCTCGATTCGGCGGCACGACCAAGCGACCGGGCCGACGCCCAGATCAACATCGCGCTGGGGCTCGCCAACAAGGTGGGCAAGAAACCGCGCGACGTGGCGCAACACATCATCGAGCAGCTCGACGTGCGCGACGTCTGCACGAAGGTGGAGGTGGCCGGCCCCGGGTTTCTGAATCTCACCTTTGCCGATCCACATCTCACAGCAGCGCTCGGTGCGGTCTCGCGCGACCAATCGCTTGGTGTGCAGCAGGCGGCTTCACCGCAACATGTGGTGATCGACTACTCGGCCCCGAATGTGGCGAAGGAAATGCACGTCGGACATCTGCGTTCGACGGTGATTGGTGATGCGCTCGTGCGGATGTGTGAGCGTGTCGGGCACCGCGTCGACCGCGAGAACCACATCGGCGACTGGGGCACGCCCTTTGGCATGTTGATCGAGCACCTCGTCGACCTCGGCGAAGTCGGTGCCGCACGCGAATTGTCGGTGGGGGATCTCGACGGGTTCTACAAGCAGGCGCGCGAGAAGTTCGACGGTTCCGAATCGTTCCAGCAGCGTGCACGAGCGCGGGTCGTGGCGTTGCAGGGTGGCGACGCAGAAACGCTGCGACTGTGGGGACTGTTGGTTGCCGAGAGCGCGCGCTACTTCGCAACGGTGTACGAAAAACTCGGGGTGAAACTCACGAACGACGACCTGCGCGGCGAAAGCGCATACAACCCGCTGCTGGCCGAGGTGGTGGAGCGACTGAAGGCGTTGTCGCTGCTCACCGTCGACGACGGGGCGGAAGTCGTGTTCGTCGACGGCTTCACCAACCGCGACAACGAACCGTTGCCGTTGATCATCCGCAAGAAGGATGGTGGCTACAACTACGCCACCAGCGACTTGGCCTGCGTGATCGACCGCGTCGAACGAATCGGCGCCACGCTGATGCTGTACGTGGTCGGGGCCCCGCAGGCCCAACATCTCTCGATGATCGAGGCCGTCGCCACGAAGGCCGGCTGGCTGAACCCGCCTGCACGCAAGGCCCCGCCCGCGCACGGTGCGTCGCCAGCCCGAATGGTGCATGTCGCCTTCGGCAGCGTGCTCGGTAGCGACCGCAAGATGTTGAAGAGCCGCGCGGGCGAGGCAGTGAAACTGATCGAATTACTCGACGAGGCAGTCGAGCGCGCCGACGCGTCGATTGCGCAGAAGAACCCCGAATTGTCGGTCGACGAGCGACGCAAGGTGGCGCGCATGATCGGTATCGGCGCGGTGAAATATGCCGACCTCGCCAACGACCGTATCAAGGACTACGTCTTTGATTGGGAGCGCATGCTGTCGTTCGACGGCAACACCGCGCCCTACCTGCAGTATGCACACGCACGGATCTGCAGCATCTTCCGTCGCGCAGGTGTGTCGCGCGAGTCGGCGCGCGCGGCGCAGATCACCCTCGCGCACGCCAACGAGCGATCGCTGGCATTGTGGTTGTTGAACTATGACTCCGCTGTGTGGGACGCGCTCGAGCGCTACAGCCCGCATCGGTTGTGCACGTATCTCTACGAACTCGCCACCCGCTACACAGCCTTCTACGAACATTGCCCGGTGTTGAAGGCCGAGAGTGATGCGATTCGCGACAGTCGGTTGGCGCTCTGCGACCTCACCGCCCGCGTATTGTCGGACGGCTTGATGATGTTGGGCATCGAATCCCCGGAGCAAATGTGAGCACGATCAGTCGTCACCTGCTGCCCGATACGTCCGTAGTGAAGAGTGGGCGACTGCACATCGGTGGCTGCGATGTGCACGAGTTGGCGGCGCAGCACGGCACACCGCTCTTCGTGTACGACGAGGTCCACCTGCGGGCCCGCTGTCGCGAAGCGGTGCAGGCATTCGGCGAGGATTCCGTCGTATACGCGACAAAGGCGTTCTTGTGTACCGCGATGGCGCGCTTGGCGCATGAAGGAGGTTTGTTGCTGGATGTTGCCACCGGAGGAGAACTACATGTCGCGCTCACGGCGGGCGTGCCGGCGCGTCGCTGTGTGATGCACGGCAACAACAAGAGCATGCGGGAACTGCGTGAGGCCATTACCGCCGGCGTGCGGCACATCGTCGTCGATAGTTTCGACGAACTCGACCGCATCGATGCCCTGGTCGCTGGCGGACTGCCGGCTCCGCGCGTGCAGTTGCGCATCACCCCGGGTGTGTACGTGCACACGCATGAGTTCGTGAGCACCGGTCAAAACGACTCGAAGTTCGGCTTCAACCTCGCCAATGGCGACGCCGAGCGCGCAATACACCGGGCCCGTGCGTCAACGTCGGTGGATCTGGTCGGCATCCACTGTCACATCGGTTCGAATGTATTTGCGACGGCGAACTTCACGAAAGCGGCAGAAGTGATGGTGAAGTTCTGCAATTCGACCGGGCTCGCGGAGTTGACGCTCGGTGGCGGACTTGGCGTTGCCTACCTCAACGATGAGCACGCACCGAGCATCACCGAGTGGGCCGCCGCACTGCGCACAGCCATCGCCGGGCTTGCCGCGAACGTCAAAGTGTTCGTCGAGCCAGGCCGGTCGATCGTCGCGTCGTCGGCGATCACGCTGTACGAAGTCGGCACGATCAAGCCGATACCTGGTGTTCGCACGTACGTTGCGGTGGACGGCGGGATGAGCGACAACCCGCGGCCCGTTCTCTACGGCAGCGGTTACGAAGCGTTCGTGCCGTCGCGATGCGATGATGAGCGCACGCAGGCTGTTCGTTTGGTCGGCAAGCACTGCGAGAGCGGGGATGTGTTGATCTCCGAAGCGGTACTGCCCGCCGACGTACGAGTTGGTGACGTGATCGCCACACCGGTCACCGGCGCTTACGGTCATTCGATGGGCAGCAACTACAACAAGGTGCCGCGACCCGCCGTGGTCTTCGTGCGCGACGGCTCTTCGCGCGTTGTGGTGCGCCGCGAAACGTACGAAGATCTCGTGCGCAACGACGTGACCGATAGCGTTTGATGCATGGCGAAAGCCGCCAATCGTGCGCAAAACACCGCTGAAATGGTGCGTGTTGGCGTGGTTGGCCACGGAGTGGTCGGCTCTGCGTTCACCGCGCTCGTCGCCCGTCAGCAAGAGACGATTGCGGCGCGCACCGGCATCACCCTCGAAGTCGTGCGCATTGCGGTGCGCGACGCCGGTAAGCACCCGTCGCACGTCGGCACGGCCGTCGTTTCGACCGATCCGTTGGCAGTTGCGACCGCCGACGATGTTGACCTCGTCGTCGAAGTGATGGGCGGCACGGCGCTCGCCAGTGACGTGATTCGCACGGCGCTAGAACATGGCAAACCAGTAGTCACCGCCAACAAGGCGCTGCTCGCTGCGCAGTCGGCCGACTTGTTCAAGATCGCCGACGAGCGTGGCATCGACTTGTTGTTCGAGGCGGCGGTATGCGGTGGGATTCCGCTCATTCGTCCACTGCGTGAGAGCCTGCGCGGCGAACCGATTCGACGCGTGCTCGGCATTGTGAACGGCACGACCAACTTCATCCTCACGCGCATGACCGAAGACGGGCTCGACTATGCCGCTGCCCTGCGCGGAGCACAAGAACTTGGCTACGCCGAAGCTGACCCGACCGCCGACGTGGAGGGTCTCGACGCGGCGGCAAAGATCGCGATTGTCGCCAACTTTGCATTCGGCGTGCATGTCGTGGTCGACGATGTTGCCGCCGAGGGAATCTCGAAAATCACCGCCGGCGACATCTCGATGGCCCGCAAGTTCGGTTATGTCATCAAGCTGCTCGGCGTGGCCGAGCGTGACGCAGGTTCGGGGGCCGTCAGTGTGCGCGTGAACCCGGCACTCGTGCACCTGCAGCATCCGTTGGCGAGCGTGCGCGAGGCGTTCAATGCCGTGCTCGTCGAGGGCGAAGCCTCTGGCTCGTTGATGTTTTACGGTCGCGGTGCGGGGGGCGACCCGACGGCGTCGTCGGTGCTCGGCGACGTGATTGACGCGGCGGTCAACCTGCGCAAGGGCACGCACGCCACACTCGGCACGTTCGCCAAGGCCGACTTTGCCTCGCCCGACGACATGCGCAGCGAGTTCATGATCACACTGGAAGTCGCCGATCGCCCCGGCGTGTTGCACGCGGTAACGGGTGTGTTCGCCCGCAACAAAGTGAGCATTCGCGCCGCCGAGCAAGATGGCATCGGGAGCGATGCGCGACTCGTCTTCCTCACGCACGACGCACGCACCGCCGATATCAAGGCGTGCATGGCGGAGTTTGCGCGACTCGATGTCGTCAGCAAGGTGGGCGGCTACCTCCGCATCATCGGTGCCTGATCACTTCGCAGCGGACGATTACGCATGAAGTACGTATCCACTCGCGGGCAAGCCCCCGCACTGTCGTTTTGCGACACGCTGCTTGCCGGCTTGGCGGTCGACGGTGGGTTGTATGTGCCGTCGGTGTGGCCACGGATCGCCCACGGTGACTCGGCGGCGCCATTCGCCACGCGTGCAGCAGCGATACTCGCGCCATACATCGGTGATGAGATCGAGACGAAGACATTGGGTGCGCTGTGCACCGACGCTTACGCAAGCTTCCGCGACCCACTCGTTGCACCGTTGCGCGAGTTGGGGGAGAACCGTTGGTTGCTCGAACTCTTCCACGGCCCCACGCTCGCGTTCAAAGACGTCGCGTTGCAGTTGGTTGGTCGGCTCTTTGATCACGTGCTTACGGCGCGTGGCGAACGCATCACCGTGGTGGGGGCCACCAGTGGCGATACCGGTTCGGCGGCGATCGACGGCGTGAAGTCGTGCCGCAACGTGTCGATGGTGATCCTGTATCCGCAGGGTCGCATCAGTGAAGTGCAGCGACGCCAGATGACCACCGTCGATGCGGCGAACGTGCACACCGTGGCGGTGGACGGCACGTTCGACGATTGTCAGGATCTCGTGAAGGCGATGTTCAACGACGCCAAGTTCCGCGAGGCGCACCGCTTGTCGGCGGTGAACTCGATCAACTGGGCGCGCGTGCTGGCGCAGACCGTCTATTACTTCACCGCCATCGAGCAGTTGCACAGGGTTGATTCACCACCGGTGTCGTTCAGCGTGCCGACGGGCAACTTCGGCAACGTGCTCTCGGGGTGGATTGCACGCCGCAGCGGTGCGAACATCGGCCATCTCATCGTCGGGTCGAACGCCAACGACATTCTCACGAGGTTCTTTGAAACCCAGCGCATGACCGCCGCCGATGTGGTGCCGACGTTGAGCCCGAGCATGGACATTCAGGTGTCGAGCAACTTCGAGCGTCTGCTGTTTGAGATGAATCATCGCGACGGCACAGTGACCGCCGATCAGATTGCGCGTTTTCGCACTTCGGGCGCACTCGCCGTGACACCTGCGCAATTCGGCGAGTGGATTCGCCCCGTATTCCGCGGTCACCGCGCAACCGACTCCGAGACACTCGAGGTGATTGCGCGCATCCACCGCGAGCATGGCGTGCTGATCGACCCCCACACGGCCGTCGGTGTGGCGGCGGCGGAGGCGTGCGCCACGGACGACGAAGCCGTCATAACGCTCGCCACGGCTCATCCGGCCAAGTTCGCTGACGCGGTGCAGCAGGCCACCGGCATCCGCCCTGAGTTGCCCGCCCACCTGGCCGACTTGTTGACTCGTCCCGAGCGCACCACGCAACTGCCGAACGACCTGGCAGCCGTGCAGCGGTTCGTTGCGAATGTTTCGGCGACGCGATAGAGTGAGGGTGCTCGGTTTCGCCGAGTATGCCCAACGCAGTCAAGTGGTTGACGCGAAAGCACCCTGACGAGCAAGCATCGCAAGGCGCAACGACCCTCGTCGTTGCCGTGAAAGAAGGACACTGTGGCAGCCCCGCAGCTAGGTCGAACCCAACTCGAAGAAAAGGACCGCGACGATCTCGCCCAGATCGCGTCTGCCCTCGGCTTGAAGGGTGTGGCGAAGGCCAGCAAAGCAGTGCTCATCGAAAAGATCCTGGAGGAAACCATGTCACCTGAACCACAAGAATCCGCACCGCGCGCTTCGGCACCGAAGGCGTCGAGTCGCGAGAATGCCGCCGCACCGCTCGGCGCTGGCGGCGAGCCGCTCTCGGAGTGGGAAGTCGAACTCGCCGAACACGAAGGAACGCCGATTGCGCCAGATGCCCGCGTCGAGGGCGAGTCGCGCGGCCGCCATGACCGCAACGATCGCGGCGACCGAAACGACCGCAATGACCGCGGCGACCGCAACTTCCGCGACCGCAACGATCGCGGTGACCGCAACGATCGCAACTTCAACGACGGTGGCGGACGCAACCGCAGGCGTCGTGGGCGTCGCCGCAGTGGTGGCCGAGATGACGGCCCGCAGGGTGACGATCGGTACGAGTTTGAGCAAGTGGAGTCGAACGAGCCGGTCAGCAACGAGCCCGTGAAGGTGGAGGGCTACCTCGACCTTCGTGATGAGGGCTACGGCTTCCTGCGCATCGGTGGCTACTTGCCGACGCGCAACGACGCGTATGTGTCGGTTCGTTTCACGCGACAGTTCGGTTTGCGCAAGGGTGACCACATCACAGGTCTCTCGCGCCCAGCGGGTCGCAACGAGAAGAACCCAGCCTTGCTCGAGGTGTACACCGTCAACGGTGGTGACCCGGAGAAGGCGCGCAACCGCAAGAAGTTCGAAGACCTCACGCCGTTGTTCCCCGACGAGAAACTCGGGCTTTCGACGTCGGGCGATCCGCTCAACATGACGGCGCGCATCATCGACCTGATCTCGCCAATCGGCAAGGGCCAGCGCGGCATCATCGTGTCGCCGCCGAAGGCCGGCAAGACCACCGTGATGAAAACCATCGCGACCAGCATCGAAAAGAATCACCCCGAGGTGAAGTTGATCGTGCTGTTGATCGACGAGCGCCCCGAAGAAGTCACCGACATGCGTCGCACCGTGAAGGGCGAGGTCATCGCCAGCACGTTCGATCGCCCGTCGGATGAACACACCGCGGTTGCCGAACTTGCGATCGAGAAAGCCAAGCGCATGGTTGAAGCCGGCGAAGATGTGGTCATCATCCTCGACGGCATCACGCGTTTGTCGCGCGCCTACAACCTGGCGGCGCCGGCGACGGGTCGCATCATGTCGGGCGGTATCGATGCGGGTGCGCTGTATCCGCCGAAGAAGTTCTTCGGCGCGGCGCGCAACATCGAAGAGGGCGGCAGCCTCACGATTCTTGCCACCGCGCTCGTCGAAACGAACAGCCGCATGGACGAAGCCATCTTCGAGGAGTTCAAGGGCACCGGCAACATGGAGCTGCGCCTCGACCGTCGTCTGGCCGAGCGTCGTATCTATCCGGCGATCGATGTGGATGCATCGAGCACCCGCCACGAGGAACTGCTGTTTGATCGCAAGCAGTTGCAGATGGTGTGGAAGCTGCGTCGCGTGTTGAGCGGACTTGCCGCTGACGGCAATGCCGCACCCGGCCTTGAGTTGCTGATTGATCGTCTGAAGTCGTTCAAGACCAACGACGAATTCCTCTCGGAAATCGCCAAGCAACCGACCGCCTGACGCGGTCGGTAGTGCTAGCCGACGGCCCACATCGTGGCGGCTGAGCAAGCAGAGTTCGCGCTGCGCCGTGAACGGCTGGCGCTACGCACTCGTATTTCGCAACTAGCGACCGCACCACCGAGCGGATTCGATGCGTCGTGGTTGGACAGCACGGAGAGTGCGAAGGATATTGACCTCGGCAATTTTGCGGCCGCCCTCGTCGGCAACACGCTGGCGGTGTCGACGACGACTCCTGATGCAGTCGAGTCGCGAACGTCGGCGCTTGCCGCTGCGCTGACCTGGTACGCCAAAGTTCCAGGGTCTGACTCGCATCGTGTGCTGCTGATCGATGCACAACAGTCGGGCGTCACGGCGCGCCAAGTCGCGAATTTTGCGGTGCCGGCGGTGGTAATCAATGCAAACGAGGGTGCGACGAACCTCGCAGTTGCGCAACCTGCACCGCACCTCACGCCAGTCGAGCCGCGCGCCAGCCACCTCGCCTTCACCGACATGTTCTACCGAGCCGGTGCCGACGTCGTCATTGAACACGGCATCGTCGCTGCGGAAGTGGCGGGGCTCGAAGTCGCGCGCGTAATTGACGAAGACGGTCGCGCGAAGGTACGAATCGGTGTGGGGGTGCACGACCGCGAAACGTTCCGGATGTTGTACGGCGATGAAGCCACACTCGAGCAGTTGCACGGTGTGGTTACAACGGTTGCCGCACATCGCCAGCCGGGCGCAGCGTCACATCCGCTGAACCTGCTGGCCCCCGAACGCGCGTTGCGCCATCGCGCCATCAAGACCCCGCAGACCCTGGGACTCGCATCGTTGCATACTGCCGAACCACCGGTGCCGCGCACCAACCTGAAGGACAGCGTGCCGTGCTGCGCGACTGGGCGGGCCAACGACGGTGATGATGTCGTCGTGGTGTTCGTCGCGGGTGTCGACCTGGACGCCGTTCCCTTCGCCGCTGATGCTCGAACACGTTTGTCGCCGCGGGCGAAGTTGATGATTGTCAGTGATGCGCGCAACATCGTGCCGACGCAACGACGCTTAGCGACATTGTTGCACGCACCGGCCGAGTTCGTTTCGGCGTAACCTGAATCTCGTGCTAGCCAAGCTCGAGGCCATCCTCACCGACTTCGAGCAACTCGAAATCAGCCTCACATCGCCTGAAGTGCTCGGTGATCAGTACAAACTGCGTGATGCTTCACGCCGCTACAAGCAGATGGGGCCCCTCGTTACCTGCATTCGCGCCTACAAATCGGCGATCGGCAACGTCGAAGCGGCGCGCGAGTTATTGCAGTCGGCGAGTGCCGCCGAACGCGAGTCACTCGAAACCGAGATGCGCACCGATGAGGCACGCATCGAACGCCTTGCAGAAGAGCTCAAGGTGTTGTTGATTCCACCAGACCCGAACGACGGAAAGAACGTGTTGCTCGAGTTTCGCGGTGCCGAAGGTGGCGAAGAAGCCAACCTCTTTGCCGGAGAGTTGCTGGAAATGTATCGGGCGTGGGCCGGGCGCAACGACTGGAATTTTGAGGTGATGGCGTATGACCGATCGCCGATGGGCGGCGTCAACCAAGCCACGGTGCTGGTGAAGGGCGATACCGCGTGGCGACGTCTGCGGTTTGAGGGTGGCCCGCACCGCGTGCAACGGGTGCCGGTGACCGAAAATGCGGGGCGAATCCATACCTCGTCGGCCACCGTCACGGTGATGCCCGAAGCCGAAGAAGTCGACCTGCATATCGACGAGCGCGATCTCGAGATCGATGTTTACCGCTCGGGCGGCCCTGGCGGCCAGAGCGTGAACACCACCGACTCGGCCGTGCGCATCACGCACAAGCCCACCGGGGTGGTGGTGGCGATGCAAGACGAGCGCAGTCAGCTGCAAAACCGCATCAAGGCGATGCAGGTGTTACGCACCCGATTGCTGCAGCGCATGCACGATGAACAAGAAGCCAAGATGTCCGCCGAGCGCCGCGCCCAAGTAGGTAAAGGCGGTCGTGGTGAGAAAATCCGCACGTACAACTACAAGGAAAATCGCATCACCGACCATCGCATCGGTTTCACGCTGTATCAGTTGCAGGATGTATTGGCCGGCAACCTCGACCCGGTGGTGGATGCGCTGACGTTGGAGTACCAGGCCGAGCAGCTCGCCAAGCAGGTCGGCGGCGAGTGATGCCGGTCGCATCAGCGACGACACAGTCGTGAGCGATGACACAGTCGTGAGTGACGACACGGTCGTGAGTGACGCCAGCACGTGGCGTGAAGTGCTCGCCGAAGCAACGGCAACACTCGGCGACGCGAGGGAAGCCCGATTCATCTGCGAACATGCCTCTGGTCTCGATGCCACGGAATTCACGGATGCACTCGGTACCGCAGTTTCACAGCGAATGGGCCTGCACGTGCAGAACATGGTTCGTCGTCGCCTCGCCGGAGAGCCATTGCAGTACGTGCTCGGTCGTTGGGCCTTTCGGCATCTCGATTTGTTGGTCGATCGGCGCGTGCTCATTCCGCGCCCCGAAACCGAACTCGTCGCCCAGGTGGCACTCGAGTTCGCGGCGGCCGTGCATCCGAATCGTGTGGTGGTCGATTTGGGAACGGGCTCGGGTGCAATCGGCCTCTCGCTTGCCCACGAATTGCCGCTGGCCGGCACCACGGTGTGGCTGACGGACGCGTCGCCTGACGCACTCGACGTTGCTCGGGCGAACTCGGCGGGCATCGGTCGGGCCGGGGCGAACGTGCG